>JGI994J12354_10003220_pt1 | contig 15376 bp, 12 predicted proteins | sample IntmicLarv3ML3BL_FD_12354 | JGI IMG/M metagenome (IMG submission 12354)
TATAAGGGAGTAGTGTCAGAAGAAATAATAGAATTCTGGAGAGAATATGGATATGGAAGTTTTTATGGAGGATTCTTTCAATCAATCAACCCAGATGATTATATTGAAGTAATGAAAGAGTCTATTACAGAACACAATCATAAGGGAATACCTATATTTGTAACAGGCATGTGTGACTTGGTAGTGTGGGAAGATGATTTTTTAAGAGGATGCTTCTATCGCTATGGCGCTATGGGGAACGTGTGTAGATTTCTCAGAGTTTTGTACGTATATCTGAATTCAGAAGAAGATGCAAATGAGAGGCTTTATATTGAGCCGTATCTAGAAGCGAAAAAGAAGTATGGAGAACCAGAATATGGATATGGCTTCGGATATGTGCCACTGCTACCATTAGGTGGGAAAATGAGTGTAGATAATTTAGAGAAGTTAGATATAATAACGCACATACGTATAAATGCATCACTAATAGGGCAAATAGATTATGGATTGAATAACGGGATATAGAGATAGTATTATTGACCTAAAACAAATTCTGAGTGGCTAATAGAAGTCATACAGAATTTGTTTTATGTAATCATAGAATCAGCTTATAAAGACAAATACTCAGCGTAGAAATATTAATATTATTGATTTCAGTTGTTAAGAAGATGCATAAGAATGTTAGTGGACCTGAATTCAAAAATATAACTGCTGATGATTTGCAAAAAACGAAGCCAAACAGTCTCTAAACCCTGAAAAATGGCTTCAGAAACGAAATTCCATCCTAATTGACAAAAAGGAAGTATGGTATTATGTTGACAGAGCAACAGGCATAAAAGTTCCTTACCCCGATGGATATCCGGACTTTGAAGCCGCTGGTGTTGTCAAGCAAAAAGTTGAAATAGATGGTTTTACTGACTATGCAACAGACTTCAAAAAAGCTGATTTATTGGCTCCGAAGGGGCCAAAGTCAATTGGCAGTACTTGGCATCATGTTCAAGACGGAAAAACGCTTCAGGAAATTGATAAACTGATTCACAAGTTGTTTACACACATTGGAGGAATGTCTCTAGAATGATAGACAGGAGAGATGAAGGTGGGTTATAAAAAATTCGATGTCACCACTATTGAAAAAATCGGTTTTTTTGAAGATAAATATAGTGTGACTCTACCAGAAGATTATAAGATGTTTTTGTTGGAGTGTAATGGATGTATTGTTGAAGAACAAGATAGGAAAAGAGTTTATGTGTCAGGAATTTCAGATTATATTGATGTTGAAGTGCTTTTTGGAATTGAAACAGGAGAGAAAAACTGTGACATTGAGAATTGGATGGATTTGTTTTTAGATGAATTGCTAGCAAAGACATTGATAATTGGCAACGATATTATGCAAGGTCTACTACTGATAATAAATGATGAGATAAATAATGGTATCTATTATTGGGATGATTCATATAATTTTGAGATGTCTTGCGATGAAAAAAACACATACAAAATTTGCGATACATTTGAAGAGTTTTTAGCATTGCTGACAAATGTAGACCTTTGAAAATGAAAATGTATGGAATTTGAATGTATGACAAAGGCGGTAACCATGAAAATGGAAACTGCCTTTTGTGTTTTGAGAGTGCTGATTATTTCAGACGGCTAGGTTTTTAACAAGAGCAACATAACCTCTTTTTGCTTGGTAGTACAAGAAGAGTAAACAATCGAAAGTTAGTTAAGTGCGAAGCCTTGCCATGAGGATGTTTTTTTATAATGGAATTGTTCTTGAGCAACCACAAAAAGATATGGGTAAATGTTACCATATGCATAGAAGATAGTAACGAAACTATGATAAAATATGCAAGAGGAAACTAACTAATTCACCCTCTTTGAAATTGCTCCAATAATAAAATGATGATAGGAGAAGAATATGAAAATAACACATTTTGGTGGTGTAGAGGAGTGCGATAGCATTGCTAAACTACATGCGGTTTTAGAGAAAAGATATGGAAACAATGCAAACGAGTTTTGGATTAATAATAAGCAGAAAACTCCTTGTTTTGGAGTAATGGTTAAGGATGAATATGCATATATTCAATATTTTCCTGATGATGAAAGTGCGGGATTTGTGGGAAAGGTAGAGAACAATAATTTGCCACCAGAAGAAATAATGATTTTCTATACTAACACTGTTGATGAAGAGATTGAAGTGCTTAATGAAATGGTGGTGCTATTTTCAGAAGTAGAAAAAGTAGTGATTGACTTTTACAATAATTGCGAATTGTCGAAATGCTTGAATTGGAACGTGTTGTAGTATCATACAACCATAAAAGAAAACGGACTTAGCGCTACAAGACTTTCGAGTGATATACCAAAAAAAGCCTGTTATTGAAAAAGGGGTTTACGCAAAATACTCTTTTAGATTACTACCTCTTTCATGGAGTAAGGTATTAACAGACACTAAGAACTAGCAGATAAAGGTATAACCCCAGATATTGTAAAAGATATTTTTGATAAAGAGCAAGAATTCATGAAGAACATATTCGAATAAATATGGAGTGAAAGAAACTATGAAAATATGCGATATTATAGAGCGACTTGAAAAAAACATCGATGACGATTTCGTTAACCATTGCCATAAAGCGATAGAAGATATTGAAGAAATGATTGAACCTTTTTCAGCGGTTGAACCATTGCTTGTATTTATGGAGAAAAATCCAGATATAGAGTATGGCATGCCAGGTCCACTTGTTCATTTTGTTGAAAAATTCTATGGTAATGGATATGAGGCAAAGTTAGTTGAGTCAATAAAAAGAAAGCCTACAAAACACACATTATGGATGTTAAGTCGAGTTATCAATGGTAGTAGTGAATTTGCAAAGAAAGAGTATCTCAGTTTGCTTACTGATATTTTTAGTGAGACAGTGTTGGTTGATGAAGAAATCAAAAGTGAGGCTAAAGAGTTTTGGTCGAGCCATCAGTAATGGGGGAATTGTGAATTCTGACAGTGTTGCTGATGTTTGGAAAACTATATCAGGCATGGTGGAATATTCACCCTGCAAATAATCCATTAGTACATCAAAAAGCCATTCGTGATATTAATCGCATTGCAAATGAGATATTCAAATAGAGAGGAAAAAATATGAAATATGATTTCGTGAAAAGGAGTACATATTATGAGTCGTGATTTAGGTTTCTGGAAAGTGAATATTAGCCTAGATATTAGCAATTATGAAATATATAAATTGTTGTCAAGTGAAGGGTATGTAGCTAATATTGAAGAACTTCCTTTAGAGGAGATATTGGGGGATTTTGGGACTATTTTTAGTAACTGGAAGAGTGAAAGTGAATTATTTTTTGAAGAAAATGGAGAATCATTCCAACTAATGGTTTCAAAACAATTTGTTCGTGTGGATTGTTATAATGTAAAAGAAACTAACATGAATCATATAATTGATATTTTGAGGAAATATGAATGTCCACTGTATGACCCAACAATAGATGTAAGATTTGATTTGTAGAGTTGACTCGAAGGAATGAATTGGTGTTGGAAGGCGATATTAGCAGTGTCACCATTATGCATGAAGAATAATTTCAATCAGATTTGTTATACTGTACTATGATTATTAGGGTATGATTTTAATATAGGCTATGAAAGGAACGAATGCCATGAAGAAAATAATATCATTATTGCTTTGCATTATTATTGTATGCACACTTCTTACAGGATGTAACGATAACACTACTGATGATCATATAGTTCTCAAGCAATCTGATGTTGAATTAGTATTGGATAAAGCAACGCTAGAAGGAGATGCAAAACACTTAACGTCTGTAACGCCATTCAATAATAAGACAGGGTTTGTAGTATATGATAAAAGAATTGACGGAGGGGAAACGTATGCAAGTGCATCTTATTTTGGAGCATACGATATGGAAACCAAAGAATTGATTGAAGTTGGTGAATACAAACCATGGATAACCGCTAGTTTTGAAAATAGTATGATCATGAATGATCGCTTCTTATACTTTTGGGCTTTGTTTTGGGGGGACGAAAACAATCCAAATGGACAACTTAATTTGATTCGTATGGATGTACAAGACAAGAAGTTAGAAGTACTGGAATCTATGGATGGCTTGTCCTCATACCCGCCTTATATGAGTAAGCTAAGTGAAAATGAATTTATTTCAGTTATTGTCAAACAGGAAGCAGGCGACGAAATAAATGTAACAGCAAGTACTACCAAAATTGTTAAACATGATGTTATTACTGGAGAAGTGAAAACCATCATGGAAGAGAAGTTTTCTTACATTGATGGAGAACAAAATAGTAACGGAACGCTTTTGGAAAGTGTATGTGGTATTGATAACAATATATATGCTGTAGGTAAACAGAGGGATGAGGGTGTATGGCACTACTATTTTTACACCTTTGACAATGAAGGAAAGTTAATATCTAGGATTGAAGCTCCTGCACTAGAACATACCATGAAATACGTCATGGCGGATGGCTTTTATGTTGTTGGAAATTACTTCACCCTTATAAAGTCTGGAAGTGGCTCACAAGCTCTTTATAAAATAAGTGATAATCAAATTGATGTAGTTGTTACGCATGACGAAAAAATGTCATTCCCTGATATGAGTAACTTTTATAGCAGCGAAAAAACACCATATATCTATTACTCAGCGAACCGATATGCCCATGATTCAGAATATCAAAACACGACCGATAAAAGTCCAGTCTATGCCTTAAATATTGAAACAGGTGAGATAAAAACAATCAAAGTCGATATTGATAAGGAAAGGCCATATTTAGACTATATACTAGTGGATGAAAACGGTAACCTTGTTGTCAATCTGCTAGAAGAGGAATTTGGCGATCAAGTTAGGGAGTATTTTATCAGCAAGGAGACACTACAAAAAGTGTTAGAATAAAGTCCTATTAGCAAATGCTACACCTAATCATTAGTTGAGTTTTCTAGCAATCTGGTTTATGTCTTAGGACACTATGCAATTAGGGTATAAGTCAAATAATGCAATGAAAAGGCAAAATACAAGAAATGATAATCGAAAGGTTATCATTTTTAGTTAGAAATCAAGAAGGTTATGAAGTCGAAATCATTATGTTTAGGAATTTTTCACATAGATAAAACTATTTCTCATGTTTTAGGATTGCATATGAGTAATATCTTTGTTATAGTTTCAAGGCAGAAGGGAGTGATACTTAAATGCTGAGTCATAAGCGAAAAATAAGTAATAGCGATTCAAATCAAGAACTAGATCCTTTAGGTATCACTTTAAGATATCAATAACAAGAATCAAAAAACAGCATAAAAACTGTTTTTATAATGTGAACGAATTGAATCATTATTACCAGAAGAAAGTATCTGATGGAGGGGAAGAATAATGAAAATCAAAAACTATGATATTAATAACACAAACTATGAGCAAATAGCTGAATATTCAATACGAGAAGTATTGGACAATTTTGGCACATCCAATGATGGGTTGGTTAATGAAGAAGTTGAGGAAAGAATTGAAGAATTTGGAGAGAATGTAATATCTCGAAAGAAAAGAAGCAATGTAATAGTTCGCTTTTTGAAATCGTTGCTTAATCCGTTTAATATTGTTTTACTGCTAATAAGTGCAGTAACTTTTGTAACAGATGTATTGATGGCCAGCCCAGGTGAAGAGGACTATGTTACGGTAGCAATAATCATAATGTTAGTTTTGGTATCTTCGCTAATCTCTTTTATTCAAACGGAGCGCTCAAATAGAGCAGCAGCAAGTTTACTAGGTATGGTTACTAATACAGTAGCTTTATTAAGAGATGGTGAAATAAAAGAATACCCAATTAATGAAGTTGTAGTCGGCGATGCAGTAATTTTATCGGCTGGCGATATTATCCCAGCTGATGTTAGATTCATTGCGACTACTGACACTTTTATTTCTCAAGCAGCACTAACAGGAGAATCCGAAAGTGTAGAAAAATTTACTGAGCTTAAGCCTAGTTTTGAGAGCATGACTGATTTAAGTAATATTGGATATATGAGATTAAATAAAAAATCAATAAGAAGATTTTGCGATATCAGAATAAGAATATACGCATAATAAAAACAACACCCAATAGATGATAAAAGAGTTTTATGGTAGAATTAGTTTATACGAAGCATTGTCTCATCTGAACATACAGCGAAAATGATTCTGGTGAGTTTCGTACAACCAGCGATGATAGCGGCTTTAGGAGCTAAACCATCGCTTTTCTTTTTATGAACAAAGTCTCGAACTGGATTATTAGGGGCCTTACTTTTACTTGTGCCTGCAGCAACAAGATATAGTAAACTCCTAGGTCTATAATTGCCTTTCTTGGTTATGGAAAGATGTTCTCCACTATATAAACCTGACGAATGTACGGTAGGGTCTATACCTCCATAGGCACATAACTTTGAGACACCCTGGAACCTATCAATACCCTGAATTTCTGCCGCAATACGAGCTGCCGTATTCTTCTGAATTCCTGGGATACTTATTAAGTAGGGATATTCTTTCGTTTTCATACCTAAGGATATAATTTGATTTAGTATTTCTTCGTTTTCCTTGATGATAACTACCATATCTTTTAAGTGATTCGCAAAGATAGTAATTAGAATATCATTTTCCAAAACAGGGATTTCTACTTCTTTAAAATACTCTTTAACAAGAATTGCAAGGCTTTATGATTTAGCTAAACCACAATAATCATTTTTTAAAATGAATTCAGTAAGTTCTTTTTTTGTCTTCTTATATAACTTGTGAGGATTTGGGTATCTTTGTATAAGTTTGATAAAGCAAGTGGTATAGACACCAAAGATGGTATCAATTCGTGGATAAACCATGTCGAGGCACTCTCAATATTTAACCTTCATTGATACCATAATCCCCATTCTATAATTGTAATGAGAACACAGAGTTTTCAATTTGGTATAGACTTCATTATTTTTCTTAGCAATACGTAGTCGCTTTAAGTAATAAACATTGGCTATTGTAGCACAATCAATCTTATCTGTTTTTGTTGGTCTAATTTCACTCTTCCTCATTTTGGCTGATAAAAGTGGAGGTATTACATAATACCTTAGACCGTTTTTATGACAGAATACTTCAATAAGTCTTGAGTATGTTCCTGTATTTTCGAATATAACGAATGGTTTATAACCTAGTTCTGAATCGATATTCAAAATTAAGGAATACACTTTTTGAAAACCAACTTTGGTATGTTCAAAATACGACGTTCAGTAATAGCAACTCCAGCGCTATAAAACCCCTGGAAGTACGAACTGCCCTTTGATGCATCTATGGCAATACATGACTTCTTATTCTCTCTTTCCAACTAAATCACCTTTCTTTCTTTTTGTGGTTCTGACAGGGCTTAATCACATAGATGCGAATTTTCAATTCAATTAAATTAATCAAGCATTTCATCAATATTGAGCATTCAGTATGACGAACTCTTAGTTCACGACCGAAGGACGCTCTTTATACCACATGTACCCTATGTCAGTTCTGTTTTTTCGAGATCATATGCCTCATTAGATTTGTCTAGTTGCAGCTATACAAAAAATTAACTGACACATCAACTATAGATTACAAAAAGGGTGTATCTATATCTTATTATAGGTACATCAAAATTATATATGTAACTAAGGCAGTGGATTCAGAAAAGCGGGCGAAGTGGATAATACTACCGAGCTTAGAAGAAATAGAGACGAAAACAAAAAACCATAAATATCATTGAAGAGAACGCATAAAGTTTTGAGATGTTGTGCTTTTTTGTGGAAAAACATCAAGAAGGATATCAAGGGATTGCTGTTCAGTAGAATAATGAGAAAAAATGAAATCGCAGTAAAGGGAAAGGTAGCCAACATTATTGGATGATTTAAGAAAGAGGGAGTAAAATATTTACCATCTTTAATGTCGTTCGCAGTTTTTCTGATAGAATTAATGGCTCTTGTGAAATGAAAATAATTGATGTAATTGCTCCTTTAGGCAGAAAAGCGTGCAAACATATTCCATCAATATTATTGCTGTTTTTAGTTACTAATAGCTAAAAAGGTGTTCATTTATTATAAAAATAAAAAAGGAAAAGCCATGAAAAGTAAGAGCTAGAAGTTTAAAATCGGAGGTGTAATTAATTAGGAACCGGTTAAAACATCATATTTGACAGATGTGTCTAATTGTCATACAATTTGGGAGAAATAACCATTTAGCCATCTTTGAACCAAACTTCTTTTGTATTTGTGCTATGTATCTATAATATGTTTATGCAACAATGGTGGTGACGAAATATATTTTCTTGGAATTGTGGATTATGGAGTTTTTGAATTGAAATATATGGAAGTGAATTTTGCTGGATTTATTATCACTATACCTTAACTGTTTGCAGTAAAATCCTAAGTTTAGTGCAATCAGTTTTCTGGGTCAGAAGGGAGGAATTTACATGTGGACTTCGCCTAAAGTAACAATAATTGATATTGTTCAGTTCATGAAAATTTTGCACGGAAATAATTGTATTGCTTGTGATAGACTTTCTTGCTGTTAGTACAAAAAGTTTCCAAGGCAATGGTGGTTTTGGTTTTTTGCCACCATTGTCCTTTGAGTGAGAACAACTATTAAGAAGTTAAGAAAAAGTTGAATGAAAGCAAGAAGAAAAGAAAAGTATAATATATGTTAAAAAGAACAAAAGAAGAAATAGCAGGAATCGCTAGGGTGCAAAAAAAGAAAAGCAGAACGTTATTGACTTATCAGTTAAGAACAAATCCAAGTAAATTGTTACCATGTTTGGACATCCGAATCTTAGAGGATAAAAGCTAAGATTATCTAGTTTCAACTAGCAAAAACAAGTTATTTACTAGGTTGGTAAAACTGTACATATTTTAAATAATGAAATAAACGCGGAATCTGAATAATTCCAATTTCAGAGACTTGGATAGGTTTAAAATCGTAAATTAGCGAATTACTAGTGATTCAGATTAAATGGTATTGATTGGCAGAGAAGGAATTCGACTTAATGAATAATAGTTTTGATAGCTCCGGCAAAAGAGCTGCAGTGAAAGCCTACAGAATTCTTCGCTAAAAGATTCAAATCAATAACAAAGATTTTGATAGAAGACTTGTTTTGAGGTTGAAGTATTAAATGGGATGTTGACTCGTTTCTCATAATAGCGAAGGTAAACTCAATATCAACAAAAAGATTATTGAGAGAAAAAATGGACAGATGAGAAAGCATGCGGCAAAACTGTAAGGTTATTTTCAAAAGGAAAGAGATTAGTAAAGGTTTGACCATAACAATAAATAAAAAAAGTGAAATTCGTTAATTTGGCAATGTAAATGCTGGAAAAAATTGTAAAAATACTACCACCTGAAGTGCGGAATTTTGCTGATTAAAAACAAATGAATTGAACTATATCAATGCCCTCTTTCAAACGTACTGAGCCGTATAAAAGTATCAAAGGATAGGTTCTGTTTATATTTACAAATAGAAAGGAGTGTATGATTTTGTGAATCAAGGTTCGCTTGTATCATACAAGGAAACATGGAGATAATTGAAAAAGAATCAAACATCATGAATGACCTAGTTGTTGAGGCATTAAAAAACAACAAGCTGTTCATGGTTGAAGTTGATGTAACAGAAAGTTGTAACTGCAACTGCTTTTTTTGTTTTCAAGGAAACGTTCATCAAGAGCGTGATAATATACTTACATTAGATAAAATTACTAGCATTCTTGATGAATTAGAGAGTGTTGGCTGTTACCATTTGAGTTTTTCTGGCGGAGAACCATTTTGCAGAAAAGACTTTTTGGAAATTCTTAGAGAAGCAAAAAAAAGAGGTTTTCTAGTTACTCTTGCAACCAATTTACAAATTCCAAGCATTGAAGAGGTTGAGGAATTAGGCAAGATAGGTCTAGCCAAAATACTTGTAAGTTTTCATTCAAGTAAACCTTCGATTTATTCTGATATCTTTGGTATAAGTGAGGATATGTATTGGAAAACACTTGAAAATATACGCATCCTTTTAAAAAGCAAAACACCTGTTGGTATAGCAGTTACTGTTTCGGATCGAAATGCGAAGGAGTTGGACGACATTTTAGAACTATTTATGAGTCTTGGAATAGAAAAAGACAATATTCGATTTAACCCTCTGATAGAAAGTGGAAATCCAATCACAGAACATAGAGCTGGGGATTTACTGAAGGAATATTTGCCGATGCATCAACACTTAAGAAGCAATATTTTGAGCAAAGTGCGAACAAGAAACTATTCTTTTATATGTTCAGCTGGGAAAGCATCATGTGTAATAAAACCGAATGGTGATGTTCTTCCTTGTGGGCTCATGAATTGTGTTGCTGGGAGCATTAAGGATACAACCCTAATGGATGTTTGGAATAAATCACATGTTCTAAAAATATTTAGAAGTCTAAGCGAAGGTCATTTCACAAAGTGCCAATCATGTGATTATCTTGAGTATTGTCCTATTTGTATGGCAACAAATTTAAACGAATCTGGGATATATCACGTACCAAGCGAGGAGTATTGTGTGTTCAGGAAAAACATAAGCGATTCATTTGGACAAGGGGGAATAGAAAATGAGAATAAGTAGTTTTGTTACTTGGACAAAAAGGGATGGTGAGTTACTCTTGATGAATACCAACTCCCAAAAGTGTCTCATATTAGATGAAATTGGAAAAATGATATGGAAGAAAATCCAAGGTGGACTTACAAAGGAAGAAATAGTAAAGGACTTCATTAGTGAATTTGGAACAGAGGAGGCGGAGGTTATTGAAGATGATGTCGCAAATTTCTTGAGAGTACTATATGAAAACGATATAATAGAAGAATAAGAGGTAAGAAGTTTTCTAATAACTTGATTTGATAAGTAGCATACTAGCAATACTTGCATAGTAAGGAGAGAGGTAGTTTTGGAAAGAAAAAACGAAAATAATGAGAAAAAAATAAGAAAGCTGATTTTTGAGCAATTGCCTCACTTTGGACTAACTGTATTCTGTTCAGTTATTTTGGCATTGATTATTCAAATAGTCATTTTCATCCCTACACTGTTGATGCAACATACAATAGATATATATATTCCTAACAAAGACGTAAATGGAATAGTCTTAAGCATCGCATTGTTTTGTGCTATTCCTTTTGTGGTAACGGCTTTTTCTACTATTTATAAATACTTTTTAGCTATAGTGTGTAGAAAAATGGGTTTTGTGCTTTCAACTATTGGTTTTCAGAATCTTCTTAATCAACCAATTAACTATTTTGAAAAAAACAATTCGTCTGAACTAGCATCATATTGCAGAACGGAAGCGATGAAATACATAGTTTTTTGGGTTATAGAGATACCAAGGCTAATCGCAATTGTTTTGAGTGGAATAGTTATATACTATTATTTATTTACAACCAATTGGATAATAGCGGCACTCTTGTTGTTATATATTCCTGTTTCTTATTTTCCTAGTGATGCTTTCGGGAAAAAAATTCAAAAACTCTCTGGTAAGATTGTTGAAAACAATGCAAAAATGTCACAAGTTATTAATGATTCTTTCAAGGGAATAAAATTCGTCAAGGCTATGGGCATAGAAAAAAGTATGGTTGATAAGTTAAAGCGAATCAATGAGGACAGTTTGTCAATTTGGAACAAAGTTACTTTGTTTGATAACTTATCGGGAATTTGGGTTGAAGACTTCTCTGATAGGTTGTTCACAGGTTTGGCTTTTGGACTTGGAGCATATTTTGTACTAAAAGGTGAAATGACACTAGGAGGTGTTGTATTAATACTGAGTTTTACAAGAGAATTCCTAGATATAGTGAAAAAATGTGTATACAGTAACTATGATTTTAAAGCACAATTAGGAGAGTACAGCAAGTTATTTGAAATACTATTGATGAACCACCATGAAAACAATAATAAAGGGTCGTTTGTTTTTAAAGAAGAAATAGTCTTTAGTGATGTTGTGTTTAGCTATGAAGAAGAAAGGGGTCCCGTACTTGAATCTTTTGACCTTACAATTAAAAATGGCGAATGGTTGGGTATTGTAGGGCCGAGCGGGTCTGGCAAGACGACTATATTTGATTTGTTACTTTGTTTCTATACTGTAAAAAAAGGCAACATAAAAATAGACGACATTGAAGTAAAACAAATTAGTTCTTCTTTACTAAGAGAAAAAATCACAAAGGTATCTCAAGATACATTTCTATTTCCAGGTACAATAAAAGAGAATTTACTGCTTGCAAACCCTGAGGCAAGTGAGGAAAAACTAATGAGTGTTTTATGCAATGTCCAGCTAGATGGATTAATAGAGAGACTGCCTGATGGACTTAATACTATAATAGGTGAGAACGGGTTCTTGCTTTCTGGAGGAGAAAGACAAAGAATAGGTTTAGCACAAGGACTGTTAAGAAACAGTGAAATAATACTTTTAGATGAAGTCACTGCTAACATTGATAAAGACTCAGAGAATGAAATTTGCTCTATTCTTAGAGAAATTTCAGACAATAGGAAAATTACCATAGTTTCCATTTCACATAAGATTGATTTTCTAAAATATACTGATAGAATTGCAATTCTAAGAGGTGGAAGAATTCAAGAAATTACTGAGTACTCAAAGATTAACCATTAGCGATTGTTAAGTAGCATTCATCAAATGAATTGCATTAATTGATGTCGTAATATTTTATTATAAGTAACACAAGAATAATTAGTAATTAAATCGTACGAAAGAAGTAGTTCTTTATATATGCATGATAAAGCTGCTTCTTTTGTTTAATAGTTGCCAAAAGATAGTTTCTTTGCTATAGTTTCAAGGCAGAAGGGAGTGATACTTAAATGCTGAGTCATAAGCGAAAAATAAGTAATAGCGATTCAAATCAAGAACTAGATCCTTTAGGTATCACTTTAAGATATCAATAACAAGAATCAAAAAACAGCATAAAAACTGTTTTTATAATGTGAACGAATTGAATCATTATTACCAGAAGAAAGTATCTGATGGAGGGGAAGAATAATGAAAATCAAAAACTATGATATTAATAACACAAACTATGAGCAAATAGCTGAATATTCAATACGAGAAGTATTGGACAATTTTGGCACATCCAATGATGGGTTGGTTAATGAAGAAGTTGAGGAAAGAATTGAAGAATTTGGAGAGAATGTAATATCTCGAAAGAAAAGAAGCAATGTAATAGTTCGCTTTTTGAAATCGTTGCTTAATCCGTTTAATATTGTTTTACTGCTAATAAGTGCAGTAACTTTTGTAACAGATGTATTGATGGCCAGCCCAGGTGAAGAGGACTATGTTACGGTAGCAATAATCATAATGTTAGTTTTGGTATCTTCGCTAATCTCTTTTATTCAAACGGAGCGCTCAAATAGAGCAGCAGCAAGTTTACTAGGTATGGTTACTAATACAGTAGCTTTATTAAGAGATGGTGAAATAAAAGAATACCCAATTAATGAAGTTGTAGTCGGCGATGCAGTAATTTTATCGGCTGGCGATATTATCCCAGCTGATGTTAGATTCATTGCGACTACTGACACTTTTATTTCTCAAGCAGCACTAACAGGAGAATCCGAAAGTGTAGAAAAATTTACTGTGCTTAAGCATAGTTTTGAGAGCATGACTGATTTAAGTAATATTGGATATATGAGTTCTAATATGATAAGTGGTAGTGCTACTGCTATTGTAATAGCAACTGGTAATGCAACCTACTTAGGAAAAATGTCGAAAACGTTAGAAGAGACTCGAACTAAAAACAGTTTTGAAAAGGGCATAAGTGAAGTAAGTAACTTGTTATTGCGATTAATGATGATAATGTTACCTTTAGTATTTTTAATCAACGGGGTATTTAAACAAGATTGGGGCCAATCATTTTTGTTTGCGGTTTCTTTGGCGGTAGGTTTAACGCCAGAAATGTTACCAGTAGTAATGAGTTCTTCCTTAGGCAAAGGGGCTATTGCGATGAGTAAACACAAAACAATAGTAAAGGATTTAAGTGCTATTCAAACCTTTGGCCAAATGGATATTTTATGTACTGACAAAACTGGAACCTTAACTGAGGATAAAATAATCTTAGAAAAATATATGGATGTACATGGCCAAGACAATAAGCGAATTTTAAGGCATGCGTTGATTAACAGTTACTTTCAAACTGGTTTGAAGAATCTAATTGATGTAGCTATTATTAATCGTGCGAAAATAGATGGGATATTTGACTTGACGAAGAATTTTATCTGCGTCGATGAAATACCGTTTGACTTTAATCGTAGGCGGATGAGCGTGGTACTTAAAGACAGCACTGGCAAACGACAACTGGTTACTAAAGGAGCAGTAGAAGAAGTTATTGCTTGTTGTAAGTATGTGGAATTCAACAATGAAATTCATGAACTAGATGACAAACTTCTTCATGAAGCAATGAAAGTTTATCAGAAAAATAATGATGCAGGTTTGCGGATGATAGCAGTAGCACAGAAAAACAATATTCCTGAAGAAGAAAAGTTCACCATCAACGATGAATCAGAAATGGTATTACTTGGGTTTATAGGGTTTCTTGATCCACCAAAAGAAAGCACTATCCCCACAATCAATAGCCTTAAAAAACATGGTGTTGATGTTATGGTGTTAACAGGTGATAGTTTAGGTGTTGCTAAAATGGTTTGTAGCAAAGTTGGAATAAGTATTGATAATGCTCTTACTGGTAGTGATATTGAAAAAATGAGTGATGATGAACTTTATGCAGCAACTAACCAGACTCACTTATTTGCTAAGTTAACCCCAATTCAAAAACAACGGGTTGTTATTGCCCTTCAAAAAGAAGGCCACACGGTAGGCTACATGGGAGATGGTATTAATGATGCTTTATCACTCAAGCAAGCTGATGTAGGTATTTCTGTGGACAATGGGGTAGATATTGCCAAGGAAACAGCGGATATTATTCTTCTTGAGAAAGATTTAAGAGTTCTTTTAGAAGGAATAATTGAAGGTAGAAAAACATTTGGAAATATAATTAAGTATATTAAATTAGCTGTATCAGGGAACTTTGGAAATATGATCTCTGTTATTGCCGCAAGTATTTGTTTGCCGTTTTTACCAATGCTACCAGTACACTTGCTAATTCAGAACTTATTATGTGATTTTGCTCAGGTAGGAATTCCTTTTGATACAGTTGATGAAGAATTCTTGAGTGAACCACAGAAATGGGGTACTAAAGATATTGAACGTTTTATGTATATCTTTGGACCTATTAGTTCCATCTTTGATATTGCTTGTTTTGCGATTTGTTGGTTTATCCTTGGTTTCAATGATGCAAGTGCAGTAAGTGATGTTTTATTGTTTCAAACATTTTGGTTTGCGTTTGGAATTTTATCCCAGGT
>JGI994J12354_10003221_pt1 | contig 15371 bp, 15 predicted proteins | sample IntmicLarv3ML3BL_FD_12354 | JGI IMG/M metagenome (IMG submission 12354)
TCATATACTCCAGCGCTCTTTCCCGATACTTCTTTTCATACCTCTTAATACTTATTATATCATTTCTTCTTACGGTTTTTCAATTGGTTTGACTATAAAGGCATACAAGCCTGGCACAAACAGTGTTGGATCGGGCCAAGTCCTGCACACGCCCTCCACCTTCGGGAAAGCCAGATTGGTTACCCACGAAATGACAGACTTGTTGGTGCTTGACTTGGTGGAAAAGAGGCTTGTTACGGATCAACTCATCTTGTCCGTGAGCTATGATGTCGAAAATCTGACCAACCCTGAAATTGCGAAGCGCTATACCGGCAATATCATCACAGCCCAGCATGGTAGAAAGATCCCCAAACACGCCCACGGCACCGCCAACATGGGCAAGCAGACGTCCTCCGCAAGGTTCATACTCAAGGCTGTAATGGAGCTATACGACCGGATTGTGGATGAAAACCTCCTTGTTCGCAGGGTTTCGATCGCCGCCAACCATGTCGTTGATGAGGCGAGCGCGAAGGGAAAAGACGCCTATGAGCAACTTGGTCTTTTTTCGGACTATGAAGAAATTCAAGGGGATAGAAAAGCGGCGGAAACCCGTACGCAAAAGGAAAGGCAGGCGCAGGAGGCCATCCTCGCTCTTCGAAAGAAGTATGGTAAAAACATGATACTAAAGGGAATGAGCCTTGAGGAGGGCGCAACAGCAAAGGATCGAAACAGCCAAATTGAAGGGCATAAAGCTTGAGGAAAGATGATCCTAACGATCGCCAGTATGACGACATCATCAACCTGCCCCACTACCAACCCAGCAAACACCCTCATATGTCGCTCCACGACAGAGCGGCGCAGTTTTCCCCGTTTGCCGCGCTCACAGGGCACGACGCCTCAACAAAGGAAACTGCGAGGCTGACTGACCAAAAAGTCGAACTGGATGAAAGCGAGAAAGAGTATCTGAGCGACAAGTTCAAAGCCCTTGCTGAGAACATAGAAGAACATCCCAAGATTTCGATCACATACTTTCTTAAGGACAAGCGAAAGACTGGCGGTTCCTACGCTGTCGAAACAGGAATCATAAAAAAAGATTGATGAGTACGAGCGCACAGTCCTCATGAGAAGCGGTATTGTTATCCCGATCGACGATATCATTGCCATTGACGGGGATCTGTTTGAAGGCAAGATCATCATCTTTTAGAACTCTTTGGAAGTTTTGCATCTATTAACCCGTTAAATATATAGGAACATGTCTATACTAAACAGACTAATCCATGGAAACAATAGGAGGAAGCATAGTTGATTTCTGTAAAATGGTTTCGAATGAAGAAGACTTGGCTTGGTTTAATTCTATTGTTTTTGCTCCAGACATCTTTAGCGGAAACAATGGATTTGCAGGTAGTGGCAGAACAAGCCATTATTGATGTTGTAAACCCTGGTGGTTTGGGCGCGATTGTTGCCATGGACATGAGGGGACAGGTGATCGCGCAGGCTGATCAAGGGAACAATAACTTGGAATATCCTCTCGCCTTCAATCACCGTTCGACACCTGGTGCTGTCTTTCGCCCTATTACTGTTTTAGCTGCGCTCTTCAATGGCGTACTTGATCCAGAGGAGCAAATTTCGGATGTAGGTGCCTTTGTGCAATACAATGTGGAATCCCCTCTCTTCTGCTGGTTATCACTAGCTGAAATACAACACCACCACAATCTGAACTATATTGACGCTATTTTTCATGATTGCTATTTTTTCTGTTATTCATTGGGGGCTCGACTAGGCGTTGATGGCGAAAGGCTAAGTAATTTTGCTGACACAATCGGTTTAACATCTACAACTGGAAACGAAACGAAAAGCTTTGTCGGGAATCAACAGGTTTTATTTGACACAGCCATCTCACTTGATGAACAAGAGACAGAGATACCATTGGAGGTACATAGTGCCTTGATTGAGTATTTATCCACTATTTCCCATCATAGCCTGCAGGAACTCGAAACGTGTGCATTGAACCTGATGGAAATGGCGGTTCATAATGATACGGGATTTGCATATCAAAACTGGGAAAGTGGAATTATGCAGGAACTAAGAGGTAAGCTTTTATATGAAGCTAACAAAAGCGAGATTGACTCAATAATTGAGATACTTAGCATTATCAAATGGAATGGTACGAATTCTATAGAGGTATCAAATGGACAATCACGTTTAATTCAGTGTACCCCAATATCTATTGCAAGAGTTTACACCATGATTGCTAACGGCGGATTCTTATATATTGATGGTTCTGACCAAGTAGTCAGCGACCTCTCACAAAGCATAGGTCAGTATTTGCCACACATAAAAGAAGCGATTCATGGAAATAGAAATAGATATACTTCTTTAGATGAGGCACAGTTAACAGTTAGTTGGATCACGCAAAATGCAGATAATATATGTTCGGTGTTGCAGCTCATAGAACCTTCAGCAGAACAGACAGGCGAATGGTATGTATGCATTGCGCCATATGATGCGCCAGAAATCGTTGTTGTTGCATATACAGAAGACTGTGCTACTGGTTCTGCGATATCTCTGGTTGACCAGTTTCTAAAAGCTTACTTCGCTGAGTAGCGTTCGGCAGTTTTGAAATAAAGCGAAACAAATCAAAAGGGATGCCAGCAACGGCATCCCTAGTCGTGTTTATCGATAAGGATCTTTGTATTGCAAATTGCAATCCGAGACATTTAGATGACTATGCGCTGGATGAGTATGGATGACTTCCCCCGCATGAGTATCATCCCAGTTGGTCCCATAGAAAAGGCTTCTATGTGTTTTGGTCGTCATTGAACATAGTTCATTATTGACAACGTGAAGTATCGTATTAGTGGCGTAATTTCTATTTGCACAGTATTCAGCATAAGCAGGCGGAGGCCAAGTCGATGCCGAATCGTTGCCCGTCTTCTGGAGAAGATCCCAGCTAATCCAACCTTCAGTTCCATTATTAGCTTTCACCTTGATCCAGTTAGTCGAAACATCGGTGATCGAAAACTGTTCGTTCAGTTGAGGCTGATAAGACAGAATAGCTCCCCCAGGAGTAGAGCGCATGCGCACGCCTGTTCCAGTGCATTTTACCGTGTTCCCAGAAATGACAAGGTAATCCGAGCTTGAATAGCCCGTTGTGGAACTGTTATATTGTACTTGCCACCAAGAACCGGTAGTAGACAAAATCGATACCATGGCACCATTGCCCAAATAGCCATATGGCGTCCCTGAACCGTCAGAGTTTGGGCGGCAAGCAAGACCACCGGATCTTGACATGTTAATTCCCGTAGTCGCCGCTATAGCCGGCAGTGCCACCCCCATGATAGAAACCGCCAGCAAAGCTAGAGCCAAAATTTTATTATGCCTCTTCATTTTCATTCTCCTTTGTTTTTGGCGCACCTGAATAAGCATCAGCGTGCGCGGATATTTTTTGTTTAGAGTTATTATTCAGTTATAGGATTGTAATGTCACCATGACCAATTAATTGTAATGAGAACCCTTGTTGATCATCCATCCCCTTGAGGATGGCAGCGGCCAAGCTATCTTCGAAGGATCATCATCACATGCTGATTAGCCCAATGGAATCACCCCTTTCTATTGCTATCCTGCCAAGGTTTCCCTTGACTTAAAAAAGTGTAGCACGGCTTGATAGTTATGACAAGTGAAGTGTTTGACACATGGTGGTGAAGAAATGGGGCACGGTTCTTAGTCGATCAGGCGAGCCTTAGAGACGAGTACAGAAAATATAGATTCTCAGTGAAAATTCTAGGGAACCCACACTGATTTCGATTTTTCTGCGTCTATATAATTGTAGAAGAGATGGGTGAATGCAGGACAACGCCATGGGCCCTGGCAATGTCCAATAAATTGATCTGAGGATGTGAACATATGGCAGCCCCTTGCTACGTATGTGCTGTGCATATCTTCGCAATGCATCGCTTGCAGAAGATGCCACACAAGACGCCTTTCTTAAGGCATATCAGAACCCGGATGGCCTTCGTAGCGAATTGTAGCCTAGTGAGAAAGCATGGCTCATGCGAATCGCGGTGAGTACATGAAGGGACTACCAGCATAGGGCATGGTTTCGTCATGCTGAGCGGTGCAAAAAAACGGAAAGAAAAATGATCCAAAATCTCGTGTTAACCGTCCATTGTATAAGGTTTAAACTTGTGGCTCACATCATGTAACTGGAGGTGTTCAAAATATACAAAATGGCATCCACAATCATCTTGATCTCATCCCTGTTGTTCTGTGGGTTTTCACCTGCTTTTGCCGAAGCAATACCATCCGGTTCCTATGTTGAACCAATGACTATTCAAATGATTGAAATTGGCAGCGAAATTGGATCACTACTCCGTATCCTTTCTTCAAAGTATGCAGCAGAAATGACCGATACCGATCGATGGCTGTTTGCATTGCTAAATGATCGACTCAATTCGCTTCACACAAGCGATGCTTGGCAAGATCTGAAAGAGGCACTAGGTGATGTAAATAAATACCTCCAATTCACAAATGCCCTTCATGGTGACTATTATGGGATCACAACAGTACCTCCGGGGTTGCCCGATGAGCACAAGGCACGGGAAAAACTCGAAATGCTAATTGACGCGACAGGCAATAAAGGATCGTTGCTTTCACAGGCCTTGGTAGCCTACCCCTACTACGCTGATAATTCGGTGCTCTGGGTTTGTATCGCCGCAAACAAAAACGACGATAGTAGCCCAATGGAATCACCCCTTTCTTATATGTTCTGCCAAAGATTCCCTTGGCTTAACTGTATTGTAGCATAGGTATATAGTTATGACAAGTGAAGTATATGACATATGGTGGTGAAGAATTGGACCATGCGTCATCAGTTCATCAAGCCCATCTGTCTCTATGATTTTCGCTGATGGTCAGAAGCAAAGACGATCAGGTGAACTTTTATGTTATAAACAGCAAAAGATGTACCTCAGAAAATAAACTCTGGAGAAACCACACTAAGTTCGATTATAATGCGTCTATACAGTATAGAAGGAGGTGGGTGAATGCAGGACAACGCCATGGGCCCTGGCAATGTCCAACAAATTGAGCGGATGATGCGAACATATGGCACCCCCTTGCTACGTATGTGCTATGTATATCTTCGCAACGCATCGCTTGCTGAAGATGCCACGCAGGACGCCTTCCTTAAGGCGTATCAGAACCTGGATGGTTTTCGCAACGAACGGCAGCTTAGTGAGAAGGCATGGCTTATGCAAATCGCGGTGAACACATGCAGAGATTACCGACGTAGAGCATGGTTCCGATATGCCGAGCAGTCTCTTTCGCTAGAAGATATAGGATATTTGCCCATGGAATCTGATATGTCTGCCCAATGGCTTGCGGGTGAGATTGAAGCCTTGCCCATAAAATTGAAGGAGATTATTCTGCTGCATTACTACCAAAGCCTCAGCTATGACGAAATTGCAGCTTTGCTTGGAATCTCACGTTCAACTGTCTACGCGCGGCTTGAACGAGCCAGGGGAAGGCTTCGTAAAGAACTGGAAGGGTGGGATACAGATGGATAAAATGAAGATCCAAGATGCCATCAACACCCGATATGCCTGTGCCGAATTCTCAGAAGACAAAATCCGCTATGCGCTGCAGAAGATGAAAGGAGAGGAACTTGTGAAAAAGAAAGTATCCATTGCATTTGTTCTGGCGATGCTTCTGATTGCTGCTGCCGTGACTGCGATTGCCGCCACGCTTTGGCCTTCGTTTATCAAGGATAAGTTCATCACAGATGAACCCACATTACATGTTGGAATGCTTGCACTCGTGGAGCAGATGAAGGGCGTTGACTTGACGGGCGAAACCGAGATTGACGATGTGAAGGTGCGTATCCATTACACCGTTGTGGATGGGGTGGAATGTATTGTATTGTTTTCCATGCAAAATGCGAAGCCCGACATGCCTTCCGTGGAAGAGAGGCTTTTCATCGCGGAGGTCGATTTTCGAACCGATAATGACATAGCGGCAGGAGGACGATGCAATGTCACCCGCTGGTACGATGAAGCCGATGAAACGCTCTATTGCCTTGCATCCACTGTTCTGATGGGTGGAGAATTACCGTCCCCAGGCGATGCTCAAATGATTCTGTCTGTGATTACACAGATTCCTATGGAATCGCTGGATCATGTATTTGACAATGGAGAACCCATCTGGGAGATCATCGCTTCTGTGCCGATAGGGAGTCAGATCCCAAGAATAACCATCTTGGTGGGCAAAAGCGTAACTTTCGATCAAACTACTCTGACGATTACAGAGGTTGATCTGCGCACGACTGGCGCCACTGTGAGGTTTGAGGGCAAGATAGCGCTGACAAACGGCGGAAAGCCGAGATCACTGATGCGTCTGTTCGTATTTGAATGGATTGGGGATGAGGAAGTCTTGCCTCTTTCGCTTTCTGGTACGACATCCGTAGAGGAGGATGGTGTAGTGCATGGTGAATTCACATTTCTAGGAATTTTGGACGATATGCCCGAGACACTCTTGCTGAATGCTTGGATATGGGAGAGTCCAGATGCTGTCCAATCTGTATCTATTCGGTCGGAATAGCGCGGGCGCGGAGAGGTGCATAAAAGCACCTCTCCTTGAAGTCCGGAACCAACTCTCACTTGGTGTACCCGCAATAGATACACCTGTTACCGCTCCATGTGTGATCAAACATGCGCTGATACATGTAATTGTACGGTCCGCAGGTTGGACAGCTCCAGTCCTCCGTCCAGATCGTAACATGTGTATAGCGATCCCACATTTCGTAGTAATTGTGGCTCACATAGGTACGTACGGCTTTCGAATGGCCACACGGGGGCGACGCGGCAAGCGCCGGAAAGGTGATTGCGCATAGAGAGACGGCCACCAGGGCAAAAATGATAACTCGTTTCATGTTTTTCATTGTGGTTTCTCCTTTCATTTTGGGTGCAGTTGAATACACATCGGCATGCGCGGATGTATTGGGTCCAGTGAGACTATTCAATTGTCGGAGTGTGATAAATGCGTTGTTCATGATGAGAACCTTGTTGATCATCCATCCTCTCAGGGATGGCAGCGGCCAAGCTACCTTCGAAGGATCATCATCACATGCTGATTAGCCCAATGGAATCACCCCTTTCTATTGCTATCCTGCCAAGGTTTCCCTTAGCTTAAAAAAGTGTAGCACGGCTTGATAGTTATGACAAGTGAAGTGTTCGGCACATGGTGGTGAAGAATTCGCCTTGCACCTATTCCGTTGGCAATGAGAAGACCCGTATGACAGCATCCTCATCCTTCCGGATAAACTCTTCGATCTTGAACAACGCGGTAGCTTGCCTTTTATACAAGGATCGCTTTGAACGGGAACAGTCTTTCCCCCACAATACACCGTGCTCAAACACTACAGCCTCCCACCCCAACTTGTCGATCACATGTCGCTTCATGATTAACTGTTCCTCGGGTGTAAGAATTAGCAACCAAGCATTCATCATTTTTATCTTTGCTTTTAATACCTTCGATCGTTGCGTTCGTACTTGATCCTCAAAAAACTCAAGAAAAGAGTCGTCGTTATCGATCTGTGCTTGATAGTCGTTATATTGAGCAAGTTCACTTTTTATGAAATTCTCCATATTATCCATCTTTCTTTTGATTTGGCTTTACATTGCATCTGCCCAGTGTTATACTAGTTCTGTCCTTGTTGAATATCCGTCCTTTCGGGGATGGCAGCGGCCAAGCTACGTTCGCCAAGGACTTTTTGAATGCTCGTATTAAGCGGAAGGATACCACTTCAGTGGACACTCCTGCCCGCCATGTCCCGCCAGACCATCCGGCAGATAGTGGCAATAACACCGTCCTGGCGTTTCTCGGCTTGGGCAACTCTCCTGTTTAGGATGATGGAGAAAGATAACAGTAAGCCGTGATTGCAGAGTGATAAAATGCGGTAAAACCCAAACGAATCAACAAAAACGCACTAACTAAAAAGCGTGGGAAATTGGCTCAGTTGGTAGCGCGCTACATTCGCATTGTAGCAGTCAGACGTTCGAATCTCCTTAGCTCCACCACAAAGAAAAACCTGTAATCTTATGGATTGCAGGTTTTTTCCAAGTCCCTCATGTTTCGTCTGGACCAAACAATCGACAAATCCCAACCATATCCACTTCACGAGGATATCTTTCGTGGCAGAATACGGAGCGTTGACAATCAGAAATCATGCCTTGCGGCAGAAAGTACATAAGCAGCAGATAGCGGGCTTGCCATCACGCCTGATGATGAGATTGGTACTGGGTTGTGGGGGTATGGTGTTCCTTCTTTCTCTAAAATTTGCACGTTAGTAGTGCGCACAAATAGTAACGAATTGCAATTTTGCAAGTGATAAATATAATTTACCCTCATTTTACACCTATTGTATCCTCTTTTTACATAGCAATGCTATTCTTCCATCGTGCAAAAAATAAAAGGAGAATACGAAAATGAGGAAAATTCTATCAATGGTACTGGCCTTGGTTCTTGTGTTATCTATGGCGATAATGGTAAATGCAGAATCCGCAACCACAGCGCCAAAGTATGTGTTCATGTTTATTGGCGATGGGCAAGGAAGCCCACAAATCAGCGCGACCCAGTTTTATCTCGGAACCTTGGCAAACCCCGAAGCTGCTGTCCCAACCCCGGCACCCTTATCTTTCACCGGATTTCCCTATGTCGGTATTATGACAACATATGATGCAACTTCCTTTTGCCCTGACTCCGCTTCAACAGCCACCTCCATGGCAAGCGGCGAAAAAACACTGTCGGGCGTGCTCAACTACAATGTAGATTTGACAGAACCCTTCAAGCTGATCACAGAATATGCGAAAGAAGCTGGCAAGAAGGTTGGTGTGCTGACTTCCGTTTCGCTTGATCACGCAACCCCTGCGGCTTATTATTCCAAAGCCAAGAGTCGCGGTGAATACTACAATATTGCCACGCAGGGCGTGACAGGCGATACCTTGGATCTGCTTGGCGGCGGCGGGTTCTTGCAGCCAATGGGCAAGGATGGTGATCAGGCGGATCTCTTAGCCCTTGCGCAGGAGAACGGCTTTACCATCGCCACAGACAATGCCGCAATCCGTGCTACGACCGCGCAGGATGGCCGCACGCTCATGATTCTGCCCGATTTGGATAACGCGCAAGCCATGCAGTATGAAATTGACCGCGTTCGCAAGGTGGCGGCGGGTGAAGATTCTATGAGCCTTGCCGAACTAACGCAGCAGGCGATTCAGGTGCTGGATAATCCTGGCGGCTTCTTCATGATGGTTGAGGGTGGCAAGGTGGACTGGAGTTGCCACGCAAATGACGCGAAGACCAGTATTCTTGAAATGGTCGCCTTTTCCGACGCGGTGCAGGTAGCCGTTGATTTCGCGGCCGTTCATCCCGATGAAACCTTGATTATCGTCACGGGCGACCATGAAACGGGCGGACTCACCATCGGTTTTGCGACCACCGCCTATGAAACGCATTTCGATTACCTCATCGCACAGGATATCTCCTTCAACGATTTTGATGCAGTCATTGCAAATCTGCGTGAAAGTAACGCGACATTCGAAGATGCGCTTGTTGAAATCGAAAAGCACTTTGGTCTCACAACTGCTGTTGAGCAGCCGTTAACGCTGAACGAGTCAGAATTGGCGAAGCTGCAAGACGCTTTTACCCTGAGCATGACCCCGCAGGCGGAACGCCAAATCGGCCCTTCGGAGCAGCTTGCCTATGGCGGTTATGAGCCGCTGAGCATGGCGCTCTGTCACACACTGAACAACAAGGCGGGTATCGCCTACACCTCCTACGCGCACACGGGCCTGCAAATTCCCGTATATGCTATGGGCATTGGCGCGGAAACCTTCATGGGAAGCTATGATAATACGGATATCTTCGTAAAAACCATGACCGCGATGGAGATTACGCACTAAACAGCACTGCACCTACTCCTCGCCGCATTCGTGCGGCGAGGCATTTTTATATGATGGAGTGTATGAATATGAAAACATCTAAACGGAGAAATTGGATTTTTTGCATCGTCGTAGGCATCCTTTCCTTGACCCTGGGTTGGCTGCCATCACCAGGGGTTTTAAGCGGAAGCATCGCGCCGCGTGAAAAGGTATGTATATTGGCTGTGGATAATTCGCTTTTACAGCCGCTTGGTATAATCTACACAGGCGTGCAAAATGCCGAGGTGGAAATCCTATCCGGAGCGCATAAGGGAAAGGTTACCACTTCACAAAACCATCTTAATTCTTCACTGGAGAAGGATAAATTGTTTGAAACCGGCGATACCGCATTGGCGATGGTATCGGAAAAGAATGGCGAATTGCAAGCCGTTACGCTTATCGACCACTATCGACTGGATACGCAGGCGCTGCTGTTCTTATTATTCGGTCTGTTACTCATCGGCTTTGCAGGCGTTAGCGGCTGTGGCGCGTTAATTTCGCTTGTGGCAAGCGTGATGATTGTATGGAAGGTGCTTATCCCGCTTTTGATGGCAGGCTATCCTCCGATATGGTGCGCTCTTTTGATGGTGCTGCTTTTAACCGTGCTGATTGATGTGCTGGTTGCAGGCTTTACATGGACATCCGCCGTGGCCATTTTAGGTTCGCTATTGGGTACGGTCATCACCTGTGCCTTGGCGGTGCTCTTTGGAAACTGGCTCAAGCTTGATGGGAGCAACCTTCCCTATGTGGTGCCGATTATCGCCCAAAGCAATATGACGCTGAACCTGCGGGAAATTTTCTTTGCGATGGTGTTCATATCGAATTCGGGCGCTTTGATGGATCTCTCGATGGATATCGCGTCCGCCTGCCAGGAATTGATACGGCACAAACCTGATATTAGCGCCACCAAGCTGCTAAAATCCGCCTTTGCCATTGGCCGCAATGTAATCGGCACGATGACAACCACGCTCATGCTTGCTTATTCGGGCAGCTATCTTTCTTTGCTAATATACTTTTCCGGTCAAGGTACGCCTGTTATGGATATCCTCAACCTCAAATATGTTTCCAGTGAAGTTTTAATTACGTTGGTAGGCTCATTTGGCCTTGTGTCTGTTGCGCCGTTCACTGCGCTTGTCGCAGCGTTTTGCAGGCAAAAGGGCTTTAGTCCCAGGGACGCATAAAGAGTTTACGCGTATAACACTTGATTTTTTCACGCGAAGGGAATAGTTGCCGATTTTTTCTTTGTGTTATGCTTTATTCGAACGAGGTGAAAAAGATGGGGAAAAAAAGTTTCGCTATCAATATCGCGTTAGGGCTTGTAATGGCGAATTGGGGAATCACAACCTCGTTCATTCCGGCACGGGAAGGAATGGCTTTTATCGATGAAATTTATAAGCACTTTGCAGCAGCGTACGCGGATTGCGAGGGATGTAAAACCTACCACCACGTTTCCGCCTACGTGCGGCTTTTTTGAGCATACAATGTGACCGTTATGATGCTTCCTTCCCCGATGACGCTCTGCACTTCCACGCTGCCGTGATAAACAGCCACGATGTGCTTTACAATGGCAAGACCAAGCCCTGTTCCGCCGGTTTTTTTAGAGCGTGATTGGTCTACTCTGTAAAACCGCTCAAAAATCCTGCTTTGTGCTTCTTTGGGGATTCCTATACCACTATCCGACAGTGCGATGGTTGCATGATTTTCATCTGAGTTGATCTCAACATCGACTTTGCCGAAGGGCTTGTTATACTTGATGCCGTTGTCAATGAGATTATAGAATAGCTCTGTCATCTGTGAGTGATTGGCCAACAGGGTACCGCCGCCCGAAACGCGAACAATGATATTTTGCTCTTCTGCTTTGGATTGAAGCGATGCGATGACGGCATGTGCTGTCGCGGCCAAATCGATATTCTCCAACATCATGCCTGGGCCATTTTCATCCAGTTGCGACAGCAACATAATATCTTCAATCAAGGCAATCAAACGAGCCGCCTCATCCTTAATTTTGCGATAGAATTGCTGTTTATCTTCTTCCTTAATCATGTTGCTTTCCAGCATTTCTACATTGCCATAAATGGTGGTGAGCGGTGTTTTTAACTCATGAGAAACATTTGCAGAGAATTCTTTGCGCAATCTTTCCGCCATTGTCTTTTCGGTAACGTCCAAGAACAAAATGACTGCGCCTCTGCCAACAACAGGGCTAAAATAAACGCGATAGGACAAGTTGTCCTGCACAAAATCGATCTCACTTCGGATGCCGGATAAGGCGGAACGCATATGCTCGTTGAGTTCCACGTTCCGCAACACCTCTAAAATGTTTTTCCCTATAATGTTTCTGCCTATGTCGAAGATGCCCACGGCGCTTTTGTTTACAGAAAGGATGTCGCCTTTAGGGCTAACAAGAATCAACCCTTCTTTCATGCTGTCCATAATGGCGGAAATGGTGTCCGCGCGCTCTTTTAATTCAGTCATTTGCCGGGCGATATGCTCGCGCTGCCTTGAAATCATCTGCACAAAGGGCGCAAGCTCGTCATATGGGGGGAGGACATGCGAGGCTTCCATATCCACCATATTGATAGGGGCGACAATCTGTTTTGTCAGCTTTCCGGCAATAAGATAGCCGATGATTATCAGCGCGAAAACCACAATGATAACGACAGGAAGTGCCCCGGCAAACATCCCCCAAATGCTGCTGGTTGATTTGGCGAGGCGCAAGACGGATTGATCATTTAGACGTATGGCATAATAGTAAGTTTCTTGCCCTAAAGTATCTGAAAAGCGACGGCTTTCCCCCACACCCAAATCCATTGCTTGCCTGACTTCATCCCGATCCATGTGATTGGGTAGTTGAGCGGCGTCCTGCTCATCATCGTACAAGACCACGCCGTTTGGCGCAATCAACGTAAGCCGCATATCTGCAATGGCTAAGGTTGTATAGTCACCTTTGGCGACAGTGTTTTTAATAAGGAGCGCACGCTCCCGCACCTCTCTTTGCACGGAGGAGGAAAACTGCCAGTAAAACACCCCGCTAAGTGTAATGGCAACCGTTACCAGGCTTATGACGGTTAATAGAACCATCCCGAAAAAAATACGTTTCTTCATGTATGTCCTTCCGCCTTGTAGCCGACATTGCGAATCGTCTTGATAATGCCACTGCAACCCTGTAACTTTTGGCGAAGGGATTTGATATGCACATCCACCGTGCGGCTTTCCCCATTATAATCAAAGCCCCATACCTTTTCCAGAAGGCTGTCGCGGGTTAGAACAATTCCCTCGTTGAGCATAAGGTAGTGTAATAGCTCAAATTCCTTATAGGTGAGCAAAATGCTTTCACCCTCTACGAAAACGGTTCTTTTGTCTGTGTGGAGAACACATTCTCCGACCCTAAGTTCAGTGCTACGAAATACGTTTTTCTCCCCGCATCTGCGAAGGACTGCCCGTACACGGGAAAGCACTTCTAAAATAGAAAAAGGCTTTGTAATATAATCATCCGCGCCCAAATCCAAACCGCTGACACGGTCATACTCGGAACCTTTGGCCGTTAACATAATGACGGGGAGCGAATTGGTTTTTGATGATTTCTTGAGCCTTTTTAGAATGGACAGGCCGTCCTCGCCCGGAAGCATAATATCCAGCAAAATCAAATCCGCCTTTTCCTTTTCCGGCACACCTTGAAAGGTGAGTCCATCGCAAAAGCCCTTTGCCTCAAATCCGGCAGATGACAAAGCATACACCAGCATCTCGCGAATATTGTCATCATCTTCTATAACGAATATTTTTTGCAAGAAAATCCCCCTCTAAAGCATTTGCTTATCCTTATGCTTGCCTGTGATGGAAAAAATTACCCATTCAGCAATGTTTACGGCATGGTCGCCAATGCGTTCGTAATACTTGGCGATTTGCAGCAAATCAAATGCCTGCTCACCATGCTTCACATCATCGTGAACAAGAGCAATCAAGTCCTTTTTCACCGTCACATATAGCCCGTCTACCACATCGTCATTTTCAATGACGGCATGCGCAAGGTTCAGATCTTTTTTCACAAAAGCATCAATACTGCCTGTGACCATTTTGATGGTTTCCTCCGCCATTTGCGGAATATGATCCAGCTTTTTGATGTATTCCTGTGCCGAAAGATATACGCATAGCTCTGAAATATCTGCCGCTTGGTCACCAATACGCTCTATGTCGGTAATCATTTTAAGCGCCGTGGATATTTGGCGCAAATCCCTTGCCACGGGTTGTTGGTTCAGCAGTAGCTTTAGGCATAGGCTCTCAATTTCCTTCTCTTTTTCATCCACCCTATACTCCGAGGAAATAATGCCCCGCGCAATTTCAGCATCCTGTGAGATAAGTGCTTTTGTCGCATCGGCAATGGCACGCTCCACCAAAGCGCCCATTTCGATCAGACTGTTATGTAAAAGAGTCAGTTGTTCGTCAAAACGGCTACGCATCATCCAAACCTCCCTGTGATATAGTCTTCGGTTCTCTTATCCTCCGGCTGGGAAAAGAGGAGCTCTGTTTTTTGATATTCTATGACCTCTCCATGGAGGAAAAACGCGGTTTTATCACTGATTCGGGTGGCCTGCTGCATATTGTGCGTCACGATAATTATACTATACTTCTCCCGCAGTTCAAGCAAAAGCTCCTCAATTTTCCCTGTAGAGATAGGGTCCAGGGCAGAGGTGGGTTCATCCATTAAAAGCACGTCCGGCTCAACGGCCAGTGCCCGGGCGATGCATAGCCGTTGCTGCTGCCCGCCCGAAAGTCCAAGAGCGGATTTTTTAAGCCTGTCCTTCACCTCGTCCCAAATAGCCGCGCCTTTTAAGGATGCCTCCACCCTTTGATCCAGCTCATATTTGGCCTTGATACCATGGGTGCGGGGACCAAAGGCGATGTTATCGTAAATGCTCATAGGGAAGGGATTGGGCTTTTGAAATACCATGCCCACACGCTTGCGAAGCATGTTTACATCCATGCCTCCATAAACATCCTCGCCGAACAAACGGATATCCCCTGTGATTTTGCAGCCCTCAACCAAATCATTCATGCGGTTCAGGGATTTCAGCAGGGTGGATTTCCCGCAGCCCGATGGACCGATAAAGGCCGTGATTCGATGGGTTTCAACATCCATGTGAATATTTTTCAGGGCTTGAAAGCCGCTATAAAAAAGGTTGACATTTTTCATTTCAAAGCAGTTCATGTGTTCCTCCCGATTTTTTTGGCAAGCCTTGCCGATAGTGCGTTAATCAGAATCACCAGCAAGAGCAATACCACCGCCGTTGCGTATCCTTCATTGGTATGAAGCCCCTCGCTTGCAAGGGCGTACATATGTACCGAAAGCGTCCGCGCCGATTGCATGGGACTATTGGGAATCTGCGCTACGGTTCCCGACGTATAAATGAGCGCAGCGGTCTCGCC
>JGI994J12354_10003222_pt1 | contig 15357 bp, 8 predicted proteins | sample IntmicLarv3ML3BL_FD_12354 | JGI IMG/M metagenome (IMG submission 12354)
CTATGTGACGTTTTCGGACAACATCGCGGGTAATGACGGGTATGGTCTTGGCGGCGCGATTTATTCCAAATCCGTCGATTCCTATTCGAATTTGTTATTTGGCCGCTATGCAACATTTTCGGACAACATCGCAGGGAAAAATGGTTATGGTAATGGCGGCGTGATTTTTTCTTCCGGTGATTCCACCTCAACGACGAATTTCGGAAGTAACGTCTATTTTACGGACAATCACGCCGGTGGCAATGATGAAGGCGGGTTGGGAGGTGTATTGTATCAACAGGATGGCAACGTAACATTTCGCGGCGACACGTATTTTGAAAACAACCTTGTAAGCCGCGACACCACGGGTGACCTCAACGACCCCGGCAGTCACGGTGGCGCGATCTATATGTTGGGAAATACTGGTTCGATACTTACGCTTGACACGAATTTATATACACTCAATTCCTCGGGAAATTACGTGCCAACCGGTAGTAGTGCGCCGATTGCCTTTAGTGGCAACAAAATCAATGTCGACATGGGTACCATGACCGGCGGTAACATAAACTCGATCCATCTTGAAAAGAACACGAAACTTGAAATCAAAGGTAACGGCAATGTCTATTTTGACGACCCGATTTCCAGTGGTAGTGACGGCAACAACAGTTTGATCAAAACCGGGACCGGTTTTGTGCAGTTTGCCGACAACAGTGTCTTGAACCCGGACAATAAAATTGGCGGCGAAGTGACCATTTCCGAAGGGACATTTCGTATTGTCGACGGAGCGAGCTTTACAACAGGTGGCAATGACAGCAAAATGTTCAACGTCACAAAAACAGATGCCACGACATTCGGTACACTCGCCGGTGGAGGAACGATTACTTCCTTGAATGGCTTCATGCTTTCAGGAAAAATTTCGCCTGATAGCGACCGGTTTCTCATTCCGACATTTGTCGTCGAAGGAGACTCATCGAACGGTGCGACGACGGGACATTACAATTTTTTTCTCAACGACAAGTCGACCACCGTTGCCAGTGGTAAAAAAATCGGAACTCTTACGCTTGTCGGTAACACGACATTTAACAATTCGATTTTTGATGTCGATCTGGGAGCAAGTAATGTTTCGGACAAAATCAACGTCACGGGAGGTGTTCTGCTTTCAGGAAATCACACAATCAATATCGAAACTTTTGTGGCCGGTACGTATGATCTGATTGTTTCCAGCACAACGGTCACGGGATTCGACGTCGATAAATTTACTATTCAAATCAATGATAACACCCTTTCCGTGAGACAAACGGCGACAGTGCAATTGGTGTCGAACAATATCGTTCAACTGAAAACCACGCAAGGGAACACGAATCTGACTTGGACGGGAGCAGGCAATAGCAATTGGTTCATCGGAGGAACGGTTAAAGACTGGACGAATGACGACAATTTGAATATTCAAGACGTCTTCATTGATGGTGACCGTGTGCATTTTCGGGGGTCAGGAAGTGGAACCATCACGCTTTTGTCGGATGTTGTTGTCGTGGATATGATCGTTTCCGGCGCTAACGATTACACATTTGTCAGCGAAGCAGGCGAAGACAACGGCATCACGGGTACGACAAATGCCAGTCTGACGACTTTGAGCAGTCCCACAGGCAAGTTGATCAAATCCGGCACCGGAACGCTTACGCTCAATACGACCAACGAGTTCGAAGGCGGTGCCGAAATTTCCGAAGGTACCATCGTTCTTGGAAACGACAAAGCTCTGGGGACATGGATTGCCGGTGACCCGACCACAGCCAAGAAGGGTATGTTACTGGCCGTGACCGGCGATTCGACGATTAAAATTCTTGACGACCGCACGATCACGAACCATTTTCAACTCGGCACCACCGCCAATCGCACAGGTACGTTGACTTTTGATATTGCGGCAGACAAAACGCTGACGATTTCCAACGTGGAGAATACCTCGACCAACGACCATATCGGACGCGGCGGGGCGATCAATCTAAATGTGTACACCATAAATCCGACGGATAACAGCCCTCTTCGCTTTATCGGTGGCGGTAATCTGATTTTTTCAGATAATCGCTCGCAGGCAGGCGGTGGAGCGGTGGGAGCATTCTCAAATACCACAAATGGCCACATCGTACTGGACTTCAATGGTTTGTCAAGCATAATGTTTGAGAATAATAGAACACTTTCCAATGACACTTACGGCGGTGGAATTTGTGCTAATGCTCTTGTTTCAGGAGCTTCTGCTTTGATTAAACTGGGTGATAATGTAGCATTTTCAGGCAATATTGCAGGAACTAGCGGGGAAGGTAAAGGCGGTGGCATTTTTTCTTTCTCATACGCTCTTGACTCTTCAGTGCAGCTAGGAGACGACATAGATTTTACAGGTAATGTTGCAGGAAACGTTGGAAATGGCGAAGGTGGAGGAATTTATTCCAGAGCTAACAATAATTCTTCCGTATTATTAGGTAGTGAAGTAACGTTTACAGATAATATCGCGGGACAAACAAATGGCAGCACTGGCGGTGCGATTTACTCTTACGCCAGCAGTAATATTTCTTTGATACAGATGGATAATCATATCGTCTTTTCAGGAAATATTGCGGGAAATAACGGTTCCGGTGACGGGGGCGCGATTTATAGTTACTCGTATCACGATTTGTCTTCGATCATCTTGGGTAACGATGTATTGTTCATCGATAACATTGCAGGAAACGGCGCGGGTGGGCAAGGTGGTGCGATTTATTCGAGAACAGGACTCAACAGCGCTTTATCTTCCATGCAATTGGGGGATCGGATTACGTTTCTCGGCAATATCGCGGGAAACAAAGGGCAGGGTAACGGCGGAGCGATTTACTCTTATCCTAATTTGTCATCGACTGCTTCTTTGTCATCTTTGGAATTGGGAACGAATGTTTACTTTAAATCGAATCGGGCAGGTGGCAACAACTTAGGTGGAAATGGCGGAGCGATTTATATCAACCACAGCTTGAGTATCTCAGGAGATACGTTTTTTGAAGACAACTTAGCCAGCCAGGGGAGTGGCAGTTTAGGTGGTGCCATCTATATTTCTGATTACGCTTTATATGGCCAAAAGACAGCGATTCTGAATGCCAACACCGGGACCATTGCTTTCAAGGGGAACAAGATTAATGTCAATACTTCTGATCCGAATAACCCGACCGGTGGTGATGCCAACTCGGTCCACCTGGGTTATGACACAAAACTGGACCTAAGAGGTGACAGCAACATTTATTTTGACGACCCAATTTCCAGTGGTACATCCGGAAAAAATAGTCTCACGAAGAGTGGCTCAGGCTTCGTACAATTTATAGGCAGCAACGTATTGAATACGACCGGTTTTGTAGGGGCGAATTCTGTCGACATCATAGGCGGCACGTTTCGCGTTGTGAATAACGGTACAAGTGAAAGTTTCGATGCCACGGGTGCTGGTGCTTTCAAGCTTGCCACGGGTACGACTCTGGCCGGACATGGGATGATCGAAACAACCAACGGCTTTACGATCTCCGGCACGATTTCGCCCGACGCCGACCGCTTTGAAATTCCGGAATATGTCGACATGAACCATGCCGAAGCGACCGTCACGAATTACAATTACTTCAAACCCGGTCGCACCATCGTTGCCAACAATAAAAAAATCAGCACGCTGATCCTTGACGGTGACGTGATATTTGACGGGGCAACGATTGATGTTGATCTGGGTACGAGTGATACTTCGGATATGATCATTGTCAGTGGCGGCAGTGTCACCAGTGGTTCGGGAACCAACACGGTCAACATCACAACCTTTGAGGTGGGCAATTTCGAGTTGGTTAGATCGACAAATATGGAAACGGATTTCGATGACACATTCGGTGAGGTTTTGCTCAACGGAAGTGCCATCACCAATCCTCGGCAATCGGCGGATTTGTTCCAGCAAGGAGACTCGTTGTGGTTGGGGATAACGTCGACCAATCTCGACCTGATTTGGGTCGGCGGTGATGCCGACCCAAATGACAGTGTATGGCATATCGACAACACAAACAACTGGAAACAACTTGATGATACACCTGACATGTTTGCCGCTTCGGACTATGTGATTTTCGATAATACCGGCGGCGAACGCAATGTCTTTGTCGGTAACAAAACCTCAACATCCCAGACCGCGCAAGTCGCCGGTATGAAGGTCACTTCCGATTACGAGTTTTCCGGTGGGACCATCCTCGGAACGAAGCCGACCTCGACTGGCCAAACCGTAACGGGAAAACTCGAAGTCAGCGGCACCGGCACCGTGGCCGGATTCGATAATACCATTAATTTCGTCGATGGCGTGAACATTGGAACCGGGGCTGAAGTCGCATTGAGAAACAACGGTTCCCTTTCCGATATGGCAATTGAAAACAACGGTACACTGAATTTCAACAAAACAACCAACGATTACACGTTTGGTGGAACGGTCACCGGAAATGGAACCATCAAAAAAACCGGTAATGCCACGGTTACGTTTTCTGAAGACAACACATCGTTCGGCGGCAATGTCGTGATCAATGCTGGAACGTTCGCATTGGCCACCGGCAAGCAACTTGCCGCATTAAGTTCAACAGTCAACTCCGGAGGAACGTTTGATCTCGGTGCAGCATCGATTCTCGACGGACTTTTGGATCTCAAAAACGGCGGCACCCTGATAAGCGATGACTTTGCAACGATCACCGGAAACGCCGATTTTGCAGGCAAGGTCATTCCCAATGGAACATTGATCGTCAATGGTGACGGAAAGTTTTTCAACGGGGCCAACTATCATGTCAGCCTGACGGCCAACAATTCAACAGTCGAATCGACTCTCATCAAGGGGGATACATTCGAGATACAATCCGGGACAACCTTGACTGTCAATGACACAGGCGTCGACATCAGTTATCTGCGGAGTGTCGGAGAGGTCGAATTTACCGTTCTGGAATCACAGACAGGTGTCACTGGATTATTCAGTACCGTCACCGGTTACAACTCCTTATTCAATGTCACGCACGGCATTGATGGATTGGATTACTATCTCGCCGTCCAACTGTCCGGCAACAAACCATTTGAGGACTTCGGTTATAACCATAACACACAGGAAGTCGCCGATGCCCTAGATGACGGTTTGAATGACTCGGACATGAGCGATCTGATTGATGAGTTCAGCAGCATGACTGACAACGAAATCGTTGATATGATCGACCAGCTTCGCGGAACGGAACTGGCCGCAACGGCCCAAGCGAGTATCTTGTCATCACCTTGGTCACGAATTCATCGAAAGTACGAATTGACCGACGACGAACACATGATCCGAGCTTTTTTCCGGGGACAATCACAATTCAAAAATAGTATCCGTAATAGCTGGGGCGAAAGTTTTTACCGCTATATGGACACGAAAACCGATGGCAATGCTGTCAAATCCCATGAGCAGCGAGGCGGCATCATGATCGGCACGGACTGGAATTTTAGAGACCACAGCAAATTTGGGGTCACCTTCGGTTATGGTCGACCGAGTGTGTCAAACCGTTTCGGCGAGGTTGAAATTGATGATTTTCTCATTGGAGTTTATTCACGAACGCGTCTTTTCCGTGAATATTACGTCGACACTTTCGTAGGCTATGGTTCACAGAGCTATGATTATGACCGCCGCGAACGTAGCGACCGTTATACCGCCAATTACAACGGTCAGTCCGTTTATTCGAGTTTGACCGTTTCACGATCGTTTCGACCATATTCTGGAATGAAATTAACGCCTCAACTTGGACTTGACTATGCACAAAGTTGGAACAATGCATTTACCGAACAAGGTGCCCCATTTCCGAAAATCATCGACAAAGCAACGGCTGACCGTACTTCAATTCGAGTTGGGCTTGATACAAAGTATAAAATCCACCGATATTTCAGCGTAACAGGTAAATTGGAATACACCGTCCTTGTTACCGGTGACAAGTATGCAACGGCCAATTCGCAATTTATGATGAGTCCGAACAGTTCCGTCATGGAATTGCGCAGCATCGACCTTGGTCGTAACATGTTTACTGCCGGCTTTGGTGTCGAATATGAAATCTCATATGGATTGAAGGCGTTCGGTAATTACGACATGGATCTCGGTAACCGTACTATTTCGCACTCCGGTTTCTGTGGGCTGATAAAAAAATGGTAACCCTGTTATTACACTGGAACAAAAAATAAGGCATTTCTGCGAGAAGGCGAGGAATATTGTTAATATAGGGGTGCAACAATGAAAAATGCAATAGTATATGCGCAACAAATCATTGTCCATAATTTCCAAGGTCGCGTCATGAAAATCAAGGGTTTTTAATAGTATAGTTTTTCGCGTTCGAAGGGTTCATCATAAATATTGCACTGACGAGAAAAACGATCCTCGCCGGCGCAATATGATGAGCGTACCTGTTCCTAAAATTACGACAACAATCCATCAAATTCAATTTTTTCAATTCCGCAATCATGCCGTAGAATCATTTTTTTGCGCCGATACAATATTTTTTTTTATATCAATGGTGGACAGTTTTTTCTGAATTTCGCGAATATCGACATTCAACAAACGAGTCGTTTCATCCATGTCGCGTCTTTTGACCGTAATTTCACGAACAGCACACCAGAGACGAAATTCCTCTTCATCCATTTTCGGATCAATCAACGACAAAGGTTCCGGCTCTGCTACGGGAAGAGAAACGAAAATATTTTTATGCCTCAAGAGGTCGCAATATTCCCGATAATAGGCTTCCCAAAGCATGGACGGCTGAAAATTCCACATAATTCGCTTGCGTCCATTAATCCCATGTTTGAGTCTTAATTCCGGATCATCCAGATAATTCATGACTGCATTTGCCATGGCGTCGGTATTCTTCATCGGAACAACCATTCCCGTCTCACCATCGACAATTGAGTCGACCACTCCGGTAGCGGTAAAGCCAATGGTTGGAATCCCCATTGCAGCGGCCTCAAGGACGGCATTGGGAAAACCTTCCCGATAGGAGGGAAAAACGAAAACATCAAATAAATTATACCATGAAGTGACATCTGCGATTTTACCCATAAAAATGACATTGGGTGTATGCTTCAGCCATTGTCGGCAATCATCATCAATAACATCATTGGATTCTTCCGGACCTATAACAATTAAACGGGCATCGGGATATCGGCAAAGAATTTTCTTGAAAACTTCAATTAACTCCACTATTCCTTTATCTTTGGCAATTCGAGCAATGAAACCAATAACAAAACTGTTTTTCGGAATGTCGTATTTTTCACGAAACTCCAATGCTTCTCGGATGGTATTACCATTGATTGAAAACCTGTTGACATCAACCCCTTTGGAAGAACCGTGACACAAAACGACTGTTTTTTCCTGTTTTGTCAACTTATGGTCGAGCAGTTTTCGGCGTAAACTATCACTGTTACAAATAACTTTGTGTGCACAAAAACAGGTGATTCTTTCCGTCCATTCCAAAGTTCTGCGTTTGATTCCTTGAGTCGTTTCGAATCGTAATCCTCGTTGCTGAAAAACACGAACCGGAACACGGGCCAACCAAGAGGCCAGCATTCCAAGCAATCCTGCCTTTGGCGTACCGGCATTGACAATGGTCGGTTTGATTTTTCTGATCAACCAAAATAATTTCCATAACGATACAATGTCCCTCAGTGGAGCGATTTCTCGCAACATTGGGACGGATACAAGACAACAATGCTTGAGATGACCTTTGACATCTTCCGTAACTCCTGAGTTGGAACAAATGTATTGTGACCAGTTTTGCTGCTTTAAAATTTTGGTAAGTCCATGAAAAAGAATAACGGATTCTCCCGCCGTTACAATGTGTAATATTCTGATGTCGTCTTTATGACTTGTATTCATTTGTTCGATATGTCACTTATTTTTTGCAAAATCGCACTGTTATTATAATTTTTTACAATATCAGATACTACTATTCCGGAAATAAAATTTGATTCCAGCTACAACCGCTTAACTGGGTTATGACCGGAACTTCCTTACCTTCGGCCGGTCGTCTCTGGTTCATTTTTTATCTCCAGCCTTATCATTCATTATGCATTTCTATATTTTCCTACGAATCTGTTACTTCAATCATTTTCCTGAAATACCGATTCAATATCAACGTTTGAACAAAACAATAGGTTCCTAAAACAATGATATTTGTCAAGATGATGCCGATCCAGGAAGCAAAGGAAGTTACAAGTCCCCAAGCAAGGGACAGTTTCAGTATAGCTCCTAAACCGAAAAAATACAATTGCGGCTGCAACTTGCCAAGGCCGTTGGCAATACTCGACAAAACACCATTGAAAATCATCAGTGATCCCATCATAGCAAAGCAAATCGCATACCAATAATTCACCAGAATGGTTTTTTCCTGCAACCAAAGATTCAGTAGAGGTTGCAAAAAAAACACCATGGTAAATTGAGTCACACATGCCATACACGCCATACGAAACAATTTTTGATAAAGTTTGTTTACCCAGTGGTGTTTTTTTTCCTCTAATGCCTTGATCACAATGGAACTGATGGGAGTCAATACCAAGCTGAAGAACACACCAATGAGCGTAAAAAGTTTTTGATAAATCTGATAGTCGACAACATTATTTGAACCAGTGAAAAACGTTATCAAAAATTCATTTGTATTCACCAAGATCATGTATGCCACTTGTATCAGGAAAAATACAAGGCCAAGCCCTAAGACGGACTTGGCATATCTGTTGGAATAAAATCGAGGCCGAGGAATGGCATAACGCAATTTCGATGAAAAAATCAGGATCGTTACTACGATCAAAGGAACATTGGCAGTAACGGCATTAACAATGGCCAAAGAAAGCATGTTTTGCGCATCAGTTCCGGGTATCGCTAAAATGACGTAAAGAAACATGCCCAAAGACGAAATCAAAACGAGTAAATTATTAATGAACGAATACTGGATCGCATATAAAATGAAACTGATCAATCTAAAGAAAAACTGTGCAATTATTCCAAGTACTGTGATTTTGATGGACAGAAGCAAAGTAGCATGTGGAATCGAATTTTCCCGAATGTTCAGCAACCAATTCCAATCGATATAGTCCAGGATGAACCAGAAAATTACACCAAAAACAAGTGTCACAATTCCAGTAGACACATAAGCGGATGTAATATATTTTTTGACATCGTCTTTGTTATTTTGCGTCAATGCTTTTACCAGTTGATTCCGCAAACCATTTCCAATGCCAAGATCGAAATTCAGGAACCACGACAGAATGGAGACAATGGTAAACCATAAACCCAAGACCGATCTATCATCAAAAAATCGTAAATAGGCAGGCAGTATAAAAACGGACAACAACAAGGCTGCACCTTTGACGACAAAAGCGCCAAACACGTTAAGAACAACGGTTTTACTGTTCAAACTAAGCGATTTGTATTTGTTCAGGACCCGGTTAAACATATTCAAGAGTCACCAATTTTTGATGAAACGATCATAGGGATTATTTATTGTTATGTCGATAAAAGCACGCTTATACTATTTGAAAATTCACGATCCAAAGACTCAATAAAACGGCGACTGTCATAACTGTCATTTGTGTCCATGATTTTGATAACGTCTGCCACATTCTCGGGACCTCCATGATAATAATAAAGAAGGTCGGAAATTTTGGATTTTTTCAAGGAATTGACCTCTACGGCAACAACCCGAAGGCCGTTTGACAAATATGATAATACTTTTGATGGAAATGTTGTGTCATTATATATAGTGACAGGTTCCTGAGTACATAAACCAATGTCGCAACGATGTAGAAAAGATATATACTCTTCTCCCCGAAGTGTTCCATCAAAAGATAATCGACATAATGTTTTTTCCCGGGTTTCCTGAATCAACTGTTCTATCGAAGACGTGTCACCATATCCGATAATATGGATATGATATTGTTCATCAAGAAATTCTGCTGTTTTAATGGCAACATGCGAACCTTTCCTCGGCTCCAAAATGCCGGCAAAAACAATATGAATTCTATCATCATCAAATCGTTTGATTCGATTGCCTTCTGTTTTATACACACCATGGCAGACCACCGCAGGTTTTTGTGATAGGTTCAACTTTTCTTCAAGCAATTCTGATGAGAAAATATATTTATCCGCACAACGAATGAGTTGCATTTCTTTTTTTCTGACTCTTTCTCTCAGACCACAGAGGTCGGAATAAATTTCTTCAACTTCAAGAATGAGCTTTATTTTTTTGATCATTTTTACCCAGTAAATAACCGTAATTAATACAGGCGAATGATAAACAATGATTTCTTCATTGCGCCGGACATGCCACAAGAGATAAAAAAACAGCCAGATTTTTGTGAAAAAAACTTTAATGTATTTGGTGTATCGATTTCTTGTTGGAAAACTGGGGACAAATGTTACTTTGAAATTATCGTGAACGATGATTTCCTTTTTTCTTGTAAATGGCGCATCAGGAACGACATACCACGCCGACGAAATTTGATGTACCGAAATTCCAATATGATTCAGCTTTTCAATCAAATAATTCATTTTATTGACAGCAGAAAGGCTATGCTGTCTTGCGTATGGACTGCTCTCAAGATCATAAAACCCCAAATATTTTATTGTTTTACTCATGACTGTCGACCAATGGAGTATAATCGTTTAACTCTCTTTGATCAATGTTTTGACTTATAAACCATGGATAAATGATTGTAGAGCAAAACGCAATCGAAGGAGTTCCATTATTAAAAAATAAAATAATAAATAAAACCGCCATACAGGAATATTTCACGGAAACAAAACCATTGTCCCCCCCCAATGGAATAAAAAATGGTTTAAAAAGAACGATGATATTCAATATTCCTACACCCACACCCATAAGGGCAAATGTATCAAGAAAATGAGAATGCTGTCCAACGGCATCAGAATTCAAATATTCTTCTATGTTTTTGGTTGAATCAGAAACAGAACCCAAGAGCGGATTTTGAATCAACGTACCCCAACTGCTGCTCAAGGTCCCTGAACGATCTTCTAGAAACATTTCAAATATTCCGAATACAATTCCGTTATCTTTCAAAAATTCAATTCTATCTTTTAGCTTTCCTTCCTTGGAAATCGTTCCCAATGAATCAAGAGCCATTTTATCTATTCCAAGTGCTGAAAGTACCATGACAAAGAATCCCAATAATATAAATACTGGAATCATTTTTCTGTACATTATGAGCAACGTGATACACAAAGAAACGGGTACACACAATACGGCGATAAAAAAATTTGATTTTACTATGGCAAATACACATAAAGCACAAATTGCTCCAAGGAATAATTTGTGTTTCATTTTGCTGTTGAACAGGTATGGGATCAAAATGGAAATTAAAATGGCAAGGAAATAAACGAATGTGTACCCTCCAATGCCGAAAGTTGCCTCATCAAAATTTCCCCCTGTTACTTGTCTTGATGCGTAAGGGGAATCGTTAAGAGCTGTTATTGTTTTATAAAATGTATATGCAAAAAAAGGAAGTGATAAAAGCAATATACTTTTTATGACAACAAGCCTGTCTTTACTATGATAATAATCGAAAATCACCAAACCCAAAGGGAAAAACGCGAGTGTGATATATCGATTTCTGATGATGGATGCATCAAATATTTGCGGTAGCACAATGGTTAAAATGGTAAAAATAATAGCGATTTTATTGCGACTGAATGAATTCAATAACTGGATTGGCGATTGAAAAAATGCAAACGCAAACCACCCCACAAGCGATAGTGATATCGTAGTGCTCGAACTCAATGGCGGAAATGTGGATGCCAACATACAAAGAAAAAGTATTCCGCCGTGAACAATATCAAGTGAGGCGACTCTATTCATATATCTCTTTATTGTGCCGGAAATAAAAATGAAACGTATCCGGTTGATTCACCGGTTTCGCCGAAATGAACAAAACGTCTTATTTTACGAAATTTTCGCGTTTCGACATAACTGACAAGCGTCAGGACGAGAGGCATTTTTTCTCGCCAGCGCAATATATATTTGGTCGATTTTATTTGTGATTTCATTTTCCGAGAACTTTTGGCAAATGACGAACTTGGCTTGTTTTCCCATCAACATTCTTTGTTCGTAATTCTTCTCTAAGAGTAAAATCTTCTCCACCACCTGTTCCGGGCAATTCGGTTCAACAAGAAAACCGTTTTTACCATCAACGATAATCTCAGGAATACCGCCAACACGGGTTGCTATGGAAGGTAATCCGTTTCTACCTGCTTCAAGGAGTGAAATACATAGTGTTTCATGAAGTGTACAAATGACAAAAATATCGCTTGCAATCAGAATCTCTTCAATATCCTCTCGATAGCCGAGAAAATGAACTTTCGGCTCATGGATGGCCTGTTCTATTTCATTTTTGAAAGTGGCCAGATATTCTCCTTCGCCAGCAATAATGAATTCAATTTCCGGATGTTCAATCAATTTGATGGCATCGCAAAGAACATGATACCCTTTTTCTTTTGTAATTCTTCCCGTTGAAACCACGACAAGTTTTTCCGGTAAAATACCAAGCTTCTGTCTTATTTTGCTTCGATCTTTAGCCAACCCTCGGGAAGGAATATTATATATCGAACCAAAAAGATTTTTGGCATGTTTCTTTATGAAATCAATACCACATACATAATCGCTGACGCCATAGCAAATATCGGAATTTTTTAGCGTGAAAATCTCCATTTGTTTGATGACATATTTTTTCCATGACGAAAATTCTATAGCTTCCGTCGTCGAACCGTGGATCGCAAGAACAATTTTTTTTTCAGCTTGTTTTGCCGCCCGACAACAATGAAAACCAACAAGCTGTAGACCGGCAATATGTACGATATCAGGATCAACGGATTTGATTTGCTGAACCAGATTTCGTGCCAATTGAAAATTCACAACACCTCGTCTGCCTTGTGGAACGATCAATGGAATAAACTCATATTTCTCTTTCAGTGAACTTTCCATAATTCGTTTATGACTGACATAAGGGCCGCCGTTTTCATGTCCCTCTTCAAATGCCAGCATGACACGCGGTTTTCTCATGTCGTATTCCTCTGATTTTTTACCCTGTAAGGAAACTTCATGTATTTGTTTTCCGTTTGCGAATTAAAAATTTGATTCCAGAAACTGACGCATGGTATGAGAAAAATTTCTATAATCAAAAGGAGAATTGGAAATGGATTGTATTTTCTCCCTCTTGACAGGATTTGAAAAAATTATATTCAAAACAGATTGAATATTATCTATGGAAGGTGAATCAAGCAAAAAACCCATATCTTTGGTGAAAAATTCTTCTATGTCACTCGTTTTATTCGTTACCACTGGGGTATTACAGGCAACCGCCTCGGCAAATTTTGTGGGAAAGCCTGCCTGATTGGTGAGTGTTTTGTCACGAAAAAAGACAACATAATCTGACGACTTGACCAAACAAATGGATTCCTGATGAGAAATTCGGCCCCAAAAACGGACTCGGTCTCCAATGCGATTCAGTAAATCTTGATGCTCCGGAAAATAGGAAAGGTATTCGTCTTTCGTTGCTCCTGCAATTCGTAAAACATAATTTCGGTTTTCAGAAAATGAATCCAGAGCTTCAAGGAAATAATTTACTTTGTCTTTCCCCGCCATGTGTCCCGCATAGGCAAAATGAATCTGTTCGTTGCCATAATCAAAAGGTTTACATTGCCATTTTTTGTCCTCCTCATCCACCAATGGCGGAATAAATACGCTTTTGACCCTGCCATAATACTTTTCGAAGAATCGACTAATGAGGATCAATCCGTCAAGTCGAAAAGGGACGACTTTCATTCGGAGATAGAGTTCAAGCTTTTTCAGCGGGTTGCGTACTCCCGGATAATACCATTCCGTAAAATCCGCCAAAACACGAACTGATTTTCGTGAAAAGAACCGTTTGGCCCGCCACATGGCCATCGCACCATAATTGTAGTAGATGATGTATTTTGTTTCCGGGTATTTTTCATACAATTTACGAACGTTATTGATACCGAATGCTCTCTTCGTCCATTTCAAAGCGGACATCGGATAAGGTTCCACATAAGAATCGAAACCTTGAATGATAGTCGGTTTTTGTTTTGAAATATCCTGTTGAAACTCAGGGGCGTGTTCCCTACTTGTCCCGAGAAAAACCGTATGATAACCCAATTCACGAAACAACTTCGCGTTGTTCAAGACACGGTGAGCAGCGGCATTTTTGTCGGGTAGTTCAAAATTACCGACATAAAGAATATGGCCTTGGCTCATCATGGCACCTTGATTGAAATTTTAATAACGCAAATGGAAAGACTGGCATGAAATAATAAGTTTGGCTGAACCTAGACAATGTCATTGACTTGAGATTCAAGCTTTTTCAGGTAATCATTGATTTTTTCGACATCATCGACACGCGGCGCCCAAGGGGCAAAATGTTCTTCCGCTAAAGGTTCGTAAGGTCCGCGTTTCAATTCATACATGACCGTATTCGATTCGGCAATGAATAATGTGTGCCATGTCATCGGTGGGATTTCAACACCATAAGACCCTTCTTCCGCACAAAGCAAAACACGATCAATAATGGTTCCCAAATCATCGAAAATCAACAAAACCATTCGACCGCGAAAAATGATAAAAATCTCCGCGCGATCAGGGTGGCGGTGAGGAGACAGATATGTTCCCGGTTCAAACGCATTGAGCATTCGCTGCATGGATTCAGTCGGACTTGCATGAAAGTTGTAATTCATACGTAGCCGCGAAGAATCTTTGGCTTCTTGGCTTACACGATCCAGCAGGACGGTATCAATTCGTTGCATGGATTTGCCTCCCAATCAAAGCCTGTCATCAATGGCGGTTGTCGGTAAAATACCTTTGACATCATAAACAACACCGCTTTCACCGACAAACGAACGAACATTCAGACTGTAAAATTCTTTATGTGACACGGCTAAAATCACGGCATTGACTCCGGCATCCATCGTTTTTTGAAGACTCTCTTTCGGGATAATGTCGATACCGTATTCATGGCGAACCTCATCTGCGGAAGCCCACGGATCGTAGACCAAAACCTCAATACCGTAATCCCGCAATGCATGAAAAACGTCAACGGCTCGCGTATTGCGTACATCGGGACAATTTTCCTTAAACGTAATTCCAAGCATGAGAAGTTTGGAACTTTTGACTGGAACTCCCTTTTTGATCATGCACTTGACAACGCGACTGGCGACATACTCACCCATGCCATCGTTCATGCGACGACCGGCAAGAATGATTTCAGGATGATAGCCGTATTCCTGGGCTTTTTGTGCAAGATAATACGGGTCCACACCGATACAATGCCCACCGA
>JGI994J12354_10003223_pt1 | contig 15356 bp, 10 predicted proteins | sample IntmicLarv3ML3BL_FD_12354 | JGI IMG/M metagenome (IMG submission 12354)
CTACTTTATTAAATCCACAAAATATGGAGGAATAAAAATATTTTAAATTTGTTAAACTCAGTAGAATCAAGAGTTATGACTTTCCGAGAGTACTAAATAATTATGAGGAGGGTTACACTTTTGGAATCCGTAAAAGTAAAAATTAATAATAAAACAATAAATGTTCCGAGCGGAATAACTTTAGATGATTTAAGCAAAGAATACGCAAGCGATTTTAAACACGATATCCTGCTTGCGGAAGTTAACAATGAACTGCGCGAGCTGCATTATAAAGTTGAGTACGATTGCACAATAAGATTTTTGGATATCACGGACAAAAACGGTTTCAGAGCATATCAAAGAAGTGCGATTTTCCTAATGATTTGCGCGTGTAAAGAAATTTTAGGAAAAAAAGTCAGAGTTGTTGTTGAGCACTCCATAAATAAAAATTGTTACTGTGAAATTATTAATGACGGAATCAACGATAACCCCGCGGGAATCAACGGAATCAAAGAAGTGACGGACGAATTATTAAACGAAATCGAAAACCGCATGAAACAGATTGCGGAAGAAGATTTTCCCATTGAAAAGTATTCGTTAAGCATTGAAAAAGCGGAAAGATTATGCGAGGAATTTGGACTCAACGATAAAACGGAACTTTTGAAATTCAGACGCACATCAAACGTGAATTACTATAAATTATCATGGTTTTATGATTATTTTTACGGGCAGTTGGTATCGCACACAAGCTTATTAAAATTTTTTAAATTAGTTAAAAAATATGACGGATTTATTTTACAGTTGCCCGATGTCACAAGCGATAAGCCGATTAGCGACATAACTCACTTCGATAAAATTTCGGGGATATTCAGAGAGTCGTCTCAGTGGGCGAGAATTTTAAATATTGATACGGTCGGCGCGCTGAATAAAAAAATCTGTAACGGTGAACTCGGAAACATAATAAGAACCGCCGAAGCACTTCACGAAAAGAAAGTTGCGGAAATCGCAGATAAAATTTCTTTGGATAAAAAAAGAATTGTGTTAATCGCAGGTCCGTCGTCATCGGGAAAAACGACTTTTTCGCATAGGTTAAGTATTCAGCTTAAAGTTAACGGAATACAAAATAAAATTATTTCCATTGATGATTATTTTAACGACCAAGAAAATACGCCGAGTGCGGAAAATCCGACGGAATTTGATTTCGAGTCAATCGAAGCGGTGGATTATAAACTTCTGCAATCGCATTTAGTGAAACTTTTAAACGGCGAAACCGTGGAGATTCCGTCTTTTAATTTCGGAGCGGGAAAAAGAGAATACAAAGGGCACTTTTTAACCGTCAAAAAAGATGAAGTTCTGATTGTCGAGGGTATTCACGGGCTTAATGAAAAAATTTCAAATCAAATTGATGCAAAAGATAAATTTAAAGTTTTTATAAGCGCGTTAACTCAATTAAATGTTGACGACCACAACAGAATCCCGACAACCGACACGCGGCTTTTGCGGAGAATTATAAGGGATTTTCAATATCGAAAAGTAGACGCCGTCGCGACGATAAGAATGTGGGCGCAGGTTACGCAGGGCGAAGCGAGAAATATTTTTCCGTATCAAGAGCAAGCGGACGCGATTTTTAATTCCGCGCTCAGTTATGAACTTTGCGTTTTAAAACAATATGTAGAACCCGTGCTGTTTGCAATCGGTAAAGATGTTTCGGAATATACGGAAGCGCGACGCCTAATAAAATTTTTAGATTCGTTTTTGGGAGTGAGCAGCGGTGATGTGCCTAAAAATTCAATTATACGGGAGTTTATCGGCGGAAGTTGTTTTTGATTTAAGTCTTTAAAAGTTTAAAAAATAAATTTAAAATATGTAAAGCTCATTTAATGAAAGAGATTAAATGCAATGGCTAGCCATATATTTCATCACGAAAGATTTTGCTTTCCAAAAACTATTTACACCACCCAAACCTTAATCTAATATTAAAAAAGCCTTGTGAGTTTATTTCACAGGGCTTTTACTTTTTATAAAATTTAATTTTATTTTCGCGATGGCAATGAGCCGAGCGAGAGAGCTTGCAACGAGGTGGTTCACTCTACCACAAATATATAAGGGAAAATATCGTCCATATATTCATTCGTGTAAAACTCATCTATTTTTGCTTCAACGGCATTTGTCGCATCAATGCCTTTTGTTCTCTCGACCCATCTGTTCATCGCGATATAAGTCGCACTCAGATTGTTAACCATAAACAATATCGCGAAAAACGAAAGAAACGCCAATTGTTTTTTTTGGATTCTATCTATAAATGTTGATATAATCGGGTAAAAATCTTTTATCATCAGCGTTCCCAAAACGCCGTAAAAAAATAAATAGATTAAATTTGTTTTTAATCCCCAAACGGTAAACGTCGTTCCCTCATGCAAAACATATTGAATACTTAAACCGTTCTTTAAAATAAGTCCCGATAAAATCTCCAAAATACCGCCCAAAACGGCGCACGGCACAAAAACAATAAAATCTCTTCGCGCATTTAATTTGCGAAATATTACAAGCATAATAATTGCCGACAATCCATAAAGCGGTCCGAACGGTCCGAATAAAACACCTTGCCTGCTCTGGAAAGTTCCGCTGCTTAAAACCAAAAAAGTAGTCTCTAAAATATATCCCATAAAAGACGCAAGGAAAAATGTCCAAAGGAGTTTATAGAGCGTAATTTTTTTGGCGAAAGTTTCTTCTTTTGTTTGTATATCAAGCTTTTCGATTGTTGAATGAATTTTATTTGATGCTTCATCGAATGTCGACGTAACTTTGTTCGATGCTTTATCAATCGTGCTGTATAACGCAACCGATGCTTTATCGAATCTTTTAAGCACCGATGCTTTTATCAAATTAAAAGAAACTTCATTTCCGCTGTAATGCATAACGGGATAATTTTTTAAAATTCTGAAATTATTATTTTTATAAGACGTAAGTTTATAAAATGATTCAGTGATTTTCAAAAGATATTTATCCTCTTTTTCTTTGGCATATTCCCTCAGTTTGACGGTACTGGAGAATAACTCGTCAAACTTGAACCACGTATATTTTTTTTCAAGTTCTCTGAACTCGTCCAAAATATGACCCAACTGACGCACTCTCTCCTCAAGATTGAGCAATGAATTTAATGTGAATAATATATCCACGGAAATTACTATCATAATTGTTGTTGACGCAATTCTTTTTTGGGAATTTTCGAGTGGATTAATAAGACCGAAAATCATCGGATGCAGATAATATATAACAAAGATTGCCAATCCCATAAACATTAATGAATTTTTTAAACAAACCAATCCTTTAATATTAAGCTTTTCATTTGTATAATCCCACCATCGCAAATTAAATATTTTTTCCAAAACATAACCCGTCAAATATTCAATCGCACTGGGAATAAAAAAACACAGCAGAATCGCTAAAACATAATTATCTTTAAACGGATTCACAAAAGTTATCATCGCTATCGCGCCGAGCGCATAAACGGGGCAATACGGTCCGTATAAAAAACCTCTGTTCACAAGCCGTTTTTCTTCCCATGAGCAATATATAACCTCACAGACGTACCCGAGAAAACTATAAATTAAAAAATATATTACCAGTTCTTGAAAAACCATATGATTCATCGTTGTTTCTCCCTATGCGTAAAAATTTTATGATTCAAATTTGTGACTCAGCCTAAAAAAAATACGATAAAAAAAGCATTTTGCCTGCAAAATTTACCGATAAGCAAATTAATTTTATACGGCGATTAATTAAATCCATGTATGAAACATTCTACCATATTTTATTTTTTTTGAGAAAATTTTTTTGTTGCTTTTATCAGAATTAATTATACTGATTTTTAAACAACTCTGCATAACTATTTCGGCTTTGTTGCATATATTTTTTAAATATTATAAAAAAGTTTTCTGATATTTCCATAATTGTCACTTTTAAGCCTGCAATATAAAGCATTTCACCCGTTTAAATTTATTTTGAAAAATATTTGCTTTTTATTATTATTTGTGATAGAATAACGAAGTTGAAAAACTTTGACGCGGAGTGGAGCAGTTGGTAGCTCGTTGGGCTCATAACCCAAAGGTCGTTGGTTCAAATCCTTCCTCCGCTATTGGATGGATAAGTCCTCAAAACTTTATGTTTTGGGGATTTATTTTTTTGCTTATATGCTTGTTTTACATATATTGGGTATATTTGATTGGTGCGACTTAATCTTTAAGCACTATCTAAGCACTATAATTTTTTTTAAGCACTAATATAAATTATCAAATTTTATTCTCGAAAAAATTTTAAGCACTATTTTTTTATTTCATAAAAATTTCTAAGCACTATAATATATTAATTTGGCAGTTGACCTTTAATAGACCAACTTAATTACTTAGAGAAGTTAAATCAGATTCTATCTTAATAATAGCCTTTCATCTTATCCATACTCTCTTTTTTATGATTTGGCAGATTTATATGTTCAGCAACCGACTATTTTATAAAATTCCAGAAAAAAGATGTTTTTTAAAAGATGAAAACAAGTTTTATCTTCATATTACATTCAGAATACTATGTTAAACTTTTATCGGAGGTGATAACTTGGATATTCATATATTAGTTGTGGAAGATGATGAAAATATATCAAAGGCGGTTAGTGCATTTTTAATAGATGCGGGGTATATGGTAGATATATGTTTTGACGCTGATAAAGCTATAACACAGTTTTATGAAAAGCAATATCAACTTGTTATTTTTGATATTATGCTACCCGGCATGAGCGGTAAAGAATTGCTGCGGGAATTTCGTAAAATCAGCACAGCTCCCGTGATGATGATGACGGCTTTGACGGAGGATTATCATCAAATTTACGCTTTCGATAATCGTGCGGACGATTATGTAACAAAGCCGTTTTCCATGCCCATTTTGCTTAGGCGAGTTGAGGCGTTGCTCCGCAGAAGCGGTTTACTTCAAAACGAAATATGTGTCGGCGAGTATACACTATATCCCGAAGCCTATGGGTTAACTCATTGCGGTATCGACATTCCGCTCACGCCGCGTGAATTTGAAATCTTACTATTGATGGCAAACAACAATAATAAAATTATAACGTATGAAACGCTGCTCACAAAAATATGGGGTTATGATTATGACGGTGATGAAAAAATCATACACGCCTATATGAAAAATATAAGGAACAAACTTCCGAAAAACGTAATAAAAACCGTCAGGGGAGTCGGTTATAGCTTCACGAGCGAGGTGCAAGCATGAAAAAACACGGAATGTTTAGAAAGATATTTATTTACACGTTGCTTTTTTTGATTCTGACCATCAGTATAGTCGCAGCTATCTTCTCGCAACAGTTCTTATCTTTTTATGAAAGCAAACAAGTGCAGCAGTTTAACAAAATATATGAACCGTTAATTGGCGGATTAGACGGAAAGAGCATTGACGAGAGCATTGAAATATCGGATGAATTTCACAAAAAGAATCAATCCTTTGAGTTTTTTATTGAAACTGCGGACGGTGAAATTATATACAACACTCCCAATGCTTTTGAATCTGTCAATCAGCAGTATACACTCATGCTTGCTCTTCCGCAGAATATGGTACTGCGTGCGTCCGGAGTAATCGGCACTACAAATGCTTGGAGCGAATTGTTTCCCAAAACAGCCGTTGCGATAGGCATTATGTTGGCTGTCACCATCATCGGAGCCTTCTTTTTTGCACGGGTGATTACAAATCCTATCCGAAAAATAGCCGATGATACTCGAAAGATGGCTTCTCTTAAACCTGTTTCCGCACCTAATGACCGTCAAGACGAATTAGGTCAGCTTGCACACGATGTATATAATATGTATGAGAAATTGAAACACACGATTTCGGCGTTAGAAACCGAAATTGAACGGAAACGAGAGATGGAAGAAAATCAAAGATATTTCTTTTCGGCGGCGTCACATGAATTAAAAACACCGATTGCCGCAACAAAAGCGGTTGTCGAGGGTATGCTCGCTGATATCGGAGATTATAAAAATCACCCGAAATACTTGCGTGAATGTTTGAAAATGCTGAAAGCGCAAAATAAAATTATTACAGAGATTTTAGAAATCGTAAACTTGTCAAACGACCGTATACAAGTAAAAATCGAGAGTATTAAATTGTCAGAATTAATTCAAGGTATTATCCCCGAATATACTGTTCTCGCAGAAAGCAAAGGGCAAACACTTACCATTGACATAGCGGACGACGTTGTCTGCCGAGCGGATAAGGCGTTACTCAGTCGGGTAATATCAAACATTATTATGAACGCCGTGCAAAACACACAGGAAAATGAAAATATCCGAATATGGTGTGAAAGAAAGAGTGAGAAAAAGATTGCCCTAAACATATTAAACACAAATACTCAAATTGACAATGACATTATCAGCAAACTATTCGAGCCGTTTTATCGTCCGGATAAAGCGCGAAGTCGAAGTTCGGGCAGAAGCGGGTTAGGTCTTGCTCTTGTCAAAAAAATGTTGGATATTATGAGTATTCCGTTTAGGCTTGAAAATACCAAAGAAGGTGTTTTGTTTTGGATAGAACTTACCGCAATGAATGTTACAAACAACGCCCGCGAGTGTGAGTGCAAGCTCTCTTGCTCGGCTCATTGCCATCGCGAAAATAAAATATAAGGGCTGGGCTACCGATTATTCGGTGGTCTTTTTTTATAATTTTGCAAATTTATATTTTATAAAAAATTTTCCGTCTTTAGAAAACTTTCATATCAGATTCAGATTAGATTCGGAAATAGATGCTATCATTCGGAACATGACGGTGAAAGCCAATCATTTTACTATTCAAACTAACGGAGGTCATTAAATGAAAATCAAACGAAAAAAAGCATTGTTACTTATGGCGGGTCTAATTACACTCACTCTCGCCGCATGTGGCAATACCGCAAATAATAGCAATGCGGACGATTATAAAGCGGATATTTCTGACAACGTTTCATCGGAAGATTATGAAGCGGGCGAACTGCCACAGGGCGAAATTGTTGTTGTGACAAACGGTCAACAACAGTTTCTTCCTGCAAATATGTATATGGATTTTGCCTATTCCGAAAGCGTAAACGGGAGCGTGTTATTTGCAGATGTTCCCGCAATCAGCACTACGGCAAAGATGCTTGACACGGACGCAGGCGGTCGGATGAAAATAGCGGGAGCGCAGGAGGGTTCAATGCCGGATACAAAATTGTTTGGTGTATCGAATACAGCCGCTCTTTCCGAGTTTTCAGACGGGCAAAGAAAAATTGTCAGCGGGCGTATGTATGAAAGCGCGAATGAGTGCATCATCAGCAAAGATTTGGCAGACGCAAATAAATTGTCTGTCGGAGATATAATAACATTTGAAAATATTACTCTGAACGCCAAAGGCGATAAGGTTGTTTATGAGTTGAAAATAAGCGGTATCTACTCGGACGCCACGAATGAATACGATTATCCGTATCAAATCGCCTATCTAAACAGACGAAACGAAATTATAACGGGTATGGAAACTCTTATTAATGCCGATAGTGACGGTTCGGGGCTTATGGTGCAAGCGTATTATTTTCTGAAAGAAGGAATTTTACTTTCCGATTATGAAAATGAACTGCGTGAGAAAGGATTGCCGAGCGATTACCGTGTTGTGAAAGCAGAATAATTCGATTAGAGATAATTTCATGTTGAATTTACAAACAAATATTAAAAAATAAATCCACATTAGGAGGAAATCTCATGTACATTGTGACCAACGCAATGAAAAATCTAATCCGCAATAAGGAGCGGAATATATTGATAGCTGTTGTTACACTGGCAATTATTATTTCAACTGCGGTAACGCTGACCATCGGCAACGCTTCAGGAAAAATTATTGAAGATACACGACTTCGCATCGGTTCAAGGGTAACCATCGGTGCGGATTTGTTTGCAGAATACGGTTCAGGCACAGACAAGGGCAATATCAGTATCGCTGAGTATTTATCGTATGCCGAATCAGATTACCTCGATAAGAGCATCTACAATGTTGAAGTTCCGTTGCATAGTTCCACGACATTCGCAGTTGACGATGAAAGCAAGGGGCAGAGCGAATGGCAAAATACAGACGGCTCGGCAACCAAAGCGGCTACTATGATGCTTATCGGTAACTCAGACCCTGACACAATGGCTGATTTCGGTACACTTCGTAATATTGTTGACGGTGAAATGTTCGATATGCCTGATGAATGTATCATAAGTTCGGAACTTGCGGAGTTGAACGATATTTCCGTGGGTGATGTGATAATTGCGGAGGGGCAGGCAACGCCCGCAAAAACATATGGGTTGACTGTTTCGGGTATTTATTCCGATGACACGGAAACTTACAGCAATATGATGTATCAATTTCAAGGATTATTTTATATGAACCGACGCAATCAGATTATTACGAGTTATGAAACGGTCATGTCAAAGGGATATGAAACCGATGCAGGTATCAATTTCATGGCAGAGTATTATTTGAAAAATCCCGATGACTTAGCGAAATTTGAAGATGAAGTGCGTGAAAAAGGTTGCCCCGAAAATTATTCGGTGTCCGTCAATCAGGAAGAATTGGACGGAGTGACAGCACCTCTTACAAGCATGAGAAACGCAACAACCGCCTTTATGATTGTTATTTTGATTCTCGGCGCGATTGTTTTGATTTTACTATCTTTTATCGCTGTTCGGGAACGCAAATATGAGGTCGGAGTTTTGAGAGCAATGGGATTGGAAAAAATTAAAATTGCTGTTGGAATGTTGGCAGAGGCAATTATGCTCAGCATTTTGTGTTTGATGCTCGGTCTGGGAATCGGCAGAATAATCTCACAACCTGTTGCGGATAGTGTATTGGAAACTCAAGTTGCCGCTGTTGAAGCACAAAATTCCGATTCAGGCGGCGGAAGATATCTCATGTCCGGCGGAAAAACTCAAACAAGCGGTGTAAACACCTATACCCCTATCAGCGAAATTCAAATATCGTTTGATAGAAACACCATGATGCAAATAACCGTTATCGCTCTTGTATTGGCAGGATTATCGGGCGTTGTCGGCATTGTTGTCATTACAAAATATGAACCGCTGAAAATTCTCAGGGAACGTAATTAAGGAGAAGATAAATATGAGTATGCTTACACTTACAAATGTATCTTATAAATATGAAGGAACAAGAAGGAATATTTTTAAAAATGTTAATTTGCAATTTGAAAAAGGAAAAATTTATACCATTGTCGGCAAGTCCGGCTCCGGCAAATCCACAATGTTAAATCTTTTGGCAGGTTTGGATATTGCAACTTCGGGACAAATTATCTGTGACGGTGAAAACTTGGCTGATATAAACCGCAATCGCTATCGAGCAAGAAAGGCAGGCATCGTGTTTCAAGGATTTAATTTGCTTACAAACGCCACGGCGTTGGAAAATATTATACTCTCCATGAATATCAGCGGTGTGAAAGTTGCAAATAAAAAAACAAAGGCACTGGAACTTTTACAAAAAGTAGGTATTGCGCAAGAAAAGGCAAATCGAAAAATACTCAAACTGTCGGGCGGCGAACAGCAACGTATCGGCATCGCACGGGCATTGGCATATAATCCGGATTTGATTGTTGCCGACGAGCCTACGGGAAATTTGGATAAGGACACGGAAACAAAAATTTTAAAAAACATGGAATCGCTCGCTCATGACGACGGGAAATGTGTGATTATCGTCACACATTCAAAAAAAGTTACCGCTGTTGCGGATGAAATTTGGGGATTGGAAAAAGGCGCGTTCCGACAACTTCCGTCCCGAAAAAATTGAGGTGAGCAGATGTTTAGAAAAAATTTATATATAATCGAAAATGCACTTTTCAATATCGGTAAAAACAAAGGGCGGAATATTCTTCTCGGTGTCATGATTTTTGCCATTATTACCGCGGCTGTTATCGGAATGGCAATATTCAACACGACTGACGCACTTATAAGTGACTATAAAACTCGGTTTGGCAGTGAAGTCTATATTATTCCGGAACGGCAGATGGCGGGAGGTAACAGTGATTTAGAAAGTATTACGGCAGAACAGTCTTTAGAGTTCTCCAAATCGGAGTATTTGCAATCCGCCGATATGTCAAGTTCTCTTGTTTGCCGAAGTGATACTCTCATTGCAGTTGACCAAAATGAAAATACAAGCGGCAATCTTTCAGCCGGAGGCGGAAACTATGGCGGTGATACTACTCACGCAACAATGCGTTTGCGCGGAAATGCGTTTCAGGAGTTTAACGATAAACTCCGCAAGATTGAAGATGGCAGAACGCCGGAATCAGACCGCGAATGTATTGTCAGCACAGAGTTTGCGAAACTAAATAACCTTTCTGTCGGCGACAATATTAATTTAACCGCAGGACTTTATGATATCGATAAGCAAATTCGAGATATTGATATTCAATTAACTGTCGTCGGTACTTATATTGATGTAACGGCTGAATATCAGAGCGCGGCACGAATCCCTTATCAAAATCGCCGTAATGAAATATTAACAACTTTCCAAACCGTGGCAAATACACAGGGTGATGATTTGTTCGGTATCGCTGTTAATGCAACCTACTTTTTGAAATCTCCGGATTTGTTGGAAAATTTCGCATCTGAAATACGCTCAAAGGGTTTGCCGAACGGCTACAAGATAGATACTGACAAGGCAAGCTATGACAAAATGATAGCACCTGTTGAGGGATTAAAAAGTATATCCGTGACGTTTCTCTTGATTGTTCTTGCTCTTGGTGCCGCAATTATTATTTTGCTGTCTGTCATCGCAATAAGAGAACGGAAGTATGAAATAGGCGTGCTGCGAGCAATGGGAATGAAAAAAAATAAACTGGCGTTGGGACTTTGGACGGAAATTATCGCACTCACCTGTTTTTGTTTTATCATTGGATTAGTTGTCGGCGGATTTTTATCTCAGCCTATATCCGACGCTCTTTTAGAGGGACAAAGCGGAGTTAGCGAGACATCTTCTGTAATAAATAATTCGGCGACAGATTCGCTTACGTCCATAGATGTTTCAATTAGTTCGCGGACTGCTTTTGAAATATTCGGGTTTGCGATAGTGCTTGCATCAATAGCCGGAGGCGTTTCAATCAGTCGAATCACAAAATATGAACCCATCAAAATTTTGATGGAGCGAAATTAGGGAGTGGAATTATGAAATGTTTAGAATTAGAAAATGTGTTCTATCGTTATGACGGTGCATCAGAGTATGTTCTGAAAGGAATCAGTGCTGTTTTTGAAAGCGGAAAATTGTATACGATAATCGGGGAATCCGGTGCGGGGAAATCCACACTCCTATCACTCATTTCCGGTTTAGATGTATGTAAAGAGGGCGATATTTATTACGAAAGTAAAAATATGCGGAGCGTTGATAGAGATGATTATCGTGCCAAAAGCGTCGGTGTAATTTTTCAAAGCTATAATTTGCTTATAAATTCCACGGCAGTTTATAATATCACGCTTTCAATGAACATCAGCGAAAGCGATATTCGGGGGCGTAATGCAAAAAAACAAGCGGCGTATTCTTTACTTGATAAAGTTGGAATCGACCGTGAAACATCTGACAGAAAAATCCTACAGTTATCGGGCGGCGAACAACAACGAGTGGGTATTGCAAGGGTTCTTTCATACAATCCGAACATTATCATTGCAGATGAGCCGACAGGTAATCTTGACTACGAAACCGAAGCCGCTGTTCTCGATATTCTGCTGCGACTGGCACATGAAGATGGCAAATGTGTGATTATCGTTACCCATTCATCAAATGTAACAGCTATTGCTGATGAAGTTATTGAAATTTATGACGGCAAATTACTTTTCGGCGAAGAATATTAAATCAGCATTAGACGCAGGCAAAGTTTCAAAAAAGAGAAAAGAGGTTTCGGCTGTGTTTGTCCTTAACTATTTTAAATATTATAAGCGTTCAAAAAACGGTGTCCAAGTTGGACACCGTTTAATTGTATAAAGAAACCACCGGCTATGCCGGTAGTTTCTTTTTTTCATGGATTCTGCCAAGAGTGCAGGGATCAGCTACACCCCAAGATTTTAGAGCCGAAAAAACTTATAGTTGGAGTTTAAAGTATCGTCGGTGTGCAAAATCCAAACTTTTATTAAAGCTGTTCGGAAACCACAACGGGTTAATGCGGTTTTGTCAGCTTGCTCAGATTTCCGAACAGGTCTATTATAAATTTTTACAATACCTTTTGTCATTGCGAACTTCGTTTCGTAAAAAAACTTATTCAATCAAGTTAAATAACGAAAGAAGTTCAAATTATCAAGACGTGGGTAGCGACTTCCACGCCTTAATAATCTATATCGAAATAAAAAACTTGCTGGTAAATTAATTTTTCACTTTCCGCTATATTAAAATATTTTGCTTTTTAGCTTGGAAAGTTAACTCTTCTCTGAATTTCGGGTGTGCGATTGCGATTAACGCTTTTGTGCGGTTAGCCAAACTTTGCCCGCGCAACTTCGCGATTCCGTATTCAGTTACGATGCAGTCAACATCATTTTTGCCTGTTGTAACGATAGCACCCGGCGTTAATGTCGGAGCGATTTTGCTTATCGTTTCATTTTTTGCGGTTGACGGGAAAGCGATAAAACTTTTTCCGCCTTTAGATGCAATAGCACCTCTGACATAATCAATCTGTCCGCCTGTTCCCGATACGTGTCGAGTTCCCACTGATTCGGCGCAAACCTGCCCGAAGAAATCAACTTCCAAAGCCGCGTTGATAGAAACAAAATTCGGGTGTTTTGCAATTACAGTCGGGTCATTTACATATTCAACCGGCAACATTTCTATAGCCGGATTATCGTCGATATATTCATACATATGTTTTGAGCCCAGCGCGAAAGTCGTAACCGTGCGCCCAACGTGAATCGGCTTTCTTGTATTTGTAACAACGCCACATTCCAAAAGCTCAATCATACCGTCTGTTAACATTTCAGTGTGGATACCGAGTTCCTTTTTATTTTTTAGAGCCATAACAACCGCATTCGGAATCGAACCGATTCCCAATTGAATTGTCGCGCCGTCTACAATTTCATCGGCTATAAAACTCGCTATAGCAATACTCATTTCGTCCGGTTGCACGATAGGAAGTACCGGAAGCGGCACATCAGTTTCACATAATGCATCTACGTTTGATATATGAACTATCGGAGCAGAAAGAGAACGAGGCATATTACTGTTAACTTCAAGAAAAATTCTTTTTGCTTTTTTAATCATCGCAACGCTGTTTGAACCGGAACAACCCATACTGAAGTATCCGTGTTTGTCCATAGGCGAAACGGAGATGCACAATACATCTATATCCAAATATTCAGTTACGATTCTAGGTACATCATTATAAGAACACGGCATAACATCAGCATAACCGCCGTTTACAGCTTTTCTCGCGCTCGCGCCGGAAAACCAAGATACCCCGTGCAATTTATCGCTTAAATCTTTATCATAACAATCAATATTAACAACATCTAAAAATGTATTCATCGTCACACCGGAGATTCCGCCGTTTCTTGCGCGGTCGCCGAGTGCCTTATAAATAATTTGCGGTACAGATACCGCCGTATCAGAACAACATTTCCAGCCCGGCTGAAAAAGTTCTGCGATTTGAGTTGGTGTCACAAGTTTTTGTTTATATAAATCAGCAAAGCTCATAGTGTAATTCCCCTCTATAAAAATTTTTTATTTAGATAGATACCGCCCAAAAAAATATCTAAGGGCGGCATCTTTTTTATATATTCAGGTAAAATAAATTAATTTTTTTATAAAATTTATCTTTAATTATTAATTTACCGGAAATGCAAAAATACAGAATATAGTTAAGAAAAACGTAACTATAAGCGGAATTATTGTACTGCACGCAAAAACGTGTTTGTAAGAGTTTTTGTGAGTAAGCCCGACAACAGCCATCGTTAAGAATAATCCCGGTGAATGTGGCAATGTATCTAATGCATCAGCCGAAATAGCTGTTAAACGGTGAAGAACATCAAGGTTAGCACCGGATGCAATGAAATTTTCTGCCAATGCAGTATACATAATTCTCAAACCGCCTGAAGATGAACCTGTAACCGCAGAAATTGCCATTGTAGAAACAGTTCCTTGTACATAAGGATTCATCTCCATACTAAGAATTGTATCAACAACACTTTGGAAAGCAGCTGTACTTTGAACAACAGCACCGAAAGCTGTAACGCCGGCAAGACCGCCGATACCGTCAATACCACCCTCAAGACCGGACGTGATAATATCTTTTACGGATTTGTCTTTATATCTGTCAAGATTAAGAACATAAGTAAGGAATGAACCGATAAGCATAGCGTAAGTTGCTATCATTGTAGAGTTAAGTTTAACGCCTTCGGCATCTCTGATGTTACTTCCGATGATGATGAATGCTAATAATACTACAATCGGTGCAAAAGCTTTTCCTACTGAAGGAAGTTGACTTCTGTCTTTAATTTCATAAAGAGCAGGGTCAATATTTTCTGGGTAAGTCCAACCTTCGCCGGCAGCTACCGCTCTTTTTTCTTCCCAACCCATGTAACCCATACACATAACAAACATCGCGATAGAACATACGATACCGATTACAGGAGCTGCTGTAAGCGTAGTTCCTAAAAATTGTGTAGGTATAACGTTTGTAAGTGACGGTGTTCCCGGAAGAGCCGTCATTGTATATGTTGCAGAACCTGTGATAAGACACGCCATAGTCATATGTCTTGGGAGGTTAGCTTCTTTAAAAAGTAAGAACATGATTGGAGCAACAGCATAAACAACTACGAATAAGCTGACGCCGCCGTAAGTGAGTGCAGATACTATAAGAGTACAAACAAGCATAACTTTCTTTTTGCCGAACCAATCAATAAATTGATAGCCGATAGATGCCGCGCTTCCTGATGTATCCATAAGGTTTGCATACAAACTTGAACATACAAACAATAAGAAAAAGCTTTTATATACGCCTGTATAGCCGGACATATAACTAATATCGTTTGTTGTAAGACCGCCCCAAATAGGAATGCCGTTTGTAACCATAACCACGAGTGATGCTAAAAGTGTCAAAGGTAATGCCCCAAGACCTTTATAAGCACCGATGATAAGGACTAGTATTGCTAATAATAAACCTATAACTGCCATATTATTTCTCCTTATAATAATTATAAATTTTAATAGTTCTTTGAATTTTAGTTTTTGAAAACGAATAATTTCCGCGATGGCAATGAGCCAAGCGAGAGAGCTTGCTGGTCGTTCCGCTTCACGGAACTGCTCGCCATGCAGCCAGGCTCTCACATTTGCGAATGCCCGCGAGT
>JGI994J12354_10003224_pt1 | contig 15352 bp, 13 predicted proteins | sample IntmicLarv3ML3BL_FD_12354 | JGI IMG/M metagenome (IMG submission 12354)
GCTTTTATATTGTCAATCGGAGCACAGATACTTTACACGAATATTCTTTTTGACGACAAAATTATACAGACAAATAATGTTATGATTTTTTCGGGAGCTATGTGCGTATATTTGATTTTTATACTTACGATAATTTTATTTTCAAGCGTTGTGTCAAAAAGTACAACACCTGCGACGGTTATAGCGTTTTTAATCTTCATGGCGGTAAGTATGACAAATTCTATCCCAAAAATCGGCAAATATATGCCCCCGCAGACAATAACTTTCGGGATATTTACAGAGGGAGCGAATGTAAGCGGCTTTGCCGTGAGTATTATAGTAACGGTTTTATGCTCTGCGGCATTGTTGTTCGCAAGTATAAAATTGTTTAACAATCAGGAATTATAAAAACACAAAAAAACGAGGTGGTTAATATTGACTTTGGATAATAAAAAAATAAAAAATCCCAAAATATCAGCAATAACAGACGGCATAAAAAAAGCCGCATCAAAAGTGTGGCAGTTCAGAATTGAAAATACAAATAAATATAAAGTATTAAAGATTGTTCTTCTCACGCTGTTCCCTGCCCTGCTCGCGTTTACTACGGAATTAAACCAAACACAGTCGCTCGAAAAACTTTTTCAGCGTATATACGACAATCCCAATATGTTTATATTTTCGATTATAGTAACGGCTGTTATTTTTTCGGGGATATTGTTTATAACGCGTTCAGCGGTTTTCAGCGTATTTTTTAACTGGGTCGCTTTATATACTTTTTCGTGGATAGAATATTTTAAATTCGCCGCAAGCGGAACGCATTTTTCTGTAACAGATATGGCAATGATAGGCAACGCTGCGGATATGACGAAGTTTACGACGGTTAATATAGGAATAATATTCAATATAAATATGTTCATAATGATTGTTTATACAGTTGCCGTATTTTTACTCAATATAAAAATAAAATATAAATTCGCAAAAAGTTTTATTATAGGTTTCGCATGTATAGGTATATTCGCGAGTTTTATCGTTTTCCCCGTGTTTACCTTAAAAGTTTATTCTTTTTTTGATATAGAAAATTCAAAAAGCGTAAATTCATTTAACGATAACGATAAATTCGAGCGTTTGAATTTTATCCCGTATTTTGTAGAATCCGCGACAAATTTATTTACATACGCAACAAAAGAACCCGATAATTATTCGGAAGAAACCGTTAAAAATATACTTAAACCATCAGATACAGAAACAGAAGAAACCGAAAAAATAAACATAATATATATACTTTCGGAATCTTTCGCTGATTTTAGAAATTTTAGTTCCGAAAATAAAAACGGCGAATTGGATTCGGCATATAAAAATTTTGATATTATGCGAAACGAAGGATTCGGCGGAGTATGTATCGTCCCGACATTCGGGGGATATACAGCACGCTCTGAGTTTGAATTAATTTTCGGATTGCCGTTAAAATCAATAGGAACACCCGCATTGCCGAACAATAAATTCAAATACGAGAACGAAGAAGATATAATGACAATACCGCGTTTTTACAGCCAAAACGGATATGAGACCACATATATACATCCGTTCAGTAAAACTTTTTACAACAGAGACGAAATATATTCAAAATACGGTTTCAAAAATATGATATTCGACGAGGATTTGGAATTTTATTTACCCGACGAAGACATAGAGTATTTCAGAAAATACATAAGCGATTATACTGTTTTTGAATGTATCACAGAAAAAATAAAAAATTCAAACAATCCCGAATATATCTTCGCGACGACAATGCAAAACCATGTCCCCTACTCCGAGCCCGAAAACGAAACCGAAGATGAAGAAGTACAGGAACAATCAACGCCGATAAAAAGCGAATATGAATACTACATAGACGGCATAAAAGAAACCGACAAAGCTCTCGGATATTTAAAAGAACAACTCGAAAACATGTCCGAAAAGTGCATAGTAATATTTTTGGGCGACCATTTTCCGTTTTTCATTTCCGAAAATAATAAATATAAAGAGTTGAATATAAATTCAAAAAATTGTTCCGCTCTGTATGAACAGAATTATTTTGTATGGACGAATTTTGATTTTGACAAATCGGAATTTGAAAAACACGAAAAAATTTCTCTTTTCTACATACCGAACATAATAGCAAAAATGCAAAAGCTCCCCAAAAATCAAATAATAAATACGATTCTCGGCGAAGTCGAAACCTCTCCGGTTTATTCACAATTTACGGACAACACCGATAAAACCATATCAAAAAACGAGATTCTCGACATATTGACATACGATTTGACTCTTGACGAAAAATTTGCTTTGAAATAAATTAAACAACAGCACAAAACAGGTGATGAAAATAAACTTTTCATCACCTGTAATATTTTTGTCGTTAAACAAATTATCTCTTTGAAAACTGAGGAGCTCTTCTTGCCGCTTTGAGTCCGTATTTTTTTCTTTCTTTCATACGCGGGTCGCGTGTTAAGAATCCGGCTTTTTTCAATGCACTTCTATTTTCCGCGTCAACTTGAAGCAGAGCTCTCGCAACGCCGTGCCTTATAGCTCCCGCTTGACCTGATACTCCGCCGCCTACGACTGTGCAGAATATGTCGAATTTTCCTACATTATTCGTTACGCCGAACGGCTGATTAACGATAAGTTTGAGTGTTCCGAGACCGAAATAGTCGTCGATGTCTCTTTTATTTATTTTAACGGCGCCGCTGCCCGGAAGCAAACGCACGCGCGCGATTGACTTTTTTCTTCTTCCTGTGCCGTAAAAATATGGTTTTACAGGTGTAGCCATTTTATAATCCTCCTAAAATTATCAAAACTATTTATTATTTTATCGCTGTGCTTACTTATATTTCGCACGGTATCGGCTTCTGAGCTTCCTGTTTATGTTCCGCGCCTCTGTATACTTTCAGACGATTTATGCTTACATCGCCGATTTTATTGTGAGGGAGCATTCCCTTAACCGCGAGACGCATAGCTTTTTCAGGATTATTTTTCATCATGTCTTTGTAGCTTTCAGCTTTGAGACCGCCTACGTAGCCTGAATGTGTGTAGTGAAATTTATCCTGAAGTTTGTTTCCTGTAAGAACGGCTTTTTCGGCATTGATTATAATAACGAATTCTCCGCAGTCAACATGCGGTGTGAATTCGGGGCGATGTTTGCCTCTCAAAATTGTAGCGGCTTTGACAGCGGTTTTACCGAGAGGTATACCTGCCGCGTCAATAATATGCCATTGTCTTTCAAGCGTTTCTTTTTTTGCCATAAAAGTGGACATTTATTTTTTCCTCCGTATTAAAATTAAATTAACTGTATTCATTTTTTTCAACCTTATACATTATATACGCTTTCTTTCCGTTTGTCAAGGGGTATTTTCAAAAAAACGTAAAAATTTTTATATTATCTTCCTTTATCTTTGATTTGCTGTTAATTCGTGTGTGTTTGCTCGGTTTCTGTTTACGATTTTTACGAAGATTTTAATACATAAAAGCGATAAGATAAAGGGAAACTTTCATAAAAAGTTCCCCCATCTTTTTTATTATTTTTTATTTATTCGCACAATGCTAAAACTTTTTTTATTGTTTCGAATGTATCGATTGACGGTCTGTATTCCAAACCCACATATTTGTCGTAACCGAGTTCTTCGATTGCTTTGAATATGTTTTTGTAATTTATCTCGCCTGTACCGGGTTCGTTTCGCCCCGGAACGTCCGCTACATGGAAATGTCCGATTAAATCGAAATATTTGCGTATCGTCGGGATAAGATTACCCTCGGTTATCTGCTGATGATATACATCGTACAGGATTTTTACGTTTTTACTCCCGACTTCGTTGCATATCTCAAACGCTTCATATGATGATGAAAGGAAATATCCCATGTGGTCGCAGAGTACGTTTAACGGCTCAACAATGAGTGTAACTCCCGATTCTTCATACAGCGGCGCGACATGTTTCAACATCAAAACAACGTTTGCGTGCTGCTCATATTTCGTTATATTGTCGCTTCTCGTGTTTCCTGTTGTGACGATAAGAGACGGAACTCCGAGATATTTCGCGACTTTTATACTTTCCTCCGAGGCTTTGTAAAACGCGTCGAAAGCGTCGGGGTCACGTGTGAGAAGTTTTTTCGCGCCGAATACTTTTGCGATTTCGGGGTCTGTCGTGTCAACACACATACTTGTTATTTTTATCTTATATTCGTCACAGAGTTTTTTCATTTTTTCAACGTCTTTATTTGCCCAGTTCCAAAAATCCACGCAGTCAACTCCCGCGTCTTTCGCGGCTTTGAATCTGTCGTAAAAATCAGGTATTTCTTTTGTGAACATCATTTCGATGCACGGTGAAAATTTAAGCATTTTTTATTCTCCAATCTAAAACAAATATTACAGATTCAAATGAATGGCTTTGCCTGTATCCATTGATTCATTCGCAGCGAGAACGAATTTGAGAGTTTTTATAGCGTCCGCATAAGGTGAACGGATTTTTTGTATATCTTCCGCCGCGCCTGATTTTACCGCGTCTACAAATATTCTGTCCAATTTTAAACCGTTGGGTTCAACGCCGTTTTCAAGTCTTTCGGTATCTATTTTTTTAGTGCCGTCTTTGTCGGTAAATGTTACATTATTTCTCAATTCGTAATCAATTGTAGCGTCTTTCGCGTAGAATGTGAGTCCGCATTTCATTCCGCCGCCCTGCTCAACATAGCAGCCTGTGAAAATATTAGCGATTGCGCCGCTTTTGAAAGTAACGGTTGCCGCCGTATAATCCTCAACATCATATCCGCGGAGCGGGAGAATATTCGGGTTTACAATGCCTTTTCCGCCGACCGTGTAGATAGAAGTAGGCTCGCCGACGAGATAACGGAGCATATCATATAAATGTATGTTCTGTTCAACAATCTGACCGCCCGACGTGCTTTTTCTTATCCACCAGTAAACCATAGGTATACCGCCGACCCATGCGCCGTTTATCAAACCTATCTGTCTGCCTTTGAGCATTTCTTTCAGTGAATCGGTCAAATCAAGATACCTGTCTTGAAATCCTGTCGCGATTATAATGTTTTTTTGTGTCGCCATATTTCCTATTTTTTCGGCGGTAACAATATCTGTCGCTATGGGTTTTTGAATCATCAGGTGTATGCCGCGTTTTATAGCTTCAAGCTCTATCATACCGTGCTGGTCGGGCGGTACGCATACATATAATATATCGGGTTTGCTTTCGTCAAGCATTGATATATAGCAGTCATACGCTTTGCCTTCGCCTTTTGCTGCCGCCATTTTTTCCGCTTTTGCTTTTATTATGTCATAAAATCCTACATACTCTACATCCTCAAAGTTTCTTACTCTGCTGAAATGCCAATTTGATATGCCTCCGCATCCTACTACTGCAGCTTTTAATTTTCCGCTCATTAATTTTACCCTCCAAGAAATATAATATTTTTATAAAATTTATAAAATAAAATTTATATATCAACTCCATTATAACCGATTATAAAATAAAGTCAAGAATTTTTCGAATTTTTCTTTAAAATTTTTATAAATTTCACAAAATCCATTTATTTTGTTTTTTGTTTGTGATAAAATATTCTTATATAACAATAATAATTCAAAGAGGAGCGATAAAAATTATGTTAAATCCTGTATTGGTAAAAGACATTTTAAACGAAGCATTGGCTTTGGGAGGAGATTTCTCGGAGCTTTTTGTTGAGAACAACAGAAAAGAATCAATAATTATGCGTAACGGAGTCATAGAAGAATCCGTTTCGGGGATAGATTACGGCTGCGGACTTCGTATTTTCGACGGTTTTAACTGCGTTTACGCATACACAAACGATACATCGGAAGAAAGTCTCATAAAACTTGCGTGCGAAGCGTCAAAAGCGTTGAGAAATACAAACTGCGGTAAAATAAAAATATTAAACTTTGAGAATTTCAATAAAAAAGATATTTATAATATCCATAAAATAAGTATACCTCCGTTTGATATACAAAAAAAAGAAAAAGCGGATATGCTCAGAATCGCGCATAACGCTTCAAAAGAATATGATACATTAATAACTCAGACAGTTGACAGTTACGCAGGAAGCGTTCAGAATGTTTTAATAGCAAACTCCGACGGTTTATGGGCTGAGGATACAAGAACAAGGGGACGCATGATGGCGCAGGCAATCGCGTCATCGGAGACAGAAAAACAAGTCGGGTATCTCGGACCGGGTTCACTTTCGGGATTTGAATTTTTCAAAAACATGGATATAAAAGAACTCGGACGCGAATCGGCGAGAATTGCCGTAACTATGCTTAAAGCAGATTTATGTCCGTCGGGGCTTATGCCTGTTATCATAGATAACGGATTCGGCGGGGTAATATTTCATGAAGCGTGCGGACACAGTCTCGAAGCAACAAGTGTCGCAAAAGGCGGCTCTGTTTTCTGCGACAGGTTAAACAGTCAGATAGCGAACTCCTGCGTAACCGCGATAGACGACGGGACAATCCCGAACGCGTGGGGCTCATGTAATATCGACGACGAGGGAAATAACATGCAAAAAAATATATTGATAGAAAACGGGATTTTAAAATCATATCTTGTCGATAGATTAAACGGCAAAAAAATGGGAATGTCACCGACAGGGTCAAGCCGTCGCGAATCGTATAAATACGCCCCGACTTCAAGAATGACAAATACATATATCGCAAACGGGACAACTCCCGTAAAAGATATAATATCAAACACGGAATACGGATTATACGCGAAAAAAATGGGCGGCGGTTCTGTCGAACCCGCGACGGGGGGGGGGGGGTGAATTTAATTTTTCGGTGCTTGAGGGTTATATAATAAGAAACGGCAAAATTGAAGAACCCGTAAGAGGTGCCACACTCATCGGTAAAGGCAGCGAAGTTCTGATGAATATAGACATGGTCGGTGATAATCTGTCAAGAGCGCAGGGAATGTGCGGTTCCGTAAGCGGTTCAATCCCGACAGATGTGGGTCAACCCATGATAAGAGTAAAAGAAATAACAGTCGGCGGACGTAAATAAACGCAAAACAAATGGCGGCAATTTGCCGCCATTTTTACTTGTGTTTTATTATTTATTTTAAGGTATTAACAATACCGTGACGGATTCAACGTTGAATCCTCCCATTCCTCCAGTTACGCGTATTATATTGTCATTTCCTGCGTTTAAGTCAATCAAGCATTTTGCCTGACCGTCGTAATTGTCCCAACCTCCGGTTGACATCAATTTCAAAAAATAACCGTTGCCGGTTAAATCCCCGCTCGCGTCAACTTTCGCCGAAGCGTTGTCAGCGGAAGCGTAAGTGACGGTAAGCAGAGCTTTTCCGCCGTTTCCTCCGTCGACATCTGAAATTTCTATATACGCTCCCTCAATGTGCAGATTGTGAACGTTACCGTTTTCAATATTCGCTGTTTCTGCCGTGAAATTTTCACCGTCAGCCCAATAAACGGTTTTTTGCGTGTATTCCGTATAATTATCGCCAACTATATCATAATATTTTGTTTCGAGACCCTGTGTGTTTTTCGGTGTTCTTTCACCGATTGAATTTACACCTGTTTCGGTTTGTTCAACTTTTTTTATAGTCCCGTCGTCGTTCCAAAATAATTCATCGACGCATACAGAACGCAAAGTTCCGTTTCCTCCCGAAATTTCTGCATTGTGATAAAATAAATACCAGCGGTTTTTAAATTCGATAATTGAACCGTGTGAAGTATCTCCCGTTGAAACGGGGTCAAGTAACACCCCTTTGTAATCCCATGGACCTAACGGATTTTTACTCATAGCATAGAGCATAGAATCGCCGTTGTCCGACGAGTTGACTTTTCCGGGATACATAAGATAATAAAAATCACCGCGTTTAAACAGCCACGGACCTTCGTGGTAATTAGGGAGCTGTTCCGAAACGTCCGTAAAACCTCCGTCAACAGTCATCATATCATCGCCCATTTTACCTATAAAACAATGTCCGCCTCCTCCGACAGCCATATAATAACTGCCGTCTGTATCTTCAAAGACACAAGGGTCAATAAAAGCGTCGCCGCCGATTGGTTCTCCCGTTTCCGACAGTGTAACCATACCGTTGTCTATAAATCCCGACGAGGGTTTGTCGCTTATCGCGACTCCTATTTTCCATGTGTTGTTCCATGCGTCGCCGTCTCCTGTGGGATGCGGGAAATAGAAATAATATACTCCGTCTTTATAAGCACAGTCGGGAGCCCACATAAAACCGCCCTCGGCGCGTCTCCATTCGATGTCCGCAGAGCTTAAAATTTCACCCTCATCAATCCAGTCAACCATATTTGTTGAAGAAAAAACGTGATATTTGTCCATGAAATCGCAGCCCCTTGACGGGAATATATCGTGCGACGGATAAACATATATTTTATCGGGTTCATTTTGCCAGACATGAGCGGACGGGTCGGCTGTGAATATACTCGTGAATACAGGATTTCCCGACATATCGGTAAAATCAAAAGACGAGGGAATATCGTCCGTTGTCGTTATATCTTCGGAAGTCATGTCGGGAGAATCAGAATCAATATCGGAATCAGTACACGATGATGTTAAGCAGACCAACAGTAAAATCAAGACAACCAGATTTTTTTTCATTTAATTAAATTTATCCTGTTTTATTTAAATTTATATTTGCGTGTATTTGAGAACTTCGTCGGGCAGCGCTTCGGGTGCGGCGGACGCGGTTATTATACACTGGAATTTATTTTTGTCCGAAATCTTGTCGGCGATTTCAAGAAACCGGGAAAAATCATCTACATTTTCCCCGCATATTTTCAACGCTGAATCAATAAATATATGCGTTATATCGTAATTCGCCGCATAAAGACCGCATACAAGTCCGTATAACGCATCCGCTCCGCAAATATCGTATTCGGTTGTGTCAATCAAGCGCGCTTCATATTTTACGCCGTATTTAAGTTTCTGTCCTTTTTCTATGCAAACAACGCAGCCGGTTGAGATTTTCAATGCTTCGTTTACCATAGATATAAGCGTTTTTGTTTTTCCGGTTCCTTTTACACCGACAATTAATTTAACCATAAGTTTCAATTCTCCTTTTGTTTGGTTTTATTATTTTATTGGAATTAATAATTGTTATATATAAATTATCGCTTTATATATTATACACTAAATAAATAAATTTTTGATGTATTTTTTGTATATTTTATATATTTACTTGAAATAAAATATCGGAGTTTTATACTGTTTTATACTTTGGTAATAAAATTTTATTCGGTTTGGTTAAAATGATTTAAAAAAACATTGACTGATAGAATAATATAGTGTATAATATTTTTTAATAAGTATAGCCGAAATCAGACAAAAATCAAAAGAAAAGGGGGAATTACACTTTATATGAATAAAAAAGACCGCTCTTTTACTTTGAAATCTAAAATTATCTTCTATACAATTATCCCCGTCGTCATCAGCTTTATTTTTGTGGTTTCGGTTATTTTCGTTTCGCTTAATAATTTTTCAAGAGAAACGGCGAAAGAAAAATTTTTACAAACAGGCAATAAATATTCATACAGATTTGAAAATAAAATAAACGACGCATTGAATTATCTGACAATCCTCGCGAGTAATCTGGAAATACGCACCCAAGAAAATGATGTAAACAGAGAAACCCTGCAAAAAACAATTATGAATATCATAAGCGATTATGATTTGATTGATGGGTCAAGTGTTTATTTTGAACCCGATATGTACGACGGAAAAGATACAGATTATATTGACTCGGAATACGGCTCAAAATTATCAGGGAGAATATGCTGGTATTTTTACAGAGACAAAGGGGCTTTTATTTATCTCAGAGAGGGTGTTGAGGAAGAAGACGAAAGCGAATTTACTATGCCTCATTACACAATGGCGAAAACGCTCAACCAACCTATCTATACAGACCCTTTTACGATTATAGTTGACGGGGTTGAAATGCACATGTTTACGCTTACTTATCCGATACATAATAAAACGGGAGATTTTATCGGCGCGGTTACGGTAGACGTTTTTCTCGATGATATTTATAATCAGCTTCAAAACGAAAAAATTTACGATACGGGATACGTTGGAATTTACAACGAACGAAACGTAATAATTTACTGCCCCATATACGATTATATAGGAAAAAGCCGCGAAGAAGCCGGTTTGAAAATGAATTTGTCGCAATACAAAAATGAAGCGGGTTTTCACGAATCAACCTCAATGATAAACGACAAGGAAACTTCTGTTGTAATTAACCCTATCTATTTCCCTCAGCTTGAATCGGATTTTTATATCACTGTTTCGGCTCCGTTTGATGAGATATACGCGGAAAGCGTAGAAATGACAGTAAAATTGCTTGCATTTTGTTTGGGGATAGTTGCCGCTATTACATTTTTAATATATTTAATAGTCGAAAAAATTTTCGCGCCGCTGGACGAATTAACGAAAAACGTAAACAAAATCGCCGAGGGTGAATACAACGCGAGAATAAAAAGCGAATATAAAGGCGAATTTGCAATCGTCAAAGAATCCGTAAACAAAATGGCGGATAGTATAGAAAAATATATAAACGAATCTAAAGCCTCATTTAAAACTTTGGAAAATATTCTCGATGGTATAGACGCTGTCATATACGTCACAGTTCCCGAAACGGGAGAAATACTTTTCGTCAACAAATATACGAAAAACGAATTCGGGCTGAAAGGCGATGTTGTGGGTAAATTGTGCTATAAAGTCCTTCAAAAAGACCTTGATGATAAGTGTGAATCATGTCCATGCAAAATACTTGACAAAGAACCCGATAAAATTATCGTATGGGAAGAAAACCATACGATGACAAACAGACTTTACAGGAATTCGGACAGGTATATAGAATGGCCCGGACATAAAACTGTGCATTTGCAACATTCAGTCGATTTGACGGAGTTGCTCACGGCAAAAGAACAAGCAGAGACGGCGAACCGTTACAAGAGCGAATTTTTATCGAGAATGAGCCACGAAATGCGTACCCCGATGAATGCTATTATAGGTATGGCGAATATAGCGAAAAAATCTTTTGAAGCGGCGGAAAAAGAATATTGTCTCGATAAAATAACAGACGCTTCGCGTCATCTTCTGGGAATTATAAACGATATACTCGATATGTCTGCGATTGAAGCGGATAAATTCGATTTGGATTTTTCTGATTTTAGTTTTGAAAATATGATTTCGGGTGTTTTAGATATAACAAAATTCCTGACAGAAGAAAAAAATCAAAAATTGTCTGTATATACCGACCCGTCCATACCAGAATACATACACGGCGACGAACAGCGTCTCGCTCAGGTTATGATAAATCTGTTGACAAACGCCGCGAAGTTTACACCGAATAACGGCTCTGTAAAATGCGGTATACGTTTAGAAAGCGAAGAAAACGATATATTGACCCTGCGCGTCGAAATAGCCGACACCGGTATAGGAATATCTAAAGAACAGCAAAAAAGATTGTTTATTCCGTTTGAACAGGTTGACGGGAGTACAACGAGAAAATACGGAGGAACAGGGCTCGGACTTGCGATATGCAAACGTATATTAGAATTTATGGGCGGAAACATCAGCGTTGAATCCGAACCGGGTAAAGGTTCAAAGTTTACATTCACATTCAAAGCAGAAAAGGTTCTTAAAACAAAAATTTCAAATAACGAAACCGGAACAGCGGAAGAATCCGAGTTATCTCTTGAAGGGAAAAACGCTCTGCTTGCCGAGGATATAGAAATAAACCGTGAAATTGTAATGGCTATGTTTGGCAATACGGGGATGACGATTGACTGCGTGGACAACGGAAAAAAAGCCGCCGAAACATTCGCGGCTAATCCGTGTAAATATGATATAATATTTATGGACATGCAAATGCCGGAAGTTGATGGTTTGGAAGCAACCAGAATAATCCGTGCACTCGGTATACCCGAAGCTGTAAACGTGCCAATCGTCGCGATGACAGCGAACGTATTTAAAGAAGATATAGAAAAGTGCCTTTCAGCCGGAATGAACGACCATATCGGAAAACCTATTGATTTCGGTGAAGTTGTGGCAATTTTACATAAATATTTAAAGGAGTAATGTATGAAGAGTAAGTTGCAGAGTAAATTGGTAACCGCACTTTTTTTCGCTTTTGCCGTAATCGTATTGGTTCTTTGTATTTTCATAGGCATACAGCTTAGCCGAATTCTGAAATATACAGGCTCTGACGCGGAAACAGTTCTGGATATATGCCGCGCAATAAATTTCACCATACCTTTTTTATTCGCGGGAGTTATGGTTTTAGTCGCTTGCGGAATACTTAATATAATATTACAAAAACATGTGGACAAAGCTCATGTAAACGCACTGGAAAACGCTGTGAACACGAGCCGCGCCAAAAGTGATTTTTTATCTAACATGAGCCATGAGATACGCACTCCTATGAATGCCATTATCGGTATGACATCTATCGGTATGTACGCGACAGACACGGAGCGTATGAAATATTGTTTCGTTAAGATTGAGGATGCATCGAAACATCTTCTCGGTATAATAAACGATATTTTGGATATGTCAAAGATTGAATCGGGTAAATTCGAACTTTCACCCGTTGAATTCAACTTTGAAAAAATGCTTCAAAGGGTTGTAAATGTCGTCAGTTTCAGGGTAGACGAAAGGCAGCAGAAACTTACTGCGTATATAGACAGGTCAATTCCTAAAATGTTAATCGGCGACGACCAGCGTCTCGCGCAGGTTATAACGAATCTTTTGGGCAACGCTATAAAATTTACTCCCGAAAAAGGTTTTATCCGTATTGGGACACAGTTTCTGGGTGAAGAAAACGGTATATGCACGATACAAATTTCGGTTTCCGACACGGGAATCGGTATAAGCCCCGAGCAGCAGGCACGTCTTTTTAAATCTTTTCAGCAAGCGGAAACCAACACATCGCGTAAATTCGGCGGTACAGGTTTGGGTTTATCAATTTCAAAAAATATCGTTGATATGATGGGTGGTAAGATTTGGATAGAATCCGAGATAGGTGCAGGGTCAAAATTCGCGTTTACGATTCAGGTAAAACACGGCTCCGAAGAACCCGCAGAAAGTATCAGCTGGGGCAGTAATATGAATATTCTCGCGGTTGACAGCGACCCATATGTTTTATCGCATTTTAATATAATCGCGAAAAGATTCGGTGTTTCATGTGATACGGCTGAAAATTACAGTATCGCGTTAAACTATATTAAAAATAATAGTGATTACAAAGTTTGTTTTATAAACTGGACGATACAGGGAACGGATTGTTTTGAATTCGCGGAAATTCTGAAATCCAAAATACCCAACGCAAAGGCTGTATTAATGATTTCAACTGTGCGTTGGATTGAGATTGAGGATAAAGCGAAAAAAGCGGGGATTGAAAAATTCCTGTCAAAACCGTTATTTCCGACGGCTATATATGATATAATAAACGAATGCGCAGGCGGTGAAAAACCCCGTAAAAAAGAAGAAACGCCGCCCGATGTCGCGGGGTTATTTGCAAGGAAACACATATTACTCGCAGAGGATATTGAAATAAACCGTGAAATCGTACTCGCTCTGCTCGAACCTACACTTGCGGATATAGACTGCGCGGAAAACGGCGAAGAAGCCCTGAATATGTTCTGTGAATTTCCAGACAGATATGATATGATTTTTATGGACGTTCAAATGCCGAAAATGGACGGATACGAAGCGACGCGTAAAATTCGCGCACTTAATATACCCAAAGCAAAAACCATACCGATTATAGCGATGACCGCGAATGTATTCCGCGAAGATGTTGAAAAATGTCTCGAAGCGGGAATGAGCGGGCATATAGGCAAACCTCTTGACATTGAGGAAGTATTGAGTCAGCTCAGGCGGTTTTTGATTTAGAGAGAATTTATTCAAAAAGTATTAAAATTATGAATTCAAAAAATTATGTATTAATTATAATAATTATATTTATCTGTTGTATTATTACAAATTGTTATAGTGAACCGACAAAAGATATTGAACATGTCAGCGAAAATAATAAAAATAATAATATAAATGAGCAAAGCGAGATATTTGAAAATACAAAGGAGACTGTGACGAAAGCTACAGCCACTACACAGGAAATTCCAACGACAACTATTAAAAAGCCACTTGAAATAATTATACGGGTTGAACCTAAAAATATAAATTTAGATGAAATACCAGAAAATCTTATAATCACAATAGAAAATTTATCTGATACAGAATGGTATGGCGGGTATCATTGTGCCATCGATTATTTTAATGGCGATGATTGGGAATTAATACTTGCTCCTGCGTTTATAGATGATGTATTCGAAATCAAACCAAATTCAACATGTACAAATTATGTACCGACAGAACCCTATACAACTGATAACCGTCCGTTATGTTTTTTCGTTTACAACCTCGCGACGCCTGATTCCCTCGCCGCTTTCGCTACGGCTTCGGCGACGGTTTTTCCTACGTTTCTGTTTAACGCAGGAGGGAGAATATATTCGGGTTTGAGTTCATCGTCCGAAACCATACCGGCTATCGCATAAGCCGCGGCGATTTTCATTTCGGCGTTTATATCTTTCGCGCGAACATCAAGTGTACCCCTGAATATTCCGGGGAATGCGAGAACATTATTTATCTGGTTGGCGAAATCACTGCGTCCCGTACCGACAACAGCCGCTCCGGCGGCTTTCGCTATATCCGGCATAATTTCAGGGGTTGGATTAGCCATCGGGAATAATATAGGGTCTTTCGCCATTGATTTTACCATATCAAAAGTTACGCACTTCGGTGCGGATACGTTTTTCCCACGTTTCTGTTTAACGCAGGGGGAAGAATATATTCGGGTTTGAGTTCATCGTCCGAAACCATACCCGCTATCGCATAAGCTGCGGCGATTTTCATTTCGGCATTTATATCTTTCGCACGAACATCGAGTGTACCCCTGAATATTCCGGGGAATGCGAGAACATTATTTATCTGGTTAGCGAAATCACTGCGTCCCGTGCCGACAACAGCCGCTCCGGCGGCTTTCGCTATATCCGGCATAATTTCAGGGGTTGGATTAGCCATCGGAAATAATATCGGGTCTTTCGCCATTGATTTTACCATGTCAAAAGTTACGCAATTCGGCGCGGATACTCCTATAAATACATCTGCGCCTTTTAAAACATCGGATAACGAGCCTTTTTTTCTGTCAAGATTGGAGATTTTAGCCATTTCGATTTTTTCAGAGTTAAGCCCTTCCCTGCCCTCGTATATCGCACCTTGACTGTCGCATAATATGACGTTTTTAAGTCCCATCGACATAAGAAGTTTTAT
>JGI994J12354_10003225_pt1 | contig 15351 bp, 16 predicted proteins | sample IntmicLarv3ML3BL_FD_12354 | JGI IMG/M metagenome (IMG submission 12354)
CTCTCCCTCAGACTCTCGCCCTCTTTGAGCTCCCACAGCTTCCCTCAAAACAATTGACTGTCTTTTCTTACTTCTTTTCCTGTATCGTTTTCAAGGATCAGCCGCGCTTCCTTCAGGCTTCGCCTCCGCGAAAGCGCTCAGTTAGAATACCATCACACCTCCCCCTTGTCAACCCCTTTTTGTTCTTTTTTTGACATTTTTTTCGAACCCGGCACTTTGCATGACTACGGTTCATTTGCACATCAATCCGTGAATGACTTGCAAACGTACGCCCACTTGCAAAAAAATCGACGTGGCACGGCGATGCCTTCGTTTTTTGCAAGTGGGCGTATGCAGAGAATCCTCTTGCCTTTCATCCCACGAATAAATCAGCGGTTTCCTACGCTGCTATTATCGTTTGGAAAGTATTTCCTGTTCGTAATTTTTCGCCACGCGTACCCATTCATATCCCACGGGCACGCCCATCTGCTCGCAGAACCGATCCCACACCGCTCCCATGGGCAATGTGAGCAGCTCCTGCTGCAACGCCAGGCGTCCGGACTTATCGCCTTCCTGCTCCATTGTCTTGAGCAGTTCCGTCGGCTCCAGCAGCGCGGCAAGCAGCGCCTTGCGGGCATTGCGCGCCCCTGTCGTCCAAGCGATAACACGGTTGATGGACGCATCAAAGTAGTCCAGCGCTAGGTACACGCGCTCCAACGCGTCAGCGCGAATAACCTCGCGCATGATCTGGCGCGTTTCATCGTCCAGCAACACCACATGGTCGCTATCCCAGCGCACGGGACGGCTGACATGCAGCAGTACCTTCTCCACAAAGCACAGCGCCGCAGAAATCTTGCTGGAGATCGTCTCCGTGGGATGATAGTGTCCCGCATCCATGGTCAGCAGAATGCCTGGACGGGTCATGGCATAGCCCATGTAAAACTCGTGGGAACCCGGCACATACGCCTCGCTCCCAATGCCGAATAGCTTGGACTCCACCGCATCTCGGGTCAGCATTTGATCGTACTTCTTCTCAAACACCTTGTCCAGACTATCCACAAGCCGGAGGCGGGGGGCCATCGTATCGATGGGAATTTCCTTTTCGCCATCGTGAATCCAATGGTTGGTAATGCAGGTTTGTCCCGTACGCTCGCCAAAGTAAGCGGCAATGGCGCGGCAGCGTTTGGCATGCTCAATCCAGAACGCGCGAATTTCCTCGTCCGGATTTGTGAGCGAGCCATTTTCTCCCAGGGGGTGCGAGAAGAAGGTGCTGTTGAAGTCCAGGCCCACCTTGCGTTCCTTCGCCCAATCCGCCCAGGAAGCGAAATGTTTCGGTTCCAGCGCGTCCCGGGACACGGGCACGTCGCTATCGAGGTAATTGGCATGCAGATTCACTTTCGATGCGCCAGGCACAAGGTTCAGCGTACATGTCAAATCCGCGCGAAGCTCCTCCATGTTGCGGGCGCGTCCCGGGTAATTGCCTGTGGTCTGAATACCACCGGTCAACGAGCTGCCTCCCTCAAAGCCCAGCACGTCATCGCCCTGCCAGCAATGGATGGAAATCGGCGTCTTTTCCAGTACGCGCAGCGCCGCGTCTACATCCACCCCAAACTCGGCATATTGTTCCTTGGCCAGTTCATACCGCTTGTGAATCATATCCATACCCCTCCATACGGAAAAATCTATCTACAAACTATTCGCGCTATTGAAAGCATTTTCCTGTCTTTATCCCATACTAGAGCAGATTTCGGAGACACAACGCAAAGATTGCTTTGCATTTGAGCAATTTGCTTTACCATAAAAGGCCAAATAAAACGAGGGCAGCCTTGTGAGCGATATGTTTCCACGCATTTTTTATGAAAACATTCGCCCAGGCATGCCCTCCAAGCAAATCAGCGGTTACCCAGGTTGGAGCTTATTCCTGCACAGGCTCAAACCAACCCTGCGGGTGCTTGCACAGCGGGCAAAGCTCAGGCGCAGCCTCTCCAACATGATGATATCCACAGTTCAGGCACTTCCAGCTGTGGGGCTCGTCCTTCTTAAACATCTTTCCATCTTCAAGGGTTTTGGCATAGCAGCCATAGCGGTTATCGTGATGCTTCTCTACGCTGGCCACACGGTCAAACTGCTCCGCCAGTTCCTCAAAGCCCTCTTCCCGCGCCACCCGGGCGAATTCCGCGTACATTTCCGTCCATTCGTATCTCTCCCCGTCCTGGGCCTTGTGCAGGTTTTCCGCCGTCTGGCCATAGGCCCCCAGCGCGCGCAGCCACAGCTTGGCATGCTCGTATTCATTTCCCGACGTCTCGTCAAAAATCGCTGCAATCTCGTGCAGTCCATCCTTCCTCGCCTGGGAAGCGTAGATCTGATATTTGACGCGGGCACCGGATTCCCCGTTGAACGCAGTCCAAAGATTCTGTTCCGTACGTGTTCCTGATAGATTCTTACTCATTATGGCAATTCCTCCTCTTCATTTTCCTATTGTTTTTGTTTATTAATATCCCTCGCCATCCATGCCGCCTCCAGCAAGCAGCGTGGGAACACTGGACACCCCCACGCCCAACCGCGTGCAGCCCATAGCGATGAACATGCATGCTCTCTTTGCGTCCCGGATTCCTCCGGACGCCTTTACTTCAATTTTCCCATCGGACGCCTCCAGCATGGCTCCTACCGCTTCCTCCGTGGCACCCTCCCCGGTAAAGCCCGTGCTGGTCTTAACGAAATCTGCGCCCGCGCGAATGCACACCCGGGTTGCTTCCATAATTTCTGTTTGCGTAAGCTGCGACGTTTCCAGGATCACCTTAATCCGCGCCCCACCTGCATGAACCACCTCGGCCACGCCACGAATCTCCGCCTCATACGCCGCCCAATTGCCGCTACGGATCATACCGATATTGTTTACCATGTCCACCTCAAAAGGCTTCAGGCGCATGGTATCCTTTGCTTCGGCCACCTTTGCGGCAGTGGTCTGGTCTCCGTGCGGAAAGCCCAACACCACGGAAGGACGCGTCACTTGTCCCTCACACATGGCAACAGCCATCTCCAGCGAACAGGGACGCACGCACACCGTCTTGCACCGGTGTTCAATGGCAATCTGCGTCTGTTCCCGCGCTTCCTGATCAGAAAGGTGCGGAGCCAATACCGCTGCATCCAAATATTCCGCCAGGTTCAGTTTGTCTTGCTTCATCTTGCCATCTCCTTCTCCATGGGGTTCCTTTCCACGCCTTTAGTATACCACATTCTACCGCAGGTTGTCGAACAGAAAAACCCGCCAACATGAAACATATTGGCAGGTTTATAGCAAAATTGCTTGTTTTATCTTATCGAAGGTGACACTGACGGTTGCTGCACATTGCGCACCACCTGGCGGAGCGCTCCGCGCATCTGAGGCTGCGGCGCCGTCATTTGCGGAACAGGCAACTGGTTCTGCACAGGCATCTTCCGTTGCGGCGCAAGCGCTGGTGCAGGCCCATACTGGCGCGTGGCGGCGCGCATCAATGTGCTCAGCGCCGAACCCTGGGTAATCGTGCTTGCCGGATGCGCCGGCGCTGCCTCATGCGCCTGGCCAGTGCGACGTGCCGTATTGGGCTTTTGCCCACTCCGGTCCATCGGCATATCCTGTGCGCTAACCCACCGTATGTCCTGGGGCAAGCGTCCCGCTTCCCTGAGTTTTTCCAGCCTCATGCTCATTTCAGAGCGTCCGGCGGGCCTCATGGATGGGTGATCGAGCGGCGTATCATCCCGCGCCGCAGGAAGCGGCGCTTCAGCGGCCTCCTCCGTTGCGGGCATCATAACCGCCTCCGACGGCAATACGGCCGGACGGTATGTATCTTGTTGATTCATGGCTTTCCCTCCCTGCGGCATTTCTACCCTTTCGCCCACAGGCGTTTTGGTAGTTCGCTGCATCCTATGCCGTGCCCGGAAGGAAAGTGCACGCCTTCCGCTCCTGAATAAGCTATATTTATATGAAAGAAACCGGAACACAACATAAAAGGCCCGCGTACGCAGGCCCTTTTTATATGGAAGCCAAGGTTGCCTAAATCTCTATGCGGTACTGCCGGTACACCTTTTCAACCTTGCCACCGATACGCTCCACGGCAAGCTGGGTCTTGAGGTTTTTCTCATGCACCATGGTTGCCTCAGCCATCTTCACACCGTTACGCCGAGCCGCCTCAAATGCGCGGTGGATCAGCACGGCTTCCACACCCTTGTTCTGAAACTCGGGCACCACATAGAGCATGACGGTGCGCAGCCTGCGAACATAGGAGCGGTTGAACATCATGCGGAAAGTCCCCACCGGAAACGTCCGCCCGTTTAGTCCCCGCAAAATGGGATTCAGATCCGGCACCACAACAAGCAGGCCAATGGGCCGCTCATCCTTATACGCCATGTAGACATAATCCGGCCAGAGAATTCTCTGCACCCGCTTAAGCTCCCGGTACAGGGATTCCGACGTGGGGGCCAGCGTTCCCCGCTCCGGCGAGATGCTCTCCGCCAGCACCCGGGCCATATCCCGGGACTTACGCTTCAGATCATGCCGAAGGTTCATGCTTTCCACAGAAAAGCCAAACCGCTTGCCTGCGCGCTGCAGCACGCTTTCATAGCGGCCGTCCTGCACGCCATCCAGCGGCAGGTCGTAGGCGAAATGATCCTGGTGCTTTACAAAGCCATAGCCCTCAAACAGCGCCTCATAATACGGCGGATTATATGGGCTTAGGAATGTGGGGGGCGTGTTAAACCCTTGAATGAGCAGGCCCAGGCCAAACTCATCAAACAGTGCAGGCACAGGGCCCATGATTGAGGTGATGCCGTTGAGCTTGAGGAATGCCTTGGCCGCATCAAACAACACATTGGCGACGGCCTGGTCGTCGATGCATTCAAATTGGCTGATGTACCCCTGCCTGATGCCTCGATACTGTACCGTACGGAAATCAATCCCCGCCAGCAAGCGGCCCACGGGCTTTTCACCGTCATAGGCCATGAGAAAACACTGCACGCCGTTGGAGATAAGCGCGTTGTGCCTGCCCAGCAGACCACGCACCTGCTGCCGCATCGGCGGCAGAACGAAGTTCGGGTCATCCTTATATAGCGTCAGCGGAAAACGGACAAATTCCTTCAATGTACTGCGCGATGGCAGAATTTCCCGGATATGCAGCATAGTACACCCTCCTTTGTTCCCCGTTATTTAAGCGCCATTTTCTCAAAAAATCTCCAGCAGCGCGCCTAGCACGCTCAGCAGCATGAGCCCCACCAGGAAAAGCGCCATAGCACGCACTGCCAGTTGTTTTTTATTTTTATGGTGTTTCCGTCTGTTCACAGCGTACCCTCCTTGAAAAAATGCCATAAATAGTATACCATATGTGTTAAGGCCATTGCAACGGAGAGAGTGTTATGAACGAATCAGGCGACCCTGCCCTTACGCCCATATACATCAACCGGGAGCTATCCTGGCTTTCTTTCAACCGCCGTGTGCTACAGGAGGCGGCCAATCCTGACAACCCTCCCCTGGAGCAGCTTAAGTTTCTATCCATTTCTGCATCCAACCTGGACGAGTTTTTCATGGTGCGCTTTGCGTCCCTTCGGGCAAGTGCGCTGGCAGGCAACAAAACTCCCGATCCATGCGGCCTCTCCCCCCACGAGCAGCTCCAGCTCATCGCCATGGATGCCCAATCCTTTGCCGCCGAACAAGCCACTGTTTTTCACGAACACATATTGCCCGCGCTTGCGCAAGCCGGGCTTTCGTTGCTTTCCATGCGGGAGGCAAGCGCCGCTCAGGCGCGCTGGGCAGAACAATGCTTTGCCCGGGAAATCCTGCCCAAGCTTTCCCTAACCATCTGCGAGAAAAGCAAGCCGCTTCCTTCCATCAGAAGCCGGCTGCTTCATATGGGCCTCTTCCTCCTGGGCGAGAAAAAGGATGAGCCCATCTTTGCCACAACGCCCCTCCCTCCCTCCCTGCCCCGTACCTTTCGTATTCCTGCGGCACTGGGCGAGGGTATTTTGCTGCTGGAGGATATCGTCACCGCCTTTGCCGGGCAGCTTGCCCCGGGCCGCCGCGTTACCGAATGCTGGCCATACCGCGTTACGCGGGACGCGGACTTTACTGTGCCTGAGGATGCTCACACAGATGACCTATTGATCGAAACCAAAAAATCCCTGAGCAAGCGCATGACCGGAGATGTTGTCCGCCTGGAAGTGGAGGCAAGCACGCCGGAGGATTTCGTCCATGTCCTGCGCAAGTTGTTTTCCGTGCCTGGGAATTCTGTGATGGCGCCCCGCTGCCCCCTAAACCTGACCTTCCTCCTCAAGGAGCTGTACGCCACGGAAGGGCTAGACGCTCTGCGGTATCCTTCCTTCAAGGGCCATATCCCCGCCAGGCTTGCCGAAGGCAAGGCGCTGTTCGCAGCGCTCCGCGCGGAGGATGTGTTTCTGCACCATCCCTATGATAGCTTTGACGCGGTGCTCCGCTTTGTGCGCGATGCAGCCGCCGATCCCCGTGTGCTGGCCATCAAGCAGACCCTTTACCGTGTCAGCGGAAACTCGCCCGTCATCAAGGCGCTATGCGACGCCGCCGAAGCGGGTAAACGCGTCACCGTGCTGCTAGAGCTCAAGGCCCGCTTTGACGAGGAAAACAACATCCGCTGGGGTGAGGTGCTCGAGCGCGCGGGATGCGACGTAATCTACGGCCTGCCGCGGGTCAAAACCCACTCAAAGATCACCCTTGTCGTGCGCCGGGAGGGGGACGGCCTTAAGCGGTATGTCCACCTGGGCACGGGTAACTACAATGACGTTACCGCGCGGCTGTATACGGACATGGGCCTCATCACCGCCGATGAAGCCCTGGGCGTGGATGCCCAGGCGTTCTTCAACATGATCACCGGGTTCAGCCGTGAGCCCGCCATGCGTAAGCTCATTTACGCGCCCAAAATGTTGCGCAGTGCCCTTGCTGAACTCATCGGGCGGGAAACGGCCAATGCCCGCGCCGGACTGCCCAGTGGCATCACGGCAAAAATGAACTCCCTGGTCGACTCCAAAGTCATAGATCTTCTATACGAGGCAAGCCAGGCAGGCGTGCCCATTCGGTTGATTGTTCGGGGCATATGCTCCTTGCGGGCCGGGGTTCCGGCCTTGAGCGAGAATATCGCCGTGCGTTCCATTGTGGGCCGGTTCCTGGAACACAGCCGCGCCTTCCGCTTTGAAAACGGTGGCAACCCGCAAATATTCCTGTCCAGCGCAGACTGGATGCCACGCAACCTGAACCGCCGCGTGGAACTGATGTTCCCTGTGGAAAACCCTGTGGCCCGCGAGCGGATTGAACGCGTACTGGATCTCCAGTGGCGCGACACCGTTAAGGCATGGCAAATGATGCCCGATGGCACCTACAGTCGCGTGCTCCGGGCATGGGACACAGTCAATGCACAGGAAGCACTGCTGGAGGGAGGGGGAACATCAGGGGGCGCTGCCCCCTGGACCCCCGCTTAAGGGATATATCCCTTAAGATTCCCTTCGTTTCACCTCACGGCGGGTGGTTTTTCATTATGATGAAACAGCTATACTGCTAGCACTGTGCCACGCCTGATCTTTTTATCGCCCCGGCGTACTGCCTTGGGCAACGCCAGGTTTCGCTGTTTTATTCCGCCACTGCTATGAAATGACTCCGATTCCCTTAAGAATCCCCATCATGGGAATTTTCTTAATTATATAAAAACTTTCCCGCCGCGAGGCGAAACGAAGGAATTCCAAAGGGACATTGTTCCTTTGGAAGGGGTTTCAGGGGACAGAGTCCCCTGACCATCCCCTGTCTCCCAACTCTCTCCAGAAAGGGGGCAAAAACAGTGCCGCAGGAAATGCCGCGCCGTTTTGCCGGAAAGCTAGACGCGCTCTTTACCACGGAACAGTTTACATCCAGCCAGATCATCAAAATGTTTGTACCCCTGGTGTTCGATCAGCTCTTTATCTTCGCCATGGGCATGCTATCCGCCGCAATGGTATCCTCCTCCGGCGAAGCAGCCATTTCAGCGGTGTCCCTGGTGGGCACGCTTGGATTTATCGTTGCGTCCATCTTTAACGCCGTGGCCACCGGCGGCACCATTCTGGTGGCCCAGGCCCGTGGCAGCGGTGACGACAACCGGGTGCGCATCGCCGCCGGACAGACAGTGTTGCTCACCTCTTTGGTGGCGCTCGTGTGCACCAGCGTGTTCATCTGCTTTGCCGATCCCTTGGTCAACCTGCTCTATGCCAGAACGGAGCCCCTGCTCAAGGAATACGCCATGCAGTATCTGCGCCTGATCAGCCTGTCCTATGTCCCCTNTGCGCTATTCAACGCNATNTTNAGCATCTTCCGNGGNCTTGGGGATTCCAAGTCCAGCCTGCTATTGACCATTATCATCAACACCATCCACCTGATCGCCAGCTTTATCCTGATCAAACTCCTGAACCTTGGCGTAACCGGTGCAGGCCTTTCCTATATCTTGGCGCGTGTGGTTGGCGCGGCGGTTGCGGTGCTGTGGCTGTTTAAGATACAGAACACCATTGCCATACACCGGCGCCATGTGTTTTCCTTTGTCCGCTCCATGCAGGCAAAGATGGTACGGCTTGGTGTGCCATTGGCTCTGGAGCAGGTTCTCTTCCAGGTGGGCATGCTGCTCACCCAGATCTACATTGCCATGCTGCCCACCCATACCATTGCCGCCAACGCCATCGCCAACTCCGCCTTCGGCCTGTACAACGCCGTAGCCTTCTGCCTGACCACCATGGTTACCACTGTGTGCGGCCAATGCATTGGCGCAAGGCGGCCAGAGCTGGCCCAAGGATACGCTCAGANCTTTATCCGCGCGGGGCGCTGGCTCCTGTTGTTTGCCGGGGCGATTATTTCCGCAGCCATGCCGCTGATTCTTAAATTGTACTCACCCACCAGCGAGGCGCTTCCACAGATCTATCTGGCTCTCCTCATCGGCGTGATCCCCCTGCCCCTAATCTGGTGCGACGCAAACGTGCCAGGCGCGGCCATGCGGGCCGCCGGGGACGCCATGTTCGTCACCGCCATCTCCCTGGCATCCATGTGGACGATTCGGGTGGCCATCGGGTATGTGCTAACTATCCCCCTGGGCCTTGGCATCGCGGGCGTATGGCTGGGCCTGGTACTGGAATGGGCATTTCGTGCCATGCTGCTACGGCCCCGCCTACGCAGTGGAAAATGGCTTGAAAAAGCAAAGGAGGAACCGGCGTGATTCTTTTGACATTGCCAACCCCGGCAGATGCGGCGGATGCCGCCGACTACATCGCAGAGCATTTGGCCCACAGCGAGCCTGACTCCCACGGCAATGGCGGCCTGTTTATCATGTCCTATGAAGCATGGCTTTCCAAAACCCTTGGTAACATGCGCAGGGAAACGGTGGCACCGGGTCTCGTGCCCGCAACAACGTTTTTTGCCCGGCGCGCCTGCGACGGACGGCTGCTGGGCACCCTCCAGATCCGTCATGAACTGAATGAGTACCTGCTGCAATCGGGCGGACATATTGGCTACGGCGTTCGGCCCACGGAGCGGCGCAAGGGCTATGCCACACAGATGCTCCGGCTGGCGCTCACCCATTGCCAGACCCTCGGCATTTCCCGCGCCCTCATCACCTGCAACAAATGGAACGAAGCCTCCGCACGCACCATCGGGGCATGCGGAGGCATACTGGAAAACGAAATAATAGGCGACGACAACGAACCCCTGCAACGGTACTGGATTACCCTATAGCGTCCTCCAGCTTCAGCAGCTTTTCCTTCATGTCCACGCCCCCTGCGTATCCAGTCAGCGCACCATTTGCGCCAATTACCCGGTGGCAGGGAATCAACACGGAAATGGGGTTGCGGCCATTGGCGCGGCCAACGGCACGGCTTGCCGTAGCCGGTTTATCTGTGCGGCAATCTGCCCATAGGTGCGGGTCTGGCCAAAGGGGATGGTTTGCAGCGCAGCCCATACGGCGCGTTCAAAATCCGTCCCTTCCGGCGCCAACGGCAGGTCAAACGCCTTCCGGGCACCGGCGAAATATTCCGCCATCTGTGCCGACGCGCGCTTGATCCCCGGCGTTTCCTCCATTTCGTATGCACCGGGCTTTACCGTATTGCCAAAGAACACATGGGTGATGGCCCCGTACTCCTCCGCAATGCCAACACGCCCTATCGCCATCTCATAGAAGTACGCCTTTTTCATTTGTATGTCTCCTTTTCTCATTTACGTCATATCCTCTGAGCAGGGGAGGTGGCTTATGCTGACCGCGCTGTTGCTCATGCTCAAGGACTCTTTGTTCTTCCTTGGATACGTTTCCAGCCGATCTTCCTTTCCTCAACCGCTCTCCGGCCAAAAGGAGCGCGAATGCATTTCCCGCATGCAGGACGGGGACGACGACGCACGCCGCACGCTCATCGAGCACAATCTGCGCCTGGTGGCGCATATCGCCCGCAAATACACCGTGCCCGGCCATGACGCGGATGATCTGATCTCCATCGGCGCCATCGGGCTGATCAAGGCCATCGCCACCTTCAAGCCCGATAGCGGTGCCACGCTTTCTACCTACGCCAGCCGCTGCATTGAAAACGAGATCCTCATGTGCCTGCGTGCCTCCCAGAAGCGTAAAAATGACGTTTCCCTCCACGACGCTGTTGGCAAGGACGCGGACGGAAACAAAATTTCCTATATCGATGTGCTGGGCACCGAGGCCGACGCCGTCACCGACGAGGTCGATCGGCGCATCAGCCTGGAGCGCATCGGCAGGCTCATCCGCGAAACCCTCCCCGAGCGCGAACGCACGGTGCTGGAGCTTCGCTATGGCCTGCTGGATGGACGGCAACGTCCCCAGTATGAAATTGCGGATCTGCTGGGTATTTCGCGTTCGTACGTGTCCCGCCTGGAGAAAAAAGCCGTACAGATGCTGGAAAAAGGTCTCAAGGGGCTATAAAGCCACCGCGTTATTGCGCCCCTCTGTTGTTATCATACTCCAGCCACAGGGGGCGGTATATCGCCACAGCAGCCTCATGCTCCTGCAAGGTTTTGGAAAAATGCAGAGAACTGTCCTCCGGGCTCTTGGAGCAGAAGTAGAGATACCCCTCCGTCAGATACGTCTCATCGGGATACAGCGCCGCGCGAATGGCCTCCTTGGATGGGCTGCAAACCGGCCCAACAGGCAATCCCCTGTTTTTGTATGTGTTGTAGGGGGAGTCCACATCCGTATCCGAGGTGGTCAGCGCCATCTTGTCCGAATTACTATAATACTTGATCGTAACATCCGAGCCAAGGGTCATGCCTGTCCTGAGACGGCCATGGAATACGGCGGATACCTTGGCAAAGTCCGCGTTCTTGGCTTCCAGCTGGATCATGGAGGCGAGGGTGAGCACCTCGTCCATGGTCATGCTCAGCTCCTCTGCCCGGGCATGGAGTTCCGCAGAGAACATGGCCTCCACCTGGGAGACAAGCTTCTGCATTACATTATCCAGCGTAGCAGTGGTGTAGATTTCGTATGTGTCCGGCGCCAAGTAGCCCTCCAGCAGGTAGCGGCGGTCCGCGTGATCTGCTGTCTTCAACACCTCATCAATATAATAGTACTTTCCATATGTTTCTGCGTCATTGCACGCCGCCAGGAACTGCTCGCGGGAGGACGCCACTCCCACGCTGACCAAATAATCCGCGATGGTTTCAATGCTCCATCCGGGAATGATCGTAATTTTTCGCACCAGCGGATTGCCGTCGCCAGTGGTAAGCTGGTCGATGATTTCGCCAAGCTTCATCGCCTTCGTAAGCGTATACTCGCCCACCTGTACCTTCTGGCTCAGGCCCTGGAAATCCATCAGGTACTTGAGCACAGAACGGTTGCGGATAAGGCCCTGCTCCTCCAGCTTGTTCGTTACGGAGGTAAGCGAGCTGCCGCTCTCCACAACAAAGGACACAGGGGTTTGATCGTCCGGATCCACGGGTAGGAAAAATTTTTCGCCCAGCATATTCCAGCCGGTCAGACCGACGCCCACAATCAGCAGCAGGGCGCCCACACAAATCAACGCAGGCCTGGCAATGTGCCACAGCCAATCATACCAATAAAACCCGTACATCCGCTCTTCATGCAGGGTTTTGTGGTCATACCGCTTACGCTTGCTCACGCGCGGCTCCTTTCCGATGATTTTACGCGTTCAACATATCCATATTGATGCCGCCCGCATCTGAAATCATCTTGAACACATCCGCCATCATCCGCTGCAGCCGCATTTCCGCCATCAGATATGCCTGCACGTCGCCATTCATATACAGAAGCGAGGCAATCTGGGAAAACCGCTGCATTTCATCCGGATCGGCCTGGGCACCACCCATGGCCGCCAGCTGTAGCTGGGTTTGCAGGCGCTTGTACTCCGCCAACAGTGCGCGGTTTGTTTCGTCCGCCTCGGCCAGCCCACGGAGGCGCTTACACTCCGTGGCTTCCTCGCTTTCACGAATCACGCGCGCCAAAGCATTCGCGCTGTCATAGACGTTCACAGTGTGTTCCTCCTTAACATAGAACGATGGACAAAGCGCCCATCGTCCCTCTATAGGTTTTGCGGACACAGCCCGGTTTATACGTCAACAATGATCGGCAAAATCATCGGGTTACGCTTGATCTGCTCATAAATGTACTTATGTAGCGTTTCCCGCACGCGCATCTTGATGGGATTCCAGTCCGAATGCTCAATCTTATCATACTCGCCCAGGATGCGCCGAACCACGTTTTTCACGTTGTCCATCAAATCCTCGGCCTCCCGCATGTACACAAAGCCCCGCGAGATGATATCCGGCCCGGCCACAAGGATGCCTTGCTCATTATCCACCGCCATCACCACGATAATCAATCCATCCTGGGAGAGATGCTTGCGGTCGCGGAGCACAACGTTGCCCACATCGCCAATGCCCAGTCCGTCAATTAACACGCTGCCCGCCGGCACGCTGCCGATGATGCCGCCCTTATTGGCCGTCAGTTCAATGATGCCGCCCTGCTCAGGGATAATCGTACGTTTTTCGCTCATGCCCATGCCCTGCGCAAGCTTCGCGTGCTGACATAGGTGGCGGTATTCCCCATGCACGGGGATAAAGTATTTCGGCTTGGCAATCGCCAGGATCGTCTTTAGCTCCTCCCGGCAAGCATGGCCGGACACATGCACCTCCGCCAGCGCCTTGTAAATCACCGTCGCGCCGGAACGGTAGAGCTGGTTGATCATGCGGGAGACAAGCTTTTCGTTCCCCGGAATCACCGACGATGACAGGATGACCAGGTCGCTGGGCGCAATACGGATATGCCGATGCTCTCCAAAGGCCATGCGCATCAGGCCGCTCATGGGCTCGCCCTGGCTACCGGTGGTCATGATGACAACCTCATCGTCGCTGTAGCGGTTCAGGTCCTCAATGTCGATCTGCCGCCCCTCGGGAATGCGCAGCTCGTCCATCTGCGTGGCGAGCTTGGTAATATTGATCATGCTCCGTCCCACGATGCAGATTTTGCGCCCGTAACGGACCGTCGCATCTACCACCATCTGGATGCGACTGATGTTGGAGGCAAACGACGCAACGATAATGCGCCCCTGGGCATCGCGAAACAGCTCGTCGAATGTTTCGGCCACCCTGCGCTCCGTCATGGTAAATCCGGCACGTTCTACATTTGTGGAGTCCATGAGCAGCGCCAACAGGCCCTTATTGCCCAGCTCCGCAATGGCGCTCAGATCCGTTGCATGGCCAGAGACGGGGGTGTAGTCGATTTTAAAGTCGCCAGTGTGCAGGATGGTACCCTCGGGTGTGGTAATCGCCAGCGCGACAGCCCCTGCAATGGAGTGGCATACTTTAATCATCTTAATAGAAAACTTACCTAGGCGGATGACATCCCCCGCCTTTACAATGTTCAGCTTGATGCCGTTTACCTTGTGTTCCTTAAGCTTATGCTCCACCAACCCAAGGGTCAGGCGCGTTCCGTAGACAGGCGCGGGCACCTGCTGCAACACGTAGGGCGTCGCGCCAATGTGATCCTCGTGTCCGTGGGTAATCACATATCCAAGGATGCGTTCTTTGTTTTTAATCAGGTATGTAATATCCGGGATAACCAGGTCAATGCCCAGCATATCCTCCTGGGGAAAGATCAGGCCGCAATCCACAACGATCATGTCGTCGCCATATTCGATCACAGTCATGTTCTTGCCGATTTCATCCACGCCTCCCAGCGGTATGATCCGTAATTTTGGTTTCTCAGCCATAAAAGCTCCTTTCACCCTCCTTCGAGTAACAACAATGTAATAAATCAGTTTTGACACAACTGATTTAACCAGTTTAATAAACCGGCTTTTCCGTTCTTCGTTTGATGCATCTTCCATGGACGCCGACCACTGGTGGATAAGCCGCAAAACGCTGCGCGGCATGCTTTGGTCCGATCTCCGCGAAGTCATATCATGCACGCCGAATCCCTACGGCGTGGAAAAACCTACTATTAAGCCCTGATTACTACAGTATACCATACAGACGCAATTTATGCCAATAGCGTGTCTCAAACGAATTATCCGAATTTTGCCGGCATGGTTTTTTCGTGTTTTCCGCTTTATCGTTGCAATTCGGCAACAAAGATGCTACAATACGTCCGTACTAATTATTATGGAGGTGCCTTGTATGGCGTATAAAATTTCAGACGAGTGCATCGCATGTGGCGCATGCGAAGCGGAATGCCCGGTTGAGGCAATTTCCGAGGGTGACGGCAAGTATGTCATCGATCCGGACAAGTGCATTGATTGCGGCGCGTGCGCAGGCGCTTGCCCTGTATCCGCTATCGAACCGGAGTAATGCATAACAGGTACACTCGGGCGCTGTATACCAGCGCTCTTTTTTATTCATTTTTTTCTTGCATTCTATCAAATTCCCTGCTATAATCCATTTTCGGCACATCCTTGCTCTGCAGTTGGCGTGATCTTTGCGCCGCAGATGCATGCAGGGCCACAAGTCCATGAGGAGGTGAAAGGAATTTGAACAAGTACGAACTAATCTACATCATCGACGTCGCGCTTGAAGAGGCAGAGCGCAAGGCGCTCATTGAGCGTATTTCCACGCTGATCACCGGCAACGGTGGCGAGGTGGAAAAAATCGATGAATGGGGCAAGCGCCGTCTGGCCTACTCCATCGACTACAAGAACGAGGGCTACTACGTGCTGGTAAACTTCTCGGCTGGCTCCGACCTGCCGCGGGAGATCGAGCGCGTATTGCAGATCTCCGAAAACGTGCTGCGCTATTTGATCGTCAAGATCGAGCAGAAGCGTTCCAGCGTCAAGCCGCGTCCCGTCCCGGTTCGCCCGGTGTATGCCAGGCCGCCGTTCCCGGGCAATGCCCCGGATGCGCAGGAC
>JGI994J12354_10003226_pt1 | contig 15347 bp, 13 predicted proteins | sample IntmicLarv3ML3BL_FD_12354 | JGI IMG/M metagenome (IMG submission 12354)
ATCGCCTGGTGTCAACCAGCCGATCGTCAAGTGCTGCGGGCAACGCTGCCTATGCACCGAGAGCCAGCGCCTTCCCCGTCAGTATTCCGCAAGCCTTTTCAAACGGCCAACAGCTTACGGTGAGCAGCAAAGGCTATACCTTTGGCTTTGGCATCAGCGCAGAAGGTCAAAATGTTTCGCTGCAAAGCACCGCCGCTCTGGTTGACGCAGAGGCTTTGCCTTCCGCGGCTGCGGCTCAGCGGGAAGTGAGCCAGGAGACGCAAGGCACACGGACAGCGGCAGAAAGTGTACAGGCGTTCAACGCGGAGAAGATGGCCGCAGATAATTTGTCCTCTGCGGTTGTCTATGAGAATGTGTTCTGCGATACCTCCCTGGAGTACATCGTAACACCCGACCGCCTCAAGGAGAACCTCGTGGCGGCGGCGCCCCAGTCAGCGTACGTCTATCGCTTCACTGTCAGCATGGACGGCTTGGTTTCCATTCCGCAGAATGACGGGTCTATTCTGCTGGCCGCGGCAAGCAATCCCGGAGATGTGATTTTCACGCTGGAAGCGCCGTATATGTATGATGCGGCCGGAGAAACAAGCCGCGCCGTTGAGATGACGCTGGCGGACGGTGTGCTGACCGTAACTGCGGACGCTGCCTGGCTCAATGCCGAAGAGCGGGTATTTCCCGCTGTGATTGACCCGACTGTGTTCGTCAACACCAACAGCCAATCTTTCATTAAAGATACTTATGTCAGCTCCTTGTTCGCGAATACCAACTACACAAGCAAAGCAAAGCTGTATACCGGAAAATCCGCAATTGCAGAGCTGACGCGTACTTATGTGAAATTCAATTTACCGGCTCTGCCTTCGGGCGCTCAGGTTTTATATGCGCAATTCGAGCTTTCGAAGGTGCTCACAAGCGCCAATTCCGTTCTGCATGTCCGTAATCTTGCGTCCGCGGCCGCTTGGAACCCCAGTACCCTCACATGGAACAATCAACCCATCAGCGCCGCTGCCAACAGCGCCGGCAGCCTGCCCTTGGCAGACTCCAGAAACACTGTGTCCGGTTCGGACGTGTATCGCTTTGTCATCACCTCAACGCTTCAAAACTGGTACGCAGGCAGCACAAACAATGGCTTGGTGATAACAACACCCAACGAAAGCAGCACCGGGCAGGTCGATCTCTATTCGTCAAGAGCCCCCGGCGTTGCCCACCGCCCCGTGCTGTGGTTTGGGTATGATGGAGACCCCTTGTACCGTTTCAAGCAGGATACATACAGTTTCCAGAACTATAGCTCTGTTTTGTGCACAGTTGCAGGTTGCACCAACGAGGGTCATTGCTTTGGCATGTCTGTTACCAGCTCCCTGTATCACCTTCGGCTGATGGATATCGCGGACATCGGCGGAAATTACAGCGCAGGGCTATATGCACTTAACGCCAGCGCAATCGTAAAAGCGCCGATATGTCATTATCAGACGACACAAAGCAACAGCTTGCTGGCCTCCGCCGCCGTGGCAGGGAGTCGGTACAGCGCGGATATCACAGCAAACTGGGCATCCATTGTGAATTATGTGAAGAATCACGCATATGACAACAAGGGAAACCTCCTGTTGGTGTACTGGGGTGCGAGTGCGGCTCACTCCGTCAACTTCCTGCGTTATGAGGTGGTCGGAGGACAAGCGCGAATCTATGTCTATGACAATGGCTGCCCCACTGAAGAAACCTACTTTTACCAAGACGCACAGGGCACCGTCCGCCAAGAGCCATATCAATCGGTAACTCCGGCTTACACCTTCATGCTGCTTCTGGATGTCTCGGCGTACTTCAGCGCTGCCGAAAGCTTTGATACGGCAAAAGTGATTTACGCAGATAAGGACACCATCTCTGTGGCGGGTGTCAGCGCATGGCCGATGATTGGCGACGAGGAACACGTGCTGTTTGAAATCCCCGAGCAGTTGACTGAAGTTACAATTACCCCACTGGTTGATAACGCTGAATTCAAATATCTTGGCAGCACATACAGCTTGGGGAGCAGCCGCGCCAACACCGTTGGCCGCTTCAGGCTGGCAACGTCCGGTTCCAGTCCAAGCCTGACCCTATCCAACCCATAAGATGAAAACCCGGCTGCCGTCTTACGCTGCGGCCGGGTTTTCAGTGTGAAAAACAGGAAAGAGGTTGGCAGTGCAAAATTATTTCCGGGAAACCAGCCTCTTTCTGTTGACAGCGCCAAACCATCCATTGTACAATAACAATGTACCCATCGGGCAATTGATTTCACACCTCAAAATAAACAACAAAGGAGATTTTCACATGAACATCAAAGCATTTTTCACCCTGCCGCTGGCATTTCTCATGATGCTGATTTCTCTGCTCCTCCCGGCGAAACCGCAGGCAGACGACAGCATCGCGGCGATTTATATTCATTTGGATGCCTCGACCGCGCTAACCATTCGCGAATACAAAATCGATCTGGCGCGCAAAAACTTCTGGGAATACAATCATTACGGTGTTCCTGTAAAAGAGCGCAGCGAGAAAGCACTGTTTGAGGGCTTCGCCTTCGCGGGCAGGCTGAGCGATGACAAAATCGCGGCTTTTCTTTCGGCAGTGGAAGAAAATGACTTCACGGCATGGGAAGGGGACTATTCGCCCCCATTCATCGCCGTTGGCAGCGGCGTTTGGCGTATTACGGTAGTGTTCGCCAACGGCACAACGCGGGTATCCTCCTGCAACAGCAACGATAGTCAGCCGACACATTGGGTCGAAATGTGCGCCGCTTTCAATGCGCTGACTGGAAAGAATATTATTCATTGATATTTAAAAAGAACACACCATAAATGATCATAGCAAGGAGATTTTCACATGAACATCAAAGCAATCCTCACCCTGCCGCTGGCCTTCCTCATGATGCTGATTTCTCTGCTCCTCCCGGCGAAACCGCAGGCAGACGACAGCATCGCGGAGATTTCTGTCCATTGGATCTCCGCTTCCGTGCGAACCATCCGCGAATACAAAATCGATTTGGCGCGCAAAAACTTCTGGACATACGAATATTACGGCAGCCGCAGCCCAATAGGCAACCCAATAAAAGAACGCGATGAGAAAGCATTGTTTGAGGGTTTCGCCTTCGCGGGCAGGCTAAGCGATGACAAAACCGCAGCCTTTCTTGCGGCGGCGGAGGAAAACGGCTTCACGGCATGGGAAGGGTTCTATCCGCCCACAGTGTTCATCGACGGCAATGCTGTCTGGCGTATTACAATCGTGTTCGCCGACGGCACAACGCGGGTATCCTCCGGCGAGACTCGCGATGGTTATCCGGCGAACTGGGCAGAAATGCGCGATGCTTTCAATGCTCTGACCGGTAAGGACATTCTTTTGTGACCTTGGGCAATTGTTTTTACTCTGCAAATTCCGCAAATATAACAGTAAGGGAGCTTTTCACATGAACATCAAATCATTTTTCACCCTGCCGCTGGCATTTCTCATGATGCTGATTTCTCTGCTCCTCCCGGCGAAACCGCAGGCCGATGACAGCATCGCGGAGGTTTATATCTATTGGAAAATTGAGCCCCTGCGAGCCATCTGCGAATACAAAGTCGATTTGGTGCGCAAAAACTTCTGGGCATACGAATATTACGGCAACCTCCACCCAATAGACAACCCCATAAAAGAGCGCAACGAAAAAGCGCTGTTTGAGGGCTTCAAATTCGCGGGCAGGCTGAGCGACGACAAAATCACGGCCTTTCTTGCTGCAGCGGAAGAAAACGGCTTCGCGGCGTGGGAAGGGAACTATCCGCCCCCATTTATTGACCTAGGCAGCGGCCCTTGGCGTATCACCGTAGTATTCGCCGACGGCACAACGCGGGTATCCTCCGGCAACAGTGCCAATGGTCAGCCGGAGCATTGGGCAGAAATGCGCGCCGCTTTCAACGCACTGACCGGTAAGGATATTCTTGCGTGACCTTGGGCAATTGATTTTACTCCGCAAATTCCGCAAATATAACAGTAAAGGAGATTTTCACATGAACATCAAAGCAATCCTCACCCTGCCGCTGGCCTTTCTCATGATGCTGATTTCTCTGCTCCTCCCGGCGAAACCGCAGGCAGACGACAGCATCGCGGAAATTTATATCTATTGGAAAATTGAGTCCGTGGTAACCATTTCCGAATACAAAATCGATTTGGCGCGCAAAAACTTCTGGACATACGATTATCACGGTATCCCTATAAAAGAGCGCAGCGAGAAGGCGCTGTTTGAGGGCTTCAAATTCGCAGGCAGGCTGAATGATAACGACATCACCGCCTTTCTTGCGGCGGCGGAGGAAAACGGCTTCACGGCGTGGGAAGGGAACTATCCGCCCCCATTTATTGACCTAGGCAGCGGCCCTTGGCGTATCACCGTAGTATTCGCCGACGGCACAACGCGGGTATCCTCCGGCAACAGTGCTAATGGTCAGCCGGAGCATTGGGCAGAAATGCGCGCTGCTTTCAACGCGCTGACCGGTAAGGATATTCTTGCGTGACCTTGGGCAATTGATTTTTTCTCCGCACGAGGATGAAATCGGATGCGTAAGACAAAACAATAACCTTGGATTTCCCGATTGTCATCCAACAAAATTCACGCAAGAGGCGGCTGCAGAATCATTCATTTTGCAGCCGCCTCTTTATTATACAAAATCTCTCGCCTTTTTCCCACATTTTTCTGCCGAATATTCTGAAAAAAGGATAGCATTTCTCTGCACACTATGCTATAATCTTTGTAATTGCGCGCAAGCGGGAGTGTTTCAATGCTTGCGCGGATTCTTAGTCAGAAACCAAATCGAGGAGGAAGAATCGCAAATGCAGAAAAAAATCAGCAAGCTCCCCTTTCAAGGCACTGCGCAGCAGGAGGCTGAGCTGCTCGCCGTCATCGCGGAATGCCGCCACGACAGCAGCCTGATTATGCACGTCATGCAGAAGGCGCAGGGCATCTATGGCTACCTGCCCTTTGAGGTGCAGGTCATCATTGCGGACGGGATGGACATTCCGCTCGAAAAAATCTACGGCATCTCCACCTTCTACGCCCAATTTGCCCTCACGCCCAAGGGCAAATACAACATCTCCGTGTGCCTTGGCACCGCTTGCTACGTCAAGGGTGCAAGCGGCCTTTTGGAGAAGGTCTGCGAAATTCTCGGCATCGGCGCGGATGAATGCACGGCGGACGGCATGTTCTCCGTGGAGGCCTGCCGCTGCATCGGCGCGTGCGGGCTTGCGCCTGTGTTGACCGTGAACGACGATGTTTACGGCAAGCTCACGTCCGACCAGGTTGCGGGCATCATCGAGAAATACCGCAAGCAGGGCTAAATGAGAGAATTGTCATTGCACATTCTGGATATTGTCCAGAATGCCATCACCGCCGAGGCTGCGCACATCGGCATTGCTTTGCAGCAAGCGGGCGCGCGCTTGACGGTAACGGTCACAGACGACGGAAAGGGCATGGATGCCGCGCAATTGCAGCGCGTGCAGGATCCCTTTTTCACCACCCGCACCACGCGCAAGGTCGGCATGGGCATTTCGCTCTATCGCCTCGCGGCGGAGCAAACCGGCGGAACGCTGGAAATTGCCTCCGCGCTCGGTCAGGGTACCACGGTAACGGCTGTATTTTGCACCGGCCATCTGGACTGCGCCCCGCTGGGCGATATGGCAGGCACGCTTTCGGCGCTGCTTTCCATGAACCCGGAGGTACAGTTTGATTACCGCCACAGCACGGATATCGGGGATTTTGCGCTCTCCACCGCGGAGCTGGCGCAGATTCTGGACGGCGTACCGCTGAGCGAGCCGGATGTGGCGCTGTGGCTGCGGGAGTATCTGGCGGAAAATCTCGCCATACTCCAAACCAACTGAAAATTTACGAGAGGATAGGATTCTGATATTATGAAAACACTTGCGGAATTGAACGCCATCAGAGAGCAGGCAAAAGCAAAAATGACCGTACGCGAAGACCAATCCGAGGTCACGCGCGTGGTGGTCGGCATGGCCACCTGCGGCATCGCCGCGGGCGCGCGCCCCGTGTTGAACGGTTTTGTGCAGGAGGCTGCACGCCGCAATCTGCAAAACGTCACCGTCTCCCAAACCGGCTGTATCGGCATGTGCCAATACGAGCCGATTGTGGAAATCATGGAGCCGGGCAAAGAAAAAGTCACTTATGTGAAGATGACCGAGGACAAGGTTGCCCGCGTCGTCAGCGAACATCTGGTCAACGGTTCCCCCGTGACGGAATTCACCGTTGGCGCAAACGTCAAATAAAAGAGGAGGAATGGAAATGTATCGATCCCATGTATTGGTCTGCGGCGGTACCGGCTGTACCTCCTCAAACAGCGAGGGCATCATCAAATGCTTTGAGGAAACGCTGAAAGAAAAAGGGCTTTCGGATGAAATCGCCGTCATCCGCACCGGTTGCTTCGGCCTGTGCGCGCTCGGTCCCATCGTGATTGTCTACCCCGAGGGCAGCTTCTATAAGGAAGTGAAGGAAACGGATGTCGCCGTTATCGTGGAGGAGCATCTGCTCAAGGGGCGCATCGTCAAGCACCTGCTTTATGATGAATCCGCCGGCAAGGAGCCTGTGCAGTCCCTGAACGACACCGCTTTTTATAAGAAGCAAAAGCGCGTTGCCCTGCGCAACTGCGGCGTGATTGACCCCGAAAACATCGAGGAATACATCGCGCTGGACGGCTATCAGGCGCTGGCGAAGTGCCTGACGGAAATGACCCCCCAGGAGGTCATTCAGGTGGTGAAGGATTCCGGCCTGCGCGGCAGAGGCGGCGGCGGCTTCCCCACGGGTCTCAAGTGGGAATTCACCACCAAAACGCCCGCACCGCAAAAATACGTGGTCTGCAACGCCGACGAGGGCGACCCCGGCGCGTTCATGGATCGCTCCGTTTTAGAGGGCGACCCCCACTGCATCGTGGAAGCGCTGACGCTCTGCGGCTATGCCACGGGCGCAACCGAGGGCTATGTCTACGTCCGCGCGGAATACCCCATCGCCGTCAAGCGTTTGGAAATTGCCATTGCCGACGCGAAGGAATACGGATTTTTGGGGAAAGATATTTTCGGCAGCGGCTTTGACTTTGATTTGCACGTCCGCTTGGGAGCAGGCGCGTTTGTCTGCGGCGAGGAAACCGCGCTCATGACCTCCATCGAGGGCAATCGCGGCGAGCCGCGTCCGCGTCCGCCTTATCCCGCGGTCAAGGGCTTGTTCGGCATGCCCACTACGGAAAACAATGTGGAAACCTTTGCCAACATCCCGCAAATTCTGCTTCATGGCGCAGAGGCTTTCGCGTCTCTTGGCACCGAGCGCTCCAAGGGCACAAAGGTGTTCGCGCTGGGCGGCAACATCACCAACACCGGGCTTGTGGAAATCCCCATGGGCACGACGCTGCGTGAAATCGTGGAGGAAATCGGCGGCGGCATCCCCGGCGGCAAGAAGTTTAAGGCCGCGCAAACGGGCGGTCCCTCCGGCGGCTGTATCCCCGCCGCGCTGCTGGACACCGAGATAGATTACGACAACCTCACCGCCATCGGCTGCATGATGGGCTCCGGCGGGCTGATTGTGATGGACGAAACCGCCTGTATGGTGGACATCGCCCGCTTCTTCCTGGACTTCACGGTGGATGAATCCTGCGGAAAATGCGCGCCCTGCCGCATCGGCACCAAGCGTATGCTGGAAATTCTGGACAAAATCATCGCGGGCAACGGCACTCTGGCGGACATTGACAAGCTCGAGGAGCTGGCCTACCACATCAAGGGCAATTCGCTCTGCGGCTTAGGGCAGACAGCGCCCAACCCGGTTTTGGCGACGCTCAAGTTCTTCCGCGACGAATACATCGCCCATGTGGAGCAGAAAACCTGCCCCGCCGGCGTTTGCAAGGCCTTGCTCAACTATTGGATTGACCCCGAAAAGTGCATCGGCTGTACGCTGTGCGCCCGCGCCTGCCCCACGGATGCCATTGCGGGCAAGGCGAAGGAAGTACATGTTATCGACACCGAGAAGTGCATCAAATGCGGCGCTTGTATGGATGCGTGTAAGCGCGTTCACGCCGTGGCGAAAGTTTAAGGGGGGACTGAAAAATGGAAAATATGGTAAACTTAAAAATCAACAACTGCCCCATCAGCGTCCCCGCAGGCGCCACCATTTTGGAGGCGGCGCGCGTGGCGGGCATCGAAATCCCGACCCTGTGTTATTTGAAGGAAATGAACGAAATCGGCGCCTGCCGCATCTGCATGGTGGAGGTCAAGGGCGCGCGTTCGCTGGTGACGGCCTGTGTGTTCCCCGTGGCGGAGAACATGGAAGTGTTCACCAACACCGAGAAGGTGCGCAACTCCCGCAAGCTGACGCTGGAGCTGATTCTCTCCACGCATGACCGCAGCTGCCTTTCCTGCGTGCGCAGCGGCACCTGCGAGCTGCAGCAGCTGTGCAAGGAGTTCGGCGTGGACGACGAAACCCATTTCAGCGGCGAAAATCCGATGTATGACTTTGACGATTCCGCCGCGCATATGGTGCGCAACAACAACAAATGCATCCTTTGCCGCCGCTGCATTGCGGCCTGTGACGCACAGAAGGTTTCCGTCATCGGCGCAAACGCCAGAGGCTTTGATACACACATCGGCTCCGCCTTTGACCGCGATTTGGCGCATGTTTCCTGCATCTCCTGCGGCCAGTGCATCGTGAACTGTCCCACCGGCGCGATTGTGGAAAAGGACGACACCGACAAGGTGCTCGCCGCCATCAACGACCCGGAGAAGTTCGTCATCGTGCAAACCGCGCCCTCCATCCGCGTGACGCTGGGTGAGGCCTTCGGCCTGCATCTGGGCACCAACGTGCAGGGCAAAATGGTGGCCGCGCTGCGCCGTCTGGGCTTTGACAAGGTGTTTGACACCGACTTCGCCGCCGATTTGACCATCATGGAGGAATCCAACGAATTCCTCGAACGCGTGCAGAACGGCGGCGTGCTGCCGATGATTACCTCCTGCTCGCCAGGCTGGGTGAAATACTGCGAGCATTACTATCCCGAAATGCTGCCGCATCTGTCCTCCTGCAAATCCCCGCAGCAGATGTTCGGCGCAATGATGAAAACCTGGTATGCCAAGAAATTTGACATTGACCCCGCCAAGATGGTTGTCGTGGGCATCATGCCCTGCACCGCCAAAAAGTTTGAGGCGGGCCGCGACCACCAAAACGCCGCAGGCATGGCGGATGTGGACATTGCCCTGACCACCCGTGAGCTGGCGCGCATGATTGAGAGCGCGGGCATCTTCTTCCCCAAGCTGCCGGATGAGGAATTCGACAATCCGCTCGGCGAGGCCTCCGGCGCGGGACTCATCTTCGGCGCAACCGGCGGCGTAATGGAAGCCGCCCTGCGCACCGCAGTGGAAAAGCTGACGGGCGAGGAGCTGCAAAAGCTGGAGTTCAACGAGGTGCGCGGCACCAAGGGCATCAAGGAAGCCAGCTATAACGTCAACGGCATGGACATCAACATCTGCGTCGCCAGCGGGCTTGCCAACGCCCACGAGGTGATGGAGCGCGTAAAGAGGGGCGAGGCCAACTACCACTTCATTGAAATCATGGCCTGCCCCGGCGGCTGTGTCAACGGAGGCGGCCAGCCCATTCAGCACGCTGTGGTGCGCAACTTCATCGACCTGCGCGGCCTGCGCGCCAAGTCGCTCTATGAGACGGATTTGACCCTCCCGGTGCGCAAATCCCACGAAACCGAGGCAATCAAGACCGTTTACGCGGAGTTCCTGGGCGAGCCCGGCAGCCACATCGCGCATAAGATTCTGCACACCTCCTATGAAGCGAGACCGAAGTATCAATAAGCGTTTGAGCAAAAAACAGGAACCCGATGCTGTGTCGGGTTCCTGTTTTTTTCGCGCAGCGCGTTAGGCGGATAAGCCCGGGCGTTATTGCAAGTTCCCCGCCCGTGTGATACACTGAAAGCACGGCAGCCGAAAAAACGATGGAGGTACGGACATGACATTTCATATCGGAGAAAATATCAAAAAACTGCGCAACGAAAAAGGGGTGACGCAGGAACAGCTGGCGGAGCAGCTTTCCATCACCTATCAGTCGGTGAGCAAATGGGAAAACAACATCACCTCACCAGACTTGTATTTGCTGCCCGCAATCGCCGACTATTTTGAAACCAGCATTGACGAGCTTTTTCTGCCGGATATGCAGGGCTACAAAAACAAGGCGGCGCGTCTGCTTGCTTTGTATGAGCATCGCAAAAACAAGCGGGATTTCAACCGCGCCGAGGCGGAGTTTGAGAAGCTCATCGCAGACGGCAAGGCCGATGCCATTGATTATCACCATTTTGGGCTGCTGTATCAATACCGCGCGAAGCACTTGAACCAAAAAGCGGAGGCGAACCTGCAAACGGCCATTGATTTGGGCTGTGAAAACGCCGAGGGTCAGCTGCAATATCTTTTGAGCAGTCTGGGACGGCATTCGGAAAACATCGCCAAATATGAAGCGGCGGTCAAAGCCAACCCCGAAAATGCGACCCATTGGAATTGCCTCATCGCGTCCTACGCCGAGACCAATCCCGAAAAAGCGTTTGAAACGGCAACACGCTGTCTGGAAACATTTCCGGGAGATGCCCGATTTTTGTTCCGCTGCGGCTGGTTATGCCGGCAGTCCGAGGATTTTGCGCAGGCGGAAGCCTATTTTCTGCAAGCCATCGAAGCGGATGCCGACTGCGGCTCCGCCCGGTATTATCTGGCTTTTTTGTATGCGGACGCAAAGGAATACGCAAAAGCGATTCAGGCATGGGAGCAGGTCATCGCCCTGTGTGCGCGCATAAGCCCCTCGGCGGAACGAGCCGCACTGGAGGCCGAATGGCCCAGACGGGAAATCACAAAGCTGCAGGCTCTGATGGCGGACTGAAAATCAAGCCGTCATCCCCTCACTGCGCAATATCCGACAGCGTCTCCAAAATACAAGTCGGCCGATAGGCGAAATTCTTCACGGTCTCGCGGGTGGAAACGCCGGTGAGCACCAGGGCGGTGTCCAGACCCGTTTCAATACCCGCGAGGATATCCGTATCCATGCGGTCGCCAATCATGACGGCCTCCGCCGAGTGAACGCCCAGCATCCGCAGGCCGGTGCGCATCATCAGCGCGTTGGGCTTGCCGATGAAATAGGCGCTGCGCTCGCTGGCCAGCTCAATGGGGGCCACCAGCGCGCGGCAGGCGGGAATCAGCCCGGTTTCGGTCGGGCCTGTCATATCCGGATTGGTGCCGATCAGCTTTGCACCATTGCGCACATGATGCACCGCGCGGGAAATGTTTTCGTAGTTGTAGTTGCGTGTTTCGCCTACCACCACATAGTCGGGGTTCACATCGTTCATGGTGATGCCCACCTCATACAGCGCGCTCACCAAGCCCGGCGCGCCGATGATATAGGCGGAGCAGCCCGGCGACTGCTGGGCAAGGAATTTCGCCGTTGCCAGCGCGCTGGTGTAGAAATTGGAGACATCCACATCCAGCCCCATGCGCAGAAGCTTTTGCCGCAGCTCCAAAGGCGAGCGTGTGCTGGAGTTGGTCAAAAACAAAAAGCTTTTGTTCTCCTTCTCCAGCCAATCCACAAACTTTTTTGTGCCCTCCAGCAAACGGTTGCCGTGGTAGATGACACCGTCCATATCGCACAAATAGCCCTTTTTCGCGCGCAGATTTTCCAAACAATCCATATCGTTTCCCTATCCTTTATTTTGGTTGCTTCTATTCTCTCATACTTTTTCGTTTTTTACAAGGGTGTGGCTGTAAAATCTGAAGGGTGTGGCTGTAAAATCTGAGCGTGCAGATTTTTCAGTCACGCCCTTGTATTTCCGCTCCGGCAGAGAATACTATTCTCAAAACAGCAAAGGAGCAATGAGGATGACGGCAGTAATCACGGGCGTTTCGGCAAAGCACCCGGCGGCAATGCGCTGCGCCGCAATGCTGAAAAAGCAGGGCACGGCAGTGTATGCGGCGGAGCAGGCGGCTGGAGCTGCCATGAAGGCCGCCGTGGCCGCCGCACTGCGGGAGCGCGGTCAAATTGACCTGCTGATTTGCGGTGCCGGAACGGGCATGCTCTCGCCCCATCCCCTGCCTGCCGCGCAGGATGCGCTGCCGCTCTATGAAAACGGGCTGTGGGGCGCAAGCGATGCCTGCGCCGCCGTATTGCCGCATATGCGCAAAGCGGGGCAGGGGAAAATCCTGCTGTTCTGCACCGCCTCCCGCAAAACCGACCCTGCCGCGCAGGCGCTGCTGGCCTACGGCAACGCGCTGTGCGCTGTCCTGCAGCCCTACGGCGTAACCGCGCAGGTTCTGCGGTACCAAAGCAACGCGGTGCAGGCATGGGCGGCAGTGTATCAGGCTCGGTGACAAAGTGAAATGCCGGCGGCAGGAAACTTTTCTTTTTTATTGTTTGTTTCTTTTTCTCTTCTTCTTATCGATTGACAAAAAGAATCCCAAAAAGGTCAAATTTGCATTCTCCCCGCATCTATGCTATACTATATTGTTTTGTTCTCGCAGCCAAACAAATCTAAATAAAAAAGAGGAACACCCATTCATGCAAACTACCGACTTTTCCGCAATGCAATTATCGGACGAAATGATGCGCGCCATCAGTGACATCGGCTTTGAGGAGGCGACCGGGATTCAGGCGCAGAGCATCCCGCTGATTTTGGCAGGGCGCGATGTCATTGGGCATTCGCAGACCGGCACGGGCAAAACCGCCGCATTCAGCATCCCCGCCATCGAAAAAATCGACACCGACCAAAAACGGGCGATTCAGGTGCTGATTCTCTGCCCCACGCGGGAGCTTGCCGTCCAGGCATGCGATGAAATCCGCAAATTCGCGAAGTACAAGCACAGCATCAAGACCGTCCCCGTCTATGGCGGGCAGCAGATTGACCGCCAGTTCGCAGCGCTGCGCCAGGGGGCGCAAATTGTGGTGGGCACACCGGGGCGCGTCATGGATCATATGCGCCGCGGCACCATCAAGCTGGACAATCTGCGCATCGCCATCCTGGACGAGGCGGACGAAATGCTCAGCATGGGCTTTCGGGAGGATATGGAAACCATCCTTTCCGCCGCGCCGGCCGAGCGGCAGACCATTCTGTTTTCCGCCACCATGCCGCGGGAAATCATCCGCCTCACCAAGCAGTTTCAGCGCGACCCGGAGATGATTCAGGTGGCGCACGAGCAACTGACCGTCCCGAAAATCGAGCAGCTGTATTACGAAGTGCCCATGGGCAAAAAAATTGAGGTGCTCAGCCGCTTGCTGGATGTATATAACCCGCAGCGTTCCATGGTGTTCTGCAACACGAAGAGCATGGTGGACGAGCTGGTGAGCGAGCTGCAGCTGCGCGGCTATTCCGCCGGCGGCATTCATGGGGACATGAAGCAAAGCGCCCGCACGCAGATGATGAACTCCTTCAAGGCGGGCGGCATTGACATTCTCGTTGCCACGGATGTGGCTGCGCGCGGCATTGACGTGGAGGACATCGAGGCGGTATTCAACTACGACATTCCGCAGGATATGGAATATTACGTCCACCGCATCGGCCGCACGGGGCGCGCGGGCAAGGCAGGGCGCTCGTTCTCCTTCGTCAGCGGACGCAAGCAAATTAACGAGCTGGCGCAATTGGAGCGCTTCATCAAAACCAAGATTCAGCTGCGCGCCATCCCATCCAGCGACGAGGTGATGGAAAAGAAATCCGCCCTCATCGCCAATGTGGTGCGCGGGGCAATCCAAAACGGCGGGCTGGAGCGCTATAACCATATTGTGGACAGCCTTTTGGAGGAGTTCAGCTCGCTGGAGATTTCCACCGCGCTCTTGCAGCTATTCATGCACAAGGACGGCAAGGACAGCCGCAGCGACAAATCCGACGATGCCCTCTTCGCGCGGGAAAGCGTACGCATCCGCAGGGATGCCTCGGAGCGTCCGCGCGCGGGCGGCAAGGAGCGTGACCGCGAGCGCAAAAAGCCGCGTCCGCGCACGCCCGGTGCCTTCCATGACGACCAGAACATGACGAACATCTTCATCAACATCGGCCGCAAAAACCGCGTGAGTGCAGGGCATATCCTCGGCGCAGTCGCAGGCGCAAGCGGCCTGCCCGGCAAAATCTTCGGCAGAATCGAAATCTCGGACGACTACACCGTCATCGGTGTGCCCAAGGAAACAGCGGAAATGGTGCTGTCCTCCCTGCAGGGGGAAAAGATTATGGGACGAAAGGTGACGGCGAAGAAGGCGTAGGGATTGAGCGATTTCACGCTCAATGCATAAATATACGTTTCACAGCAACCTCTTGTGTTTTTGCTTCGCACTGCCGCTCACGCTTCGTCATCAACGCCACGCACTCCACATGCTCCGTATACGGAAACATATCCACCGGCTGGAGCTTTCTCACGCGGTAGCCGTTTGCGCAGAGAAAGCGCAAATCCCTTGCCAAGGTTTCCGGGTTGCAGGAGACATAGACAATCCGCTCCGGCGCGAGCTTTGCGAGGGTTTGCAGGAATTTCGGGTCGCAGCCGACGCGGGGCGGGTCGAGCAGAACAACGTCCGCCTTGTCGCCCGCCTTCGCCATTCCGGCGAGAAAATTTCCGGCATCGGCGGCAGTGAAACGGATGTTTTCTATCTTGTTCAGCCGCGCGTTCTCCGCCGCGTCGCGCACGGCGTCCGCGTTGCGCTCCACGCCCAGCACACTCCCGGCCTGCGGGGCGCAGAGGATACCGATGGTGCCCGTGCCGCAGTAGGCATCCACCACGCGCTCCCTGCCCGTGAGGGCGGCAAAATCCATTGCGCAGCGGTAGAGGATTTCCGTCTGCACGGGGTTGATTTGGTAAAAGGCGCGGGGCGAAATACGAAAAATATTTCCGCAAAGCTGCTCCTCGATTTTGCCCGTTCCGAATAGAATTTCACTGCGCTCGCCGAGCAGCAGATTCACACTTCCGCCGCTGATGTTCTGCACCACAGTCGTGATGTCCGGGTGCCGCTGCAGGAGCGCGTTGACAAAGCTGCGCTTGGAGGGAAACGCCGTGCAGCCCGTGACCAGCACCACCATAATCTGCCCGCTCACAAAGCCGCGCTTCACCAGCACATGGCGTAAAAATCCGCGCCTCAAAATCGGGTCGAAGGGTTTCAGTTTAAAGCTTTTGAGCAAATTGCGTATCGTGACGATGATTTCGTTGGCTGCAGCATCCTGCGTCATGCAATCGTCCACCGGCAGCACGCGTTGCGTCTTGGCCTGAAACACGCCGGAAATCGTCCGGTCGCGGCGGTCCGCTGCAAACGCCGCCTGCACCTTGTTGCGGTAGTGGGTGGGCTGCGCCATGCCGATGAT
>JGI994J12354_10003227_pt1 | contig 15346 bp, 17 predicted proteins | sample IntmicLarv3ML3BL_FD_12354 | JGI IMG/M metagenome (IMG submission 12354)
TACTGAAAGACAATTTAAAAGATTTTGCAAATAACCACAAAGACATAATTGAAGAGCCACCGGTTGTAACTGGAATAACAGCATTTACAGCTTTTAGTGTAGACATAGGAATTTCTTGCAAAACAAAGCCAATGCAAAATTTGTTTATTGAGCGTGAACTGCGTTTGTTTGTAAAGAAAGTATTTGATGAAAATAATATTGAATTCCCTTATCAAAAAATTGACGTACATACAAAGTAAATGTATTTATAAGATGAGGCAAAGCTGCGTTAATATAACGTAGCTTCTTTCTTTTGCAGATTTTTTATTTTATTGTTGACAAATAGAGTAAAACGGTATAGTATAAGGTATACCCCCTAGGGGTATTATTCAAGGAGAGATAAAATGAAGCAAAAGTTTGATGTTACAGGTATGACATGTGCTGCATGTAGTACATATATTGAGAAAAGTATACGCAAATTACCTGATGTGCAAGAGGTCTCAGTGAATTTGCTGCAAAATTCTATGCAGGTTGAATATGATGCAGATAAACTGCAAGATGTGGATATTATAAAAACGGTTGAGAAGGCGGGCTACGGTGCCACCCTTCATCACGTTGCAGGTAAAGCACTGGCAGAAAACAAGAGCACAGGCGACAATATTGCAGAAAATGAGATAAAGGATTTAAAAACTAGGCTAATATGTTCCTTTGCCTTTCTTGTGCCACTTATGTATCTTGCGATGGGGCCTATGGTGGGTATATCGGTACCACAAATATTTAGCGGTATGGAAAATACCTTAACAATGGTTTTCACTCAGTTTTTACTTACGTTGCCAATAATATATGTGAATAGAAAATACTTCATTGTGGGGTTTAAAACTTTGTTAAAGCGTGCCCCGAATATGGACTCGCTTATTGCAATAGGCTCATCTGCTGCTGTTGCTTACGGTATATTTGCTATTTACAATATTGGGTATGGGTTAGGGCATGGAAACATGGTTTTAGTACATCAGTACATGATGGACGTGTATTTTGAATCTGCAGGAACAATTCTTACGCTTATTACTGTTGGAAAGTATCTTGAAGCTAAGTCAAAAGGTAAAACCTCCGATGCTATTAATAAGCTACTTGATTTAGCACCTAAAACAGCTATTGTTTTGATGAACGGAGTAGAACAAGAAATACCGGTTGAGGAAGTAAAAAAAGGCGATATAGTTATAGTGAAACAAGGAAGCAGAGTGCCTGTAGACGGAGTAATAATTAAGGGCGAAGGCACAATTGAGGAGTCTGCAATAACAGGGGAGAGCTTGCCTGTAGAAAAAGGCGCGGGAGATAAAGTAGTAGGCGCTACTATTAATCTTTCCGGTTATTTTCAAATGGAAGCGCAAAAAGTTGGCGAGGATACTACAATAGCCCAAATTATTAAGTTTGTTGAAGACGCAAACAGCACAAAAGCACCGATTGCAAAACTTGCAGATAAAGTAAGCGGTGTATTTGTGCCAGTTGTAATAGTTATTGCAACTAGCACAATTGCAATATGGCTAATAGCGGGATATTCTGTTACTTTTGCGCTTTCAGCAGGTATTGCCGTACTGGTTATTTCTTGTCCGTGTGCGCTAGGCCTTGCAACACCAACAGCTATTATGGTGGGCACAGGCAAAGGTGCGGAAAATGGAATTTTGTTTAAAACAGCGGAAAGTCTTGAAACTGTACATGAGCTTGATAGCATTGTTTTAGATAAAACGGGAACTATTACAGAAGGTAAGCCTTCAATTACAAATATTATTTCGGCTAGTGGCGTTAAAGAGAGTTACTTATTAGAGATAGCAGCCTCTGTAGAAAGTCAATCAGAGCATCCGCTTGCTAAAGCTATAGTTACAACCGCAAAACTACAAGATTTGGAAATAAAAGAGACAAAAAACTTCTTGGCAACTGCGGGGCAAGGTGTTTCAGCACAAGTAGACTTAAAACCCGTAATTGCAGGAAATGCTTTTATGATGAAAGAAAATAGTGTTTCTACAACTGAACTTCAAAGTTTTGCAGATGAATTTTCAAGCGAGGGTAAAACGGTTTTATATTTTGCTGAAAACGAAAAATTAATAGGCTTAATTGCAGTGGCTGATACAATTAAACCTACAAGCAAAAATGCTATTGAACAACTACACAGTATGGGGCTTGAAGTGGTTATGCTTACGGGTGATAATGAGAGAACAGCAAAGGCTATTCAAAAACAACTCGGCATTGAAAAAATGGTAGCAGAAGTGTTGCCGCAAGACAAAGAAAAGCATATACAAGCACTGCAACAGCAAGGCAAAAAAGTTGCCATGGTAGGCGATGGTATTAATGATGCACCGGCATTAGCACGTGCGGATGTAGGTGTTGCTATAGGTGCAGGCACAGATATTGCTATAGAATCAGCAGATGTAGTGCTTATAAAGAACAACTTGGAAGATGTTATTTCGGCAATTCAATTAAGTAAAGCTGTAATTCGCAACATAAAACAAAACTTATTTTGGGCATTCTTTTATAACACAATGGGAATACCGGTAGCGGCAGGTGCTTTGTACCCACTGTTTGCAATAAAGCTTAACCCAATGTTTGGGGCTGCAGCTATGAGTTTAAGTTCAGTATTTGTTGTAACAAATGCATTACGTTTAAAATTTTTCAAGCCAACCTTTGCTGTATCTAGCAAAGGAAGTGAAAATATATCTATTCATCAAAACGACGTTTTTGATGTTAATGATAATAAAAATGAAAGCGAGGAAAGCACAATGAACAAGACAATTAAAATTGAAGGTATGGATTGTATGCACTGTGTACGCCATGTAACGGAGGCACTGGAAGCAATTGAAAATGTTTCTGATGTTAATGTAAGTTTAGAAGACAACAATGCTATAATTAATGCTGCAGAGAGTGTTACTGATGAAATGATTTATGCCGCTGTAGCAGATGCCGGTTACTCTGTAACTGGTATAGAGTAAGAGTAAGGAAAGAAAGATGAATGAAAGCTGATAAAAAGAAAATATCTCGATTATTAAAAACTGCAAGAGGACAAATTGACGGTGTGCTAAAAATGATAGATGAAGAGCAGTATTGCATTGATATTGCCAATCAAATTTTAGCGGCGGAAGCGATACTTAGAAAAACAACAAGGGAAGTTCTGAAAGCACATTTAGAAGGGTGTGTAACAGAGGCACTGGGTAGTGATGATGAGCAAGTTCGTTCAAATAAAGTTGATGAGTTTGTAACAGTTATTGAAAAAATAGCAAAATAAAAAACGCCCCTCAGCATTACTGAGGGGCGTTTTTCTTTGGTTAGTCACTTACATATGGTAACAAAGCTAATTGGCGAGCTCTTTTAATTGCTATAGTTAAAGCACGTTGATGTTTTGCGCAAGTGCCTGTTACACGGCGAGGAATAATTTTAGAACGCTCTGTCATAAATTTACGTAGTTTTCCAGTATCTTTATAATCAATGTGTTCTGCTTTTTCCGCACAGAATGCACAGACTTTTTTGCGTGCACGGCGCATAGGGCGACCGCCTCTAGAGTCTCCTCTATCTCTATCTCTGTCTCTATCTCTATCCACGCTGAAACCTCCTGTTAATTATTAAAAGGGTAAATCTTCATCATCATCAATTACTGCAAAATCACTCTCATCACCGGTAGAGTAAGATACAGGTTCTGGAGCGGTAAAAGCACCACGAGATGAATCGTCATCAAAAGAATTACCTGCAGAACCTTTTGAATCAGCAAAATAAACATTATCTGCCAAAATCTCAAAAGCTTTACGATTATTTCCGTTTTTATCTTGGTAAGTACGGGTTTGAATGGACCCATTTACTGCCATCATTTGCCCTTTTTTAAAATACTTGCAAATAAATTCGGCAGTACCACGCCATGCAACAATATCAATAAAATCAGCTTGCCTTTGTTCGCCCTGTTTAACGTAAGAGCGATTCACGGCCAAAGTAAAAGTTGTTACTGAAACTCCTTGCGGAGTTTGACGCAATTCAGGGTCAGCGGTTAATCTTCCAAGCAATGCTACAACATTCAACATTATTAACCTCCCTTATTCTTCCACAGATAATACCATAGAACGAAGGACACCCTCAGTAATATGGTAAATTCGCTCAAGCTCAGCGGGGAAAGTAGGTTCGCTTGTGAAATTCACTAGAACATAGTAGCCGTCCGGTTCATCGTTAATGGGGTATGCCAAGCGGCGTTTGCCCCATTCATCTACGGAATCTATAGTTCCGTTTGCGGCAATTAAATCAGTGAATTTTGTAATTGTTGCTTTAAGTACCTCTTCTTCTAATGTAGTACTTATCACAAAAACTGTTTCGTATTTTGTCATTTCTATTGCACCTCCTTCTGGACTAATGGCCCTTATTACAGAGCAAGGATTGCTATCTTCTGAATATAGCAATTTATTATAACAAACAAACATACATGCGTCAACAGTAAGTTTGCAATAAAATAACAATAAAAAGCACATATATGTATCATTTTCAAATTGATACATATATGCGACTAAGAAAGAAGATGCTATTTTAAATTACGGGTATATTCTACTAGATATTGTTTGAACGCATCGCCTATTTCAGGGTGATTTACTGCTGTTTCAACAGCAGCTTGCATTATACCAAGCTTGTTACCCATATCGTAGCGTTTTCCAGTAAAGTCAACGCCTATCATTTGCCCTTCTTTTGCAAGAACAGCCATGGCATCTGTAAGTTGTATTTCATTCCCGGCACCGGGTGCTGTTTTTTCAAGTAGGGGGTATATGTCTTTCGTAAGCAGGCAACGCCCCAATATTGAATACAGCGAAAACTCTTTTCCGGCTGTAGGCTTTTCAATCATATCAGTTACGTTATAAATGTTTTCAGTAAGAGGCTCTACCTTCAAAGATGAATACTTAGAAATATCTTTCTGTTGCACTTTGTTTATACCGGCAACAGGTTTGCCAAATTTTTCGTACGCACGCACAAGTTGCCCGGCAACAGGGTCTTCGCCTATAATTACATCATCACCGTAAAGTACAACAAAGGGGTCGTTTCCTGTAAATTGTTTAGCACAAAGCACAGCGTGCCCTAGTCCTTTTGGTTCTTGCTGGCGAACATAAAAAATGTTAGCAAGATTTGCAATACCAAGGCATTCATTTAATGAATCAGTTCTTTCCTTTTTAGAAAGAGCTTCTTCGATTTCAGGCGAACGGTCAAAGTGGTCTTCTATTAAATTTTTGCCACGCCCAAGAATAATGAGTATATCAGTAATCCCTGCCGCAACAGCCTCTTCTACAATATATTGTATAGCAGGTTTATCAACAAGAGGTAGCATTTCTTTTGGCATAACTTTTGTCGCAGGTAATACTCTTGTTCCAAGCCCTGCAGCGGGAATAACCGCTTTTGTAACTTGCATTTATATTACTCCTCAAAAATAGTTTTATACTTTATGAAAAAATGTAAAGCAAAGATAGAAAAAAACCTATTACAAAAACAACACGATTGGGACCGGAAGTTTTTCTTAATTTTTCTTGATATTCTTCCTGCGTAGCAGACTCTAATTTCATTTTTTTAATTTGAGCGCCTGCATTCTTGCGGTACAAATTAATAGCAAAAAGCCCCCAACACAAATCGATAATTAATAGAACAATTGATAAAGGGCCAGATATGCTCTGCCAAAAAAGCACATTTGAAGGTTGAGGTATTAGCCCCAACTGAGAAAATTGCAAAACAAGAGTTGGAATTTGGAAAATTATGTTTACTATTCCGGAGATTAGCCCGATTTTCCACATTTTTCTATAAAAAAAGTATAAAGGTGCAAATAACATTGCAGATATTGTGGCACCTGTTTTACTTCCAGAAGCATCCATACGTTGAAAGTGGAATATATAATAACCTGCGTTTGGGCCAATATAAGTAGCCCAATCAGCTATAGGTATGTCATCAATAACTTGAGCTTGCGGGGAAGCTTCGTTAGTGCCAAAAAAGAAAACAGAATTTCCCGGCATTTGAACTGTAGTATTTTGTATAGGTGGCTGTTGTTGCAAAACAACATTAGTGCCTGCTACAACTGGGGCACCGCAATTTTCGCAAAAAGAGGCAGATGCATTAATTTCCGCACCACAGTTAGCACAGGTGGTAGTATGTGAAGATACAGGCAAAGTGTATACAAAATTGTCCGCATGTTTATCTTGATTAATGCAATGCCCAACTTCGTGCCAACAATGGCGGTGATGAGGAGTTCCGCATTCAGGGCATACTACAACATCATCAGTCGAAATAAACGCATTATTGCAAACAGGGCAGGGAACCCCCGTATAATTCATTAAAATCAACTCCCTAATAATTGTGATATATATTGTACATTATTTAAAATAAAAAAGCAAAGAAAGCTTATGATATAACTTTACAAAAATAAGCTTAATAACGTATAATCTACAAGAGAAAACAACACAATATAACTTTTAAAAAGGAAACATGATGATACTTTTAGATGACCTAAAAAAACGATTAGAAGAAAGCACAGATGACGTAGCGGAGCTTAAAGATGCTATTGCATTTGAGAAGTTGAAGCAGATGCAGGAAGAACTTGAACACAAAAGCACAGCACCGGATTTTTGGCAAAACCAAGAGTTGCAAGACAAGGTATTTAACGAACTGCGGCCAATTAAAGAAAAAATTACTAAATATGAAACACTAAAAGAAGCGCATGAAGATGCTTCTACTTTCGCAGTGTTAATTGAGGAAGAAGGCGAAGAAAAGGAACTTCCTGAATTAGAGAGTATGATAGATAATATAGAAAAGATGGCAGAAGAACTAAGAATGATAACATTACTTTCAGGTGAATATGATTCTAAAAACGCTATTCTGACATTTCACGCAGGGGCGGGAGGCACCGAAGCACAAGACTGGGCAGAAATGCTTTACCGTATGTACACGCGCTATGCTACATACCATAACTTTAAGATACAAGTTATAGACTATTTAGATGGCGACGAAGCGGGGATGAAAAGTGCATCTATATTAGTTGAAGGCCTCAATGCATACGGTCTTTTAAGAGGGGAAAATGGTGTGCATCGCTTAGTTAGAATATCTCCATTTGATTCATCAGGAAGAAGGCATACGTCTTTTGCATCTTTAGAGGTTATGCCTGAAATTGACGATACTATTGAAATAAACATAAAAGAAGAAGATATTAAAATGGATGTATATCGTGCTAGTGGGGCGGGCGGGCAGCATGTTAATAAAACATCTTCAGCAGTGCGGCTTACACATATACCAACAGGTGTTGTAACGGCTTCACAGGCAGAACGTAGCCAGTTCCAAAATAAGGAATTTGCTATGAAAATGCTGAAAGCAAAGCTGTTTCAAATAAAAGAGAGAGAGCATTTAGAACGCATTGAGGATATAAAAGGTGTGCAAAAAGAAATTGCGTGGGGCAGCCAAATTCGCAGTTATGTTTTTATGCCGTATACAATGGTTAAAGACCATAGAACCAGCTACGAAACAGGGAACGTTAATGCAGTTATGGATGGAGATTTAGATGGTTTCGTAAATGCATATTTAAAAATGGAGTCAAAAGAGAATTTGTAAAACAAAAAGAGTAAGCTTTATATTAAGCCTACTCTTTTATTATGCACAAAGGTTAATATTATGCGTGCTCTTTTAACCATTCAGAAGCACACTGGGCATGAACGGCAGCACCTTTATATAGTACATCTTCGTTTATTTGCAAAGACGCATGGTGCAAATAATGGTCGTGTCCTTCTTCAAGGCTGCCTACACCAAACGTAAACAATACAGAAGGCACAGCTTCTGCAACCATTGAAAAGTCCTCGCTACCATTAAACCCTGGCATAGGTTTAACGTTTTCAGCGCCTAACAAATCAACGCAATATTTTTCCATATCAGCACAAAGAGTATTATCGTTTACAAGCGGAGGCATACCATATTCAAAAATTACATTTGCCTCTCCACCATAAATCTTTGCAATGCTTTCAGATATTTCTTTTATGCGGTTTCTCAATTTTGCCCTTATTTCATTTGTGCTACCACGGCAAGTAACGTTCAAAATAGCACTATCTGCTACAATATTAACTGCAGTACCACCTGAAATTTTACCTACTAATACAAGGCCAAATTCGTTAGCTGGAAGTTCTTTTGTAACAATGTTTTGTAAAGCAATAGTAATTTGTGCTGCTATATGTATGGCATCTACCCCAAGATAAGGCGTTGAGCCGTGTGCTTCAGTGCCTTTTACTTCCACACGAATTGAATCAGCCGAAACAGTAAGAGAAGAAGGTTTGAAGTATACACAACCAGCCTGTGCAGCTTCAATGCCTGTCATAATATGCATGGCGGCGGCAACATCTACTTTAGGAGACCCTAAAACACCATTTTCTATCATATCTTTTGCTCCACCAAGAATTTCTTCAGCCGGTTGGAACATAAGCTTTACACATCCGGGAAGGGTGTCTTCCATATCCTTTAGCAATTTTGCTGCGCCAAGTAACATAGCAGTGTGCGCATCGTGCCCGCAAGAGTGAGAGTTCCCATTGGTAGCAGCGAATGGCAAACCAGTAGTCTCAGGAATTGGTAATGCATCCATATCTGCACGAAGTAAAAAGGTTTTTTCACCTTTACCAATTGTACATACAATACCCGCTTTACCAACTGGAAGTGGATCTAAACCATATTCTTTTAGCTTTTCTGTAACAAACGCAGTAGTTTGCGGTAAGTCAAATTCAATTTCCGCAAATTGGTGAAGCACCCTACGGTTTGCAACAATTTCATCTTTTAGCAACTCAGCTCTTTTCAATATGTCGCTCATTATTATAATTCCTTTCTTCCCTTAGTTTTTTAATAAGTATACTATAATTCACGGGTTTGTAAAGTGTACAAACCCGTGAAAAATTATTGCCTATATATTTAATTTGTGTAGTTGCTTATTCAGGCATATTTTTTAACAGGCGAATATCAGAACCAAAAAAATGTATCAGCTGGCAACCGCCAAGCAAACGGGAAGCTATTTTTTCTGTATATCTTACAGACAAAGCATTTTCCGCATTTAGGTTGGTTGTATAAATAGTTGGCTTTCTGGCTGCCATCCGAGATTCTATAATTCGATACAACTCAGAAACAATATAAGGAGATAAATATTCAGTACCAAGATCATCTAATACAAGCAAGTCTGCTGAGAGTATAGCGGGTAAGAGAATCTCTTCGCGTGTATTGAATTTTTCTTGCTCAATTTGCGAAAAAGCAGCCTGCGCACTTAAGTAAATTACATCATACCCCTTTTCTAAAACACAAGATGCTATAGCAAGGGCAAGGTGTGTTTTACCTAAGCCGGCGGTACCCATAAAAAGCAAATTATCGCTATTGGGGTGAAAGTCTTCGGCGTAGTCTTTACAGAATTCTAAAACAGCTTCCATATGTTTTCGGGGAATTATATTAAAATTTTTATCATGGTCAGTACTATAATATTTTAAAGAAAATGTAGAAAATGAAGAGAGAGAAAGAGGTGAACCGTTTGAAATTTCATATCGCTGAATTTTCTTAATTAGGTCTTGAGTACAACTGCAGAGATTACCATTTATAAAGCCAGTATCCTTACAAAGGTTGCAATGGTATTGTAGTTGAAGATAATCAAAAGGGTAGCCTGCAGTTAATAGTAAGCCCTGCATTTCTTTTTCTAATTTCTCAAGGTTGCTGGTTTGAATATTGTTCGTTTTTGCAATTTGAATACCACTTTGTATAAATTGTTGCTCTAATTCTTCAAAAATTGGTAGTTTTTGAAAAATTTCATTACGCCGTTTTTCTAAAACAGAAGCAGCATTTTGCCTTCTGGCAGATAGAATATCCATAGCTTCAGAAAAATATTTTTCCTTATCCATTCTTGCGCTCCTTCTTTTTTAGTGTAGGCACCTGGTACATTTTTTTTGCAACATAATCATCATTATTATGCTTGGTAATAGAGGTAGATGCCACATTTTGCGGTTGATCTGCAATATCTTTAGGCGTACGTATGTTTTTTGCATACCAATTACGCAGAATTCCATTCAAATATTTTACATTTTTATTAACACCAGAACGTAAAAAAGCTTGGTATACTATTTCATCGTCATACGCAAAATCTTCATACCATGAAGCTATTTTGGTGCGTTCAGTGGATGTGAAAGATTCAACAGAAACTTCAAATAACTCAGCCACATATTTCTCTTTTAATGCCCGTGCCTCAAGCAAGGCCAGGTAGCGCTCAGCGGCCTCACAAGTAGTAATTCCTTCTTGTTGCCACCCAAGTAGTCGTTTTTCAATATAACTTACCCCGCGCTTTCCAATTTGCAAAAAATGGGAAACCCCAATTAAAATTAAATCAACAGGCAAGCCATCACTCACATAAAGTGAAACAAGAATGGTTGCATCATGCGGAGAAAGCACTTCACCAAACAAGTTCTGGCATTCTTCCATTAAAATAGCAATCTCTGGGTTCTTTTGTGATGCAACAACAACTTCACGCTGTGATAAACGAGGAAGCCGTTTTTTAATTTTATTGTCTACATTATTTTCTGGCAAAGGTAATTTTTCGTCTATAGAGACAAGTAAACCAGCACCAAACCAAAACACTAAAGCACTTTCAACTTCTTCAATTTTCAGGTTAAGTGCAGAAGAAATTTCTTTTGCATCAGTTGTTTTTTTGTATAAAATATAAAGAACAGTGCGTACAGCAGCCTCTGTTGATTGTGTTAAACGGTTTAACACAAGTACAGGTAACTCTACGCACTCTCCTAAATTTTTGCTAAGTTCAAACTTCATTAACTTGCCTCATTATTTTGCTTTTGGTTTATTAGTCTTTTTTTCACTAGCATGTTTTTCGTAGTACCAGTTTTGAAAAAACAGCAACCCACAAACGCAAGCACCGCTTAATACATACATAGTGAAATTAAACATATTAGTACCTTGTAGCCCGTTTTTTAGAATACCGGTAAGGTCAGTGGTAGAAAAAAGATAAGCCATAAATACATATAAAACAAAAGTAATTACATATCTAACTCGACTTTTAACTGCCTTTTTTGATATAAACAAAAGAAGCAGGCATGTAATTAGTGCATTTATGGGAAATGATAGCCAATAAATAAAATTGTACATGAAACCCTCCAGAAAAACAAAAATCGTAAAGTAATTTTAAGGCTTTTTTACAGTATTGTCAATTCATAATTAGTTTTGTGGTGGAGGGGAAATAAAATGAAGTTATAGTTGTAATTACGTGCAAGTTCACTTTTTACAATATTTAACTATATTCTATTTTAAGAAAGTTCTTGACGACAGAATTTGCCCGAAAAGAAAGTAAAAAGTGCATGAGAATGGAACATAAAACCCTTCCCGTGTAGTTTTATGGTGAAATAAAATAGCGAATTATAAAAGCCAAGAGGTTTACTCTTTTGGCTTTTTTGCTACTTGGGTAGTAGGAAGTGGATAAAAGAAAAAATTTAAACATACTTAATGATGCAAATTAGGTATTTTTATTATTTTGTTTTCCGTTTATTTAATTGGCCTTATTTATACAACCGGCACAAAAAAATGTTCTCTTTTTTAGCGAATATTATGGAAAAATATGAACGTTCTATGATTACGAACTATTGTTCCCATATACTGAACAAAAAAATTGTACCTGCAATATAAAACTGATATACTGATGACAATAACTGTACGGACAATACTATATACCAAACCACATAAGGAGGACTCAAGGGTGAACCAAAAAAATGATGCTACGTCCCATGTCAAATCAGTTGAGCGAGCGCTATGTTTAATTGATATATTGGCTGAGAACGAAGGGGAAATGTCTCTTACTGAAATTGCCAAAACTGTGGGGTGGCCCAAAAGCACGGTTCATGGTTTGCTTGCAACTCTCAGAGATTACCATGTGGTAGACCAGTCCCCAGATAATGGATATTACCGCTTGGGTGTAAAGCTATTTGAACTTGGTAACCTTGTTGCAAGAAGGTGGGACATACGAAGTGTTGCTCTTCCCGCCATGAGACAGATGAATAATCAACTGGGCGAAATGGTACAACTTGCCACCGAAGACAAGGGCGATGTTCTGTATATTGAAAAACTTGATTCAAAGCATCTTCTGCGAATAGTCTCAGAAATAGGAGCACGTTTGCCTATGCATTGTAGTGGGCTTGGTAAGGTGCTATTAGCTTATAAAACTCCAGCGGAGCTAAGATGGATTATTTCTCAAAAAGGGCTGCGACGCCTAACCTCTCGCACAATTACAGACTACGAACTACTTGAAAAAGAATTGACAAAAATACGAGAGCAAGGCTACGCAATTGATGATGGAGAAATTATGGAAAGTTTACGTTGTGTTGCTGCCCCCATATTTGATAAAGATGGCAAAGTGAGATATGCCATAAGTGTTTCCGGCATTGCAGAAAACATGCAAGGTAAACATTTTAACGAAGTACTTGAAGCACTTTTAAAAACCGCCGAAGTTATTTCATATGAAATGGGTTATCGCCTAAGTAATCAAAAAATTTAAACTGTAGAATAAATATATAAAAGGAAAGGAATTGAGTAAACATGGATGCAAAGAGACCTGAAATTGCAAACTCAATACAAACCGGCGAATTTTATACTAACTATCATGATGTAGGAAACGGATATCCCGTTGTACTTTTACATGGCTCTGGCCCTGGCGTAACAGCATGGGCTAACTGGAGTAAGCTTTTTCCGCTGCTTGAAAAAGACTTTCGTATAATTGCACCGGATATGTCGGGGTTTGGTTTTACTGAACGAGTGAAAGACCCTGTTTACAACATGAATAACTGGGTACAGCAAACTATTGACCTTTTTGATGCACTTGGTATAGAAAAAGCAAATTTGGTAGGAAATTCTTTCGGCGGCGCCCTTGCACTTTCAATGGCAATTAAGTACCCGGAAAGAGTAAATAAATTGGTACTTATGGGTAGCATGGGGGTAAATTTCCCAATTACTTATGGGTTAGATAGGGTTTGGGGATACACACCGTCAGAGGCAAATATGGAAGAACTTCTTGAGATTTTTACATATGACCATAGTTTTGCAACAAAAGAGCTTGTGAAAACTAGATATGAATCTAGCATGCAACCTGGTTTTCAAGAAAGTTTTTCTTCCATGTTCCCTGCACCGCGTCAGCAGGGTGTGTACGGTATGGCAGGTAACGAAAATTATATTAGAAACATCCCGCATGATACATTGATTGTTCATGGGCGTGAGGACAGGGTTATTCCGATAGAGAATTCATACAAACTATTACAGCTAATTGATAATGCACAGCTACACGTTTTTGGAAAGTGCGGACACTGGACGCAGATTGAACATACAGAAGAATTTGCTGCACTATTGAATGATTTTTTTAAGAGGTAACCAATTTATGAGCAAAAATATGATTTCCGTTCTCGCAAACGAATTGTTTGAGGCAGAACAAAATAGGGTACAAATTTCACCTATAACGGTGAGAGAGAGCATTGCACTTGATGACGCATATGCAATTCAACTGGAAAATGTAAGAAGGGTTGTAAGTATGGGCCATGCTATCTCCGGAAAAAAAATCGGACTCACCTCTGAGGGAATTCAAAAACAACTTGGTGTGAATGAACCTGATTACGGGCATTTGTTTGCAACTATGGATTGTGCTGATGGTAAAGTGAAAACCTATGAGTTAATACAGCCCAAAATTGAAGGTGAGCTCGCCTTTATTTTGAAAGCGGACCTGAGCGGCGGAAATGTTACTGTTCAAGATGTAAGGGATGCCACAGATTATGTACAGGCGGCATTTGAAATTGTGGATAGCCGTATTGATAACTGGCGAATTAGGCTTGAAGACACAGTAGCAGATAATGCATCTTCCGGCAGATATATTTTAGGAGGTAAAAAACTTAATATTGATGAAGTGGATTTACCTACCATTAGTATGAAGCTCTATAAAAACGGAAAGCCTGTTGCTGAGGGCAGAGGTAGTGCCGTACTAGGAGACCCCTGCATTGCTGTAGCATGGCTTGCCAACCGTTTATGGGGTTATGGTGTAACGCTTAAAAAAGGTGAAGTAATTCTTTCGGGCGCATTTTCTGTAGCACCAGAGGCAAAAAAAGGTGATACATTCGAAGCCGAATTTTCATCTTTCGGGGAAATAAAAGCAACTTTTGTATAGAGCGTGAAACAATTTGAAACACTTGTTTATACCGAAGAAATTATGCTAAGAAACGGGTGAAGATATGGAAAAAATAAAAGTAGGAATAATAGGACCGGGTAATATAGGCACTGATTTAATGTATAAAGTTTTTCGAAGTAAATATCTTGAAATGGGAATTATGGCTGGCATAGTTGAATCTGAGGGAATACGGCGTGCTGCATCTTTAGGTGTTCCTGTTTCAGTAGAAGGGGTAAAAGCGGTTGCAGAGGATACCGATATTAAAATTGCATTTGATGCAACAAGCGCCGCTGCTCATATTAAGTTTAATAACCCTGTATTAAAGCAAGCTGGCATTATTTGTGTAGACCTTACCCCTGCAGCGCTTGGCCCTTACTGTGTTCCGTGCGCAAATTTACATGGGCTGATTGAAGAGCAAAACATAAACATGGTTACTTGTGGCGGGCAGGCAACTATACCTATTGTGTATGCTATATCTCGGGTTGCCGGCGCAAAATATGGCGAGATTGTCGCTTGCATTTCATCAAAAAGTGCGGGGCCGGGTCCGGGTACAAGGGCTAATATGGATGAATTTACCGAGACTACATCAAAGGCAATAGAAGTGGTAGGCGGTGCAGACAAAGGTAAAGCGATTATCATACTTAACCCTGCAGAACCCCCACTGATGATGACAAATACAATTATTGTTCAGGTGAAAAACCCAGAAATCGGGTTTGATAAAATACTTGCATCTATTGAAGAAATGATTGAAGAACTTAAAAAGTATGTACCAGGTTATAAGCTGCGTGTACCACCTACAATAGAAGGAGACAAGGTAACAACGATTGTTCAGGTGGAAGGCCAGGGAGATTTTCTGCCGGAGTATTCGGGGAACTTAGATATTATAAACTCAGCGGCGGTTGCAGCAGCAGATAAAATTGCCGAAGGTATGTTGAAGGAAAAGGGGGTTCTATAATATGCCTGCAAAAAAAATAACACTTGTAGATACAACTATGCGGGATGGTAGCCATGCAGTAAAACATAGTTTTACTGAAGAGCAGGTTGAAAAAATAGCAACCGGATTAGACGCCTGTGGAGTTCAGATGATAGAACTTTCGCACGGGGATGGGCTTGGTGGTGGTAGTTATACATACGGATTTAATAAAACAAATGAGTTTACCCTATTGA
>JGI994J12354_10003228_pt1 | contig 15344 bp, 14 predicted proteins | sample IntmicLarv3ML3BL_FD_12354 | JGI IMG/M metagenome (IMG submission 12354)
GAATAATTTCGGGTTCCCGACGGTTCTGTCGGAAAATCTTGTTCCGACGGCGATAACCAAATCACTTTGCGCAATCGCGGTATTCGCTGCGGGAAGTCCGTGCATACCCGCCATTCCGAGCGAAAGCGGATTCGATATATCTGCTGCGGATTTACCCATTAAAGTCACCGCACACGGGACGTTATATTTCCCCATGAATTTTTGCATAAGTTCAGGTGCGTCATCCGACGCCGTAACTCCTCCGCCCGCTAATATAACAGGTCTGAACGAATGGGTGAGAAGATTCAAAATCTTATCTTTCTGCTCCTCAAAAGAATCTGTTTTTTTGCGTTCTTTCGGGATATACCGCGCATTATTTATATCGTTTTCGCATACTTCCTCGGCGAATATATTTTTCGGTATATCTATCAAAACCGGACCGTGTCTGCCGCTTCGGGCAATCTGCCATGCTTCTTCGAGTGTATGGGGTAAATCTTTTATATCTCTGACAAGATAATTATGTTTTGTTATTGATAACGTCACACCGAGCATATCCGCTTCCTGAAAAGCGTCGTGACCGACAGCCCAAGCGTTTACCTGTCCCGTTATTGCGAAAATCGGGACGGAATCGAGCATAGCGTCCGCGAGTCCCGTTACTATATTTGTCGCGCCGGGTCCCGAAGTCGCGAAAACAACCCCTGTTTTTTTCGTGGTTTGAGCGTAACCCTCGGCGGCATGTATTGCGCCCTGCTCATGACGCGTCAGTATATGTTTTATCCTGCTGTTGTTTTCGATGGCTTTATATAAAGCGTCGTACAGAGACAAAACCGCTCCGCCCGGATAACCGAAGATTACATCGACTTCTTTTTGTTCCAAAAATTTTATTAAATATTCCGCGCCGTTCAAGTTTTTTCACCTCTATCTGTTTCTTTTATTTCTTTTTCCTGCACAATTTCAATCAGCAGCAACGTAACTTTTTCGCCTTTTTCCAAAATTGCTTTATGTTTGGATTGTTCCCCTTCGGGAATAAAAAACACATCGCCTTTTTTATATTTTTCAAAATTTCCGTTATAATCAATCGCGAATGTCCCGTCAATAACATATCCCGTATGGCTTTTTATACACCATTCGGGTTCAACAAAACCTTCCGAAAACTCGGCGAGCCTAATTTGTCGGTTGCCGTTTATATATGCTTTGTAATTTAAACCCTCTGCGGGTTTATTCCATTTTATATTATCAAAATCAATAAGATAATTCATCATAATTCAAGCACCGCACCTTTATCCGCCGACTGAACAAACGCCGCGTATCTTTTAAGATACCCCGTAAGTTCCGGCTTTTTCTTTATTTCTATATATTTTTTCCTGTCCTCAATCTCTTTTTCGTCAACCAGCAATTTTATACTCCTGTTCGGAATATCAATCTCTATTCTGTCGCCGTCGAGGACATACGCAATCAATCCGCCTGCTGCCGCTTCGGGTGAAACATGCCCTATCGACGTGCCTTTTGTCGCTCCCGAAAATCTGCCGTCTGTGATAAGCGCGACGCATGAATCCAGCCCCTGACCTGCAAGAGCCGCCGTCGGCGTGAGCATTTCACGCATTCCCGGTCCGCCTTTCGGTCCCTCATATCTGATAACAACTATATCCCCCGATTTTATTTTATTGTTCAATATAGCCTCGCACGCTTCTTCCTCACTCTCAAACGCTCTTGCGATTCCTGTGAATTTCATCATATTTTCAAGTACCGCGCCCTGTTTTACTATCGCGCCGTTTACGGCTATATTACCGCGTAAAACCGCAAGTCCTCCGTCGTGTCTGTGGGGATTTTCTATCGTCCTTATGATTTCGCCGTCGGCTTTTTTGTTGAGCAATCTTTCCGATAATACACCGCTTGAAGTTATAACATCTTCATAAATAACTTTGTTTCCGAGCTTGCATAATTCAGCCATAACGCAGCTTATACCGCCGACCGCGTCGAGTTCTTCTATGAAAGTTTTTGAAGCGGGGGAAAGTTTGCACAACTGCGGGGTTTTTCTCCCTATTTTATCTATAATGTCAAGTGAAAAATCAACGCCCGATTCGTATGCAATCGCCGCCAGATGTAAAACCGTGTTGGACGACGCTCCCAGTGCCAAATCCACAGCCATAGCGTTTTTAAACGCTTTTTCCGTGAGAATATCGAGCATTTTTATGTTGTTTTCAAGCAAATCCATTATTGTTTCACCCGTGAGTTCCGCGAGTGCGTAGCGTTTCGCCATGACTGCGGGAATTGTGCCGTTTCCCGGTAATGCGAGACCTATCGCCTCGGTCAGGCAATTCATCGAGTTTGCCGTGTACATACCCGCGCATGAACCGCATGTCGGACATGCGCATTTTTCTATTTCTGTAAGCTCATCATCGGTTATAAGCCCTGCGGCTCTTTTTCCGACAGCTTCGAATGTCTCGGATAATCCCAGCTTTTCGCCTTTATATCTCCCCGAAAGCATTGGTCCGCCCGAAACAAAAACCGACGGTATATTAACTCTCGCGCCGCCCATAATCATACCGGGTACGATTTTATCGCAGTTCGGTATAAATACCGCGCCGTCAACAGGGTGCGCTTTTAACATTGATTCGACGCTGTCCGCGATAATCTCACGCGACGGCAGGGAATATTTCATCCCCGCGTGGTTCATCGCGAGACCGTCGCATATGCCTATAACGTTAAATTCAAGCGGCACGCCGCCTTTATATCTTATCCCCGCTTTTACGCGTTCCGAAATCTCACGCAGATGTTTATGGCCGGGTATCAGCTCGTTGTACGAATTTACAACCGCGATAATCGGGCGGTTTAATTCACGTTCCGACAGTCCCATAGCATATAAAAGAGACCTGTGCGGCGCTTTGCTTCCGCCTTTTGTAAAAGTATCGCTTCTCATTTTATATGTTCCCTCCGATTATTTCTCCCATCTCCGCCGTCCCGATTGACGTTTCGCCTTTTTTCGCTATATCGGAAGTCCTGTAACCCTGTTCAAGCGTCTTATTCACGGCGTTTTCTATCGTTTTTGCTTCTTCTTCCAAATCAAACGTATATCTGAGCATCATTGCGCAGGATAAAATCGTCGCGATTGGGTTCGCTATATTTTTCCCCGCAATATCGGGAGCCGAGCCGTGTATGGGTTCATATAAACCGAAATTGTCGCTTCCGAGGGACGCTGACGGCAGCATTCCTATTGAGCCGCATATCATCGACGCTTCATCGGATAATATATCGCCGAAAATATTTGAAGTGACGATAACGTCAAACTGCGAAGGGTTTCTGACAAGCTGCATTGCGGCGTTGTCAACATACATATGCGAGAGTTCAACGCCGGGATATTCTTTCGCAATATTTATAACGCGTTCACGCCAGAATCTCGATGATTCGAGAACATTAGCTTTATCTACGCTGCACAATCTTTTTTTTCGTTTTCCTGCGATTTGAAACGCTGTTCTCGCTATTCTGTCAACTTCGAAATCGGAATATTTTTCCGTGTCGAGCGCGTATAAACTCCCGTTTTCTTCCCCTCTTTTCTTTTCACCGAAGTATATCCCTCCGCAGAGCTCTCGAACTACCATAATATCGACGTTTTCTATTATTTCAGGTTTTAGGGTTGAAGAATGTGCGAGATGTTTGCTGATTCTTGCGGGGCGTAAATTCGCGTAAAGTCCGAGAGCTTTACGGATACCGAGAAGTCCCGCTTCTGGTCTTAAATGACCGGGTAAAACGTCCCATTTTTCCCCGCCTATCGCGCCGAGTAAAACTGCTTGATTTTCAAGGCAAATTTCAACGGTTTCATCGGGGAGAGGAACTCCGGTTTTATCTATCGCGACGCCTCCCATTAAAACGTCCGTGAAAATAAATTTATGATTAAATTTTTCACCGGTTTTTATAAGTATTTTTTCGGATTCCGTTACAATTTCGGGTCCGATTCCGTCACCTTTTATAACTGCGATTTTAAATTCAGACATATGTTTTTTCTCCTTTTTGAGTTTATATACAGAATAATAAATAATGTAATATAACAAAATTTATATTGACAATTCAATGAATATAGGGTATAATAAAAACAGAGGGTATCCGCAAAGCGGAACGCCTACATGTTTTTGGATTACAAAGTAACCGCCGACACTTGGGCGTGAGGGGCGGTTACTTTGCGTTTATGGTTAAAATCCGTATAATAAAATAATATATAACGGCGTATCGCAGAATTTTGTATATGTTCCGCTCCCATTTACGCATAAGACCTTACCTCCTTTCCGCCCTCTTACCGAGGGAGTAGGAAACATAAGGCTTTCCGCTCACTTCTACCTTCTGTACCACAAATATTTTTGAATATCGTGGATATATTTATGATACAGTACAAAATATGTCGAATTTATTTCGGCATATTTTATTTTTTTTGTTTAAATCAGATTTGTTTTGGCGTAATTCACAAGACCGCCCGTGTTGAACAATTCGACCATAAAATCGGGGAAAGTCTCACCCTGATATGTTTTATTTTTCGTGATATTTTTTATAATGCCGCTCTTTAAATCTATCTCAAATTCATCGCCTTTTTCTGATTCTGCCACGGCTTCGTCACATTCGATTATGGGCAGCCCTATATTTATAGCGTTGCGATAAAAAATCCTCGCGAATGACTGCGCGATAACAACCGATATTCCCGATGTTTTTATCGCGATGGGAGCGTGTTCTCTCGATGAGCCGCAGCCGAAGTTTCTGCCCCCGATTATTATATCCCCCGCTTTTACGTTTTTAATAAAATCTTTGTCTATATCCTCCATGCAATGTGCCGCAAGTTCAAAATGATTCGATGTGTTCAAATATCTTGCCGGTATTATAACGTCTGTATCGACGTTATCGCCGTATTTATGAGCTTTTCCGTGTATCATGATTATTTTTTCCTTTCGTAAAATCTGAAATCTGATAATTTGAAATTTATATTTTATCCGGATTCGCGATATATCCCGTTATCGCNGACGCTGCCGCCACTGCGGGATTCGCGAGGTATACTTCACTTTCGGGATGTCCCATTCTGCCTACAAAATTGCGGTTTGTTGTCGCGACGGCTCTTTCACCTTTCGCGAGTATTCCCATATGACCGCCGAGACATGGTCCGCATGTCGGGGTTGAAACGACGCAGCCCGAATCCACGAATATATCAAACAAACCCTCGTTCATCGCTTCTTTCCATATTTTCTGCGTTGCGGGAATAACTATACATCTGACATTTTTATCGACTTTTTTGTTTTTCAATATTTCTGCCGCGATACGCAAATCGGATAATCTTCCGTTTGTACATGAACCTATCACGACCTGATTTATTTGAACTTCACCCGATTTTATATCCGAGATATATCTCTTGTTTTCGGGTAAATGCGGGAATGCCACGACGCAGTCAAGATTTGATAAATCGACTTTGATTGTTTTAACGTAAACCGCGTCGTCGTCGGCTTTATATATCTTATACGGTCTGTTTGATTTATTCACGGATTTTATATATTCCGTTGTTTTATCGTCAACTTCAAATATACCGTTTTTGCCGCCCGCTTCGATTGCCATATTTGATATACATAATCTGTCGTCAACCGATAATTCATTTATGCCGCTGCCGGCAAATTCCATTGACATATATCTCGCGCCTTCGACACCGATTTGTCCGATAATTTCAAGTATAACGTCTTTACCCGACACAAATAATTTATTGAATTTCCCCGTTATCTCAATTTTTATCGCTTCGGGGACTTTAAACCATGCTTTACCCGTCGCCATTGCGACAGCCATATCGGTCGAACCCGTACCAGTCGAGAATACAGACAACGCGCCGTATGTGCATGTATGTGAATCCGCGCCGATTATGAGCTCACCGGGTAAAGCTAATCCGAGTTCCGGAATCAACGCGTGTTCAACTCCGACCTGTCCCATTTCATAAAAATGACGGATATTATATTTATTCGCGAAATCCCTTAAAACTTTGACTTGTTCCGCGCTTTTTATATCTTTACACGGGGTGAAATGGTCGGGGATAAGCGCGATTTTTTCTGTGTTAAAAACTTTATCCACACCGATTTTCATAAATTCGTCTATTGCGACGGGCGCGGTAATATCATTGCCGAGAACCATATCCAAATCGGCGATAACAAGTTCCCCCGCCTTAACTGTTTCTTTGCCCGCGTGTGCGGCGAGTATTTTTTGACTTAACGTCATCATTTTCAGTTCAGCTCCTTTTTTTATATCATTAAATTTTAATATTTGACGTTTTTATTTTTATATTATATAATAATTGCATGTATTTAAATATAAGGAAGTTACTACAAATAAAATATTTCCTTTATTTTTACAGCTGTTTCATACGGCTGTAAATTTGTGTTGTCTATCTTCAAATAATTCTCAAACGGTTTTTCCCCGTCAATTGAGTTTAAACGATATGCGGCTTCAACATTTCTGAATAATTCATCTGATTTTTGTATATCTCTTTTGGATGGTTTATTTAATAAACGGTTTTCGGTTTTGTTGCGTTCAATACGAACATCATAATCCGCGTAAAGTTCAACAACACAGGTTTTTGCGTTATGTCCCTCAAAAAGTTTGATTATTGAATTTATATAATCATATTCGGAGGGTATACCAAACCCGAACATATAAGTGAAAATCAATCCCGGTAAATCACTTTTAGCGACAGCTTCAAATATTTCCTGTCTGAAAAGATTATTCAATCTTTTTCCCTCCGCTGAACCATGGACACTGAAAAAATTTCTGACAAGTTCAATAGTCATATGATTGTGGAACAATTTTAACCCCGTGATTTTTTCAAGTTCCTGCCCGACAGTCATTTTACCGACCGCCTGGGGTCCGAGTATTACAACTAATTTCATGATAATTTCACCTCTTTTTTGAGTTGTGGTATTATTTTTGTATTTGACGTTTTTATTTTTATATGTTATAATTAATTTATGTGAATCAATTATTAAAAAGGCAGGTGTATGTATACATGACAAATATTACTGTGAATACAGCGTTAAAAGATTTTGATATAATACTTGACGATGTAATAACAAAAGGCGATATGGTGTCAATCGCTACGGATAACGGCACGGCGGTATTAATAAGTCAGGAAGTCTGGAATGGTATGATGGAAACGCTTTATCTGCAAAGTATACCCGGCATGACCGAATCTATTATGGAGGGAAAGGCAACGCCGTTGAGTGAATGTCTTGACAGTGTCGGATGGGATATAAATTAAAATATACCAAACAAGCGGAAAAAGACGCTCGGTTATTAGAGCAGGCAGGATTAGATAAAACCGCTGTAAAACTTCTTTCCGTGATAAAAAATAACCCGTATCAAAATCCTCCGCCGTATGAAAAATTAATAGGTGATTTAAAAGGTTCAATATCACGCCGCATAAATCGTCAGCGCCGAATAACTTATGATGTACTGCCAAACTCCGAAAATTTAAAAGACGAGAACGGCGAAGTATACAAAGGAATAATAAAAATAATTCGTATGTGGACTCATTATGAATAGAATAAGTTTATTGCAATAGGTTAAGCTCGTATCTGATTTCAATCAACGGCTTACCTATTGTAATTTCTTTTTTTGTGCCGTCAAAAAGGAATCCGCATTTTTCGTAAAACCGTCTTGCTCTGTGATTTTCTTCAAGAACCCAAAGTATTATTTTATTATATCCTATATTATTAAGTCTGCTTGTTGCGAAATCCATCATTTTTTTACCGCAACCTTTACCCCATAATTCTTCGATAAAGTAAAATCCTATTATTTCACCTGCGTTTGGCTTATCTTCGTCACGGCTTTTTCCGATGCTGAGAATTCCTGTTATTCTATTTTCATAAAACGCACTATACCATTCATACTCTTTTGATTCTTTCAAATAACGTTTGAATTTTTCGGCTCGTTCTTCTATTGATAAATTATTCAAATACTCATCAGGGATAATCCCTTTATATGCCGAACGCCACGATGATACATGACAAACGGCATTTTCATAAGCGTCATCAGGTTTTGCGATACGTATTGTTATACTCGTATTCATTTGAGTTAATCCTCCCTCTCTGGTTTATTACAAATCAAACATTTCATGATAATTTCACCTCTTTTTTGAGTTGTAAATTTTTATGGACTTTTTTTATGATATGTGATATAATATAGATAACAGCTAAAAAGCTAAACGAAGGAGATATTATAGTTATGATAAAATCACAAAAAACGGTATATAATAATGTTGGAGGCGATATTGTTATGCCTGTAATATTTGATGTTATTATTCGTCCCGCCGAAGATGTAGGCGGCTATTGGGCTACATGCCACATGCCCGATGGTGGTGTAAATACTGTTGGCGATACCATACAGGAAGTTGAAAATAATATGTTTGAATCTATGGATTTATATCTTGAAGATTATCCGGAGATAACAGAGTATTCTCTTAATTTCGAGGTGCATTATGCCTAAACTTCCTGTTATTCCCGCAAAAGAATTATTGCGATTGGTATTAAAATACGGTTGTATATTGCATAGTATACGTGGGTCACATTTCAATGTATATAATCCGAATAATAATAAAAGAAGTACAATTCCGATTCATGGAAAACGAGATTTGTCCAAGGCATTTTTTGCAAATATATTAAATCAGCTTGATATTGATGTTGACGATTTTTTAGAGTTTATGAAAAACAATTAACCATCACCCCAATAATCCCTCGTCAAGCGACAGCTTATATTCCACCGAATCAAGCAGGGCGTTCCATGACGCTTCTATTATATCCGTACTCACCCCGACAGTCCGCCATACATGACTGTTATCCGATGATTCTATCAAAACCCTGACTTTTGCCGCTGTTGCCGCGTTTGAGTTTAACACACGCACTTTAAAGTCAATAAGTTTCATGTCTTTTAATTTGGGATAAAACGTTGTCAACGCTTTTCTCAACGCTTTATCGAGTGCGTCAACCGGACCGTTTCCCTCTGCCGCTGTTATTTCGTCTATCCCGTCGACTTTTACTTTTACAAGTGCGCCGGGTTTATCCGATTTCGCGTTTGGCTCGGATAACACAAGTTTAAACGTTTCGACATTGAAAAATGTTTTGCGTTTATTCATTGATTTCAACAGCAGAAGCGATAAAGAGCCTTCCGCGTTTTCAAATTGATAACCGTCGTTTTCGTAGGATTTTATAAGATTTAAAGCGTCTTTTAATTCCTGCGAATCTTTTGTTATATCGGGGGCAATCAACATCATTTTATTCATCAGCGCAGCCCGTCCCGCAACTTCCGAAACGAGGGTATTTCTCACATTTCCAACAGAATCGGGCGGTATATGTTCAAACGACGACGGGACTTTATTTACTGCGTCTATGTGCATACCCGCTTTGTGTGTGAACGCGTATCCCCCGACATACGGCATACTTTCGTCAAAAGTTATATTCGAGATTTCAGCGGTATAACGCGCGAACGATGTTAGATTTTTCAGGTTTTCCGCGGGAACACAGTCATAATTTAATTTTAACTGCAAATTCGGGATAACGACGCATAAATTTGTGTTTCCGCAGCGTTCGCCTATACCGTTTATTGTACCCTGTACCTGAACCGCGCCGTTTTTCACGGCGGAAAGAGTTCCCGCGACTGCGAGACCGTTATCATCATGACAATGTATCCCTACGGGGATATTTATTTTTTCTGTGATTGTTTTTGTGATATGTCCGATAACATCGGGGAGTTTTCCCCCGTTTGTATCGCATAATATAACCGCCGACGCCCCCGCGTCTTTCGCGCATTGCAAAACTTTCAGAGCATATTCGGGATTGTCGCAGTATCCGTCAAAAAAATGTTCCGCGTCAAAAAAAACTGTTTTCCCGTTGTCTTTTAAAAATTTTATCGAATCATATATTATACGTATATTTTCTTCCGCTGTTGTTTTTATTATTTTTTCGACGTGTAAAAGCCAGCTTTTTCCGAAGATTGTGACAATATCCGTTTTCGCGCTTATCGTTTTTATCAATGCTGCGTCGTCTTTCGCGTTTGTTCCGGCACGGCAGGTTGAGCCGAATGCGCATAATTTTGAGTTTTTGAGATTTAATCCCGACGCTCTCTCAAAAAGTTCAATGTCTTTGGGATTTGAACCGGGGTTTCCGGCTTCGATATACTGCGCGCCGAATTCGTCAAGAGCGGCGATAATCCGCAGTTTGTCCTCCATCGTAAAAGATATTCCGGGACTTTGCGCGCCGTCCCTAAGGGTTGTGTCGTATAAATCTATTTTCATACTGTTCGCCGCTCCTTTCTTCGTTATTTTTTGTCTGTTTTATGTTTTTCGATATAATTTAACTTTATTATTTCACTTTTACCCTGCGTGTTCTATTTTTATCTGGTTTATACAGTTCAATAAAGCAATCGCGCTCGCTTTGATTGTGTCAACGTCGGTTGCGCTTGAAGTGTATATTTTATCGTCAAATTTTACCTGTATGCGTACCCTGCCCATCGCCTGTTCACCCTGCGATATACTGCTGATTTTATATTCGAGTAGATTCACCTGCATATCTGCAATCGATTCTATCGCTGTATATAACGCGTCGATAGGACCGTTTCCCGTTGATGTTTTTGTGAATATATCGTCGCCGCATTTTATTTTTACTGACGCGCTCGGGAAAATATCGCTTGAAATAACCTGATAATTTACGAGTTCATATATTTTTGTATGGCTTGTCGTATCCTCTGTTTTAATCAAAAAATCTTTCATCAGATAATAAACGTCATGATAATATATCTCTTTCTTTTTGTCGGCTAATTCCAAAAATTTTTGGTGAACCGATTCGAAATCTTCATCGGTCAAATCATTCAATCCCATTTGTTTTATTGTGTTTTTTAACGCGGCTCTGCCTGAACGCGCGGTCAAAACCAATTCCATATCTTCTATGCCTACGTCCTGCGGATTTATGATTTCATAAACCTGACGCGATTTCAATAACCCGTCCTGATGTATCCCCGATGAATGAGCGAAAGCGTTGTCACCTGTGATTGCTTTGTTTACCTGTACGTCCAAACCCATTAAACTGCTGACCATTTTTGACGTGTTTTTTATTTGTCTTGTATCAACAGTTGAAAATCCGCCGTAATAATCCTCGCGTACTTTCAATCCCATAACGATTTCTTCCAGTGCGGCGTTGCCCGCTCTTTCGCCTATCCCGTTTATCGTGCATTCAACTTTATTCGCGCCGTTTTTTACTGCAATCAAAGAGTTCGCAGTCGCAAGTCCCGTGTCGTTGTGACAATGAACGCTCAATAAAACTTTGTCGTTCAAATTTTTCAATCTGCAATTTATCCTGTTTATCAAATCTCCGAATTGTTCGGGGACGGCATAACCCACGGTGTCGGGTATATTTATTATTGTCGCGCCTGCTTTAACGACACCTTCGATTGTCTGCCATAAATACTCAAAATCACTTCTCGACGCGTCCTCAGTTGAATACTGCACTTCGGGCAGTAAACTTTTGGCGTATTTTACGGCGTCGATTCCCATTTGCATTATTTGGTCGCCTGTTTTGCGGAATTTCTGCTCAACATGAATATTCGATGTACCCAAAACAATATGAATCATCGGGTTTTGTGCGTATCTCACACTTTCGTAAACCTGCTCAATATCACTTTTAACCGCTCTCGCCAATCCCGTAACCACAGGTTTTTTCACCAGTTCCGCAATTGCCCTGACCGCTTCGAAATCTCCTTTTGAAGATGACGGAAATCCTGCTTCGATAAAATCAACGCCCAGTAATTCAAGTTGTTTCGCTATCCTCAATTTTTCGCTTATATTCAATTTCGCGCCGGGGACTTGCTCGCCGTCTCTCAATGTCGTGTCAAAAATATAAATTTTGTTTTTGTTACTCATTTTGTTTTTCCTCCTGTAATACTTAAAATACTTAAAATAAATTGGTTTTGTTTTTGTAATGCAGGAAAAGAAAAAATAAAAAAAGCTCCGTTCTTCCCCTACACTTTTTTAAAGTATAGGGGCGAAAGAGCATATATAAACATATATATCGCCGTTACGCGGTACCACCCTAATTTTTTGGATTGCAAAAATTACAGAATTTCGCAATCTTCTCAAATCAGCTTCTCAGAAACAATATAAATATAATTATACCGTTAAATTTAAAGCCTTCACCATAACGCGGTATTTACGTCCGAACCTGACGGGTTTTGGTATAAACTTATACAAAATCCTTCGGAACGGCAACTCCGGGACGAGTTATACACTTATAATCTGCTCTTTTGCCTCGCACCAACCGGCAAATCTCTGTATTACGAATAAAATAAACTGCAAAACGACTATAACCATAACGCAAAACAACCGCAATTATCAAAAAAGCGATATATCTCACGTTAGAATATAATTCGTATTTGCACGTTTTTCACTCGTAAATTAAACATATTATAAGTCTTGTTCCCTTCATCGTTTTTAATATTTTTTAAATATTCTATTATATGATACCAGATTTTTTGGAGTTTGTCAATAGTTTTTGTAATTTTTTTTGCGGAATTTTTCAATATCGCAAAAAAGCGACCGTTTTCGGTCGCTTCGCGCAATTTAATTTATTTTATTATTTGTAATTTTACAGACGATTTTATTTTACCCATTCGTTTCCGTCGTAGGTGTAAACAATATTCGGCTCGTCAATACCTTTTATTCCGACGATGTTTTCCCATGTCTCTCCGTCTGCGTCAACGCCTGTTTTTATACTGTATACCGAATTTTCGTCAACTATCACTTTCGCTCCTGCTTCAAAAATCACTTCCTGCGGAATATTACCCTCAAATAATTCAACCGTACCGCCGTCCGCGACAATCATTTTTCCCTCAGCCATCGCCGCAAACCCGACAGCCATGTCATTTCTGCCGTCCAATGTCAGCGTTCCTTTTATTGTAAATGTCCCCGATTCGACAACTATCGCGTCATAATTTCCGCCGTCGCATATAAGCTGCGTATCTTCGGGAATCGTAATATCACCGTTTGTCGCGATTGCCGTTCCGAATTGAAAACGCGTATATACAATGTTTCCGCTTTCAATAACCAACACCCCACCCGCTCCGATAATTGTTTCTTCACCTATAATCAGAGTTCCGCCGTTTTCAACGACTATCGCCGCTCTTGATTCTTCGCCGTGGATAAAATCAAGATGAATGTTATCAGGTATATTTAAAATCTCACCTTTTCCGACGGTAATTTCTTCCGTTATCTCAATATCGCACCAACCCTCTTCCCCTGCGATTTCTTCAAGAGTTTCGGAAATAACAGTTTTCAACGTGTCAAGCGCGGGGTTTTCTTCCGGTATAGGTCCGGTATAATCCAGCGGTTTATCTTTGAGATTTTCCGCTACCCTAACCGCAATAATAATCGCTTCCTGACGTGACGCATTACCTTTCGGAGAAAAGTTATTTTCACCTGTGCCGAATATTATACCGTTTGCCGAAGCGAAATAAACCGACGCTTCCGCCCAGTCGGAAATCAGAGAATCGTCCGCGAAATCCGCAGCTTTTTCGTAATTGAGCGTATAATCGTTGTCCTCTGCCAATATCCAGCCGGGAATATAAGCGGCTTTCAATACGCGGATAAGCATAGTCGCCGCCTGTTCACGAGTGAGCAAATTGTCGGGGGAAAATTTATCCGCCGCCGTCCCTGCGGTTAATCCTAAATTGTATGCTTTCAGCACTTCTTCGTCATCTGTATCAGTGAAAGGGTTTAAAGTCGCAGCGTCGGCTTTACCGCCTGAAAGATTTTCGTACAGTTTAACCGCTATTGCGGCAAACTCGGCGCGATTGACAGATTTGGTAAAATCCTGAGCGTTCAGGGTATCGGGAATCAAATCCATTTGGTCGGCTTTCTGTAATTCAATTTCCGCCCATGCACTGTAATTCCCCTCCAACTCCGCGAATACAGTTGTAAACGGCATAAGTGACAGTATTATTACAGGTACCAGAATTAATGCAAAAAGTTTTTTCATTTTGAATTTCCTCCGTTATTTTTTATATATAATAATATAATATTATTATATATAATACCAAAATTTTTCAGGTTGTCAATAGTTTTTGTGAAAAACTTACAAAAAATTTTTAGTCAAATACGGAAGTTGTTACGCTGTACGGGGAGACAAAAACACCCGTCACGCGGGTTTTGCGTGGTATTATCGGGGTTTTGCGACATCTCCGCACGCCGCTCTCTTTGCGAAAGAGGGCAAGTCGTCAGCCGTGCGGATTTTTCAAAGGGGTGCAACATACGGTGTGGAATTTGATTTCGTGTGGGTGAATTTCCAGTAGGGCGCGGTTTCCCAAACGCGCCGCAGAATTTGAACCCGCGTTCGCTTATAATAACCCGATGTTATATTCCCAACGTTATATTAATAGATTTACACGGACGAACACAGTTCGTTCCTACAAAATAACGCCTAAATACATCAAATTTTTTTTATGCGATTATCTTATTTTTTTCTGTGAATCTTCTTGCATTATTCACAGCTTTATGTTAAAATACAATTTATAAACTATTATTTTTTATCTTTTGAAAATTATTATGTATTCATTTTATTTATAAATAAAATAAATTATAAAGGTGGTAAAATTTATGAAAAAAGGCGTACAAAGTTATACAGTCAGAGAATATATGAAAGACAGAGCACAATTTGAGGATACAATCAAAAAAATTAAAGCTATCGGTTATGACAGTATTCAGGGCGGAAAAGCTCCGGGTATGACTGATGCGGAAACAAAATTAATGCTGGACGACGTCGGTTTAACTCCGTGTTCAAGTAACGCAAGTCTTGAAAAAATGCTCGAAAGTCCCGACGCTGTAAAAAAAGCGATAGAAACAGCGAAAATTTATGACACAAAATATATCGGTATCGGTACACTCCCCGATTCACAGCGTGAAACTATTGACGGTTATAAACAATTCGCGGCGGATTTGAATAAAATAGGCAATGAATTGAAAAAAGAAGGATGTGGGTTATTATATCATAATCACGCGCTTGAATTTTATTCATTCGGCGGCGGTAAACACGGTATGGATATAATATTTGACGAAACCGACCCGTCATGTGTTTTCTTCTCACTTGATACGCATTGGTTAGCATCGAGCGGTGTTAATCCGGTTGACTGGATATATAAAGCAAAAGGTCGTATGCCGATTATCCACTTTAAAGATTATGCAATCGGCGGCGGTGCGGCAATGATAGAAGGCGTATGCAAATTATTCGCGGAAGTGGGCGAAGGAAATCTCGATTGGGTTAATATTGTCAAAGCGTGCCATGATACAGGTATCGAATACGCGATAGTTGAACAGGATT
>JGI994J12354_10003230_pt1 | contig 15340 bp, 17 predicted proteins | sample IntmicLarv3ML3BL_FD_12354 | JGI IMG/M metagenome (IMG submission 12354)
TATATTAAAGTCTTTACAAGATAGTAAAGAAGATAAGATGGTTATCTTAGTTTCGCACAGAAAATCTACGCTTGGAATTGTAGATACAGCGATTGGTATGTAAATCGGTAGCGAAAGCAAAAACAAAATTCGAAATGAAAGCAAAAACAAAATTTGAAATGAAAACAAGATTTGAATCGAAAACAAGATTTGAAATGATATCTTAAATAATATTTAAAACGTATCATAGGATTGTATTTCTTGACAAAAAGTAGGAAGTCATATAGAGTATTCTTGAAAGTTAGTTTAAACTAACTTGAATTTTGATACAAACCCGTACGAAGATATACAAACCCAATGTAGCCCGAAAACAAAGCGTAAATGTGCAACGAACCCATGAGAAAAGTAGGAGAACAAATGAAAACAGAATTAACGAATATTCGTATTAAAATACTCTTTATTCTTTTGCATAATACGAAAAAGGGTATTACAGCAGCGATGATTGCACAAGCATTAGGTGTGTCGAAATCGACGATAAGTAGAGCGTTAGAGTATTTTCAAAAAGAAAAAATTGTACAAAAGGAAAAATTGCAGTTGACGATGTTAGGTGACAAGACAGTAGCGAAATACTGGGAACAAAAAGATTCTCTGCTTGCATGGCTTACGGATAATGTGGATATGAATAGAATCGAGGCAGAAGAAGAGGCGATTGGAATTGTGCTAAATACAAAAGAAAAGACTCTAGACGCATTCATATCTACGTTAGAAAAAGGGAAACGTAATTGTGTATTGTGTGAAATGGACGGATTTTGTGAAAAATGCATTGATTATTTATTAGACGATGGAGAGTATGATATTTCATTTACAATCTACAAAGAGAGCAAAACGAAACATATGCAAGTTTCTATGGCGAATGATGGTTTTATTCACCCGGGTTTGTTAATTGTTACCAATGGGATTGGCATTATTCGATTGGAGTCGAAAAAGGTTGTACGTTCGGTTCCGGCAGCCAAAGGGTTGTTTAGTGGCAGAGTAGATGATGTTTCCTATATGCAGAATCATCAATATGTCAATGCTGTACATGAGGGGAATATATGGAAAATTCCAGTATCGTGTATGAAGTTTACATATAACAAGGGTGAAAGAATATTGATGGGTAGCGCAGTGTTGAAATTTAGCTGTACGGTGGGTAAGATACATATGCCAGAGAGTACGGCAGTATTTACGATTACACTTACAATCTAAGTGATTTTCATACAAAAATGATAAAACAATCAGCAGGGGTTGCGTATATGCAACTCTTGCTGATTTGTGTTTTGGTTGTAGGAAGAAAAAGTATCTTATGATAGAAAAACCTTTGGGAAAGCATATTATAGCGTGTAGCACGTGTGGTATAGGTGTTATAAATATTGAATAATATAAGTGAGATTGTAAAGCATTCACAAGTGAAATTATAGTGTATTAGAACAAATCAAGAAAAGAGGATAAAGTTTCGTAGACGCAACACTGGGTGGGGTTGTGCTTTAAGGTAGAGCAAGATAAAATGGTAAGAAGTTAGCATTTGCTAACTGTGAAAAAATATTAACAAGTATTAACTTATGGAGGGAATGCGAATATGAAAAAAAGGAAAATAGGTATTGCGTGGTTATTAGCATTTGCAATGCTTGCGACACAAGTCGGAGCAGGTAGTGTAGTAGTGGCTGAAGAAAACGTTATAGACCTTGTGGAATTAGCACAAGAAGAGGTGAGTCATGTTGAAGAAACAGTTGCTCAAGAAGTGATAAACGAAGTGGTTGAAGAGGCTGTTTCAGAAGAAATTGTAGAGCTAGAGGAAAGCAATATGGTTACTATGGCAGTACAAGATGCAGAAACAATAGCTGTACAAACTATGGCAATTATAGAAGAGGAAGTTTTGGCATCTACAGTGGAAAGTTATAGTGCATTGGCACTTGGCAACTATACAGTTCCAGTTGCAGCGTGGCACGCAACGAATGATTCGGCGTCTATGATGGCATCACTGGTGTATGAAAATGCATATGTTGAAGTAACAGCAAGTGGTATATATGCAACATTTTATATGATACCAACCACAATTATGGGTATGGACGTACTTCCAAGTGAAGTAAGTAATGTGCAGTATGAAAACGCAAGTGGAAACATGGTAAACGCTTTATCGGAAAATTACAATGAAAACACTCGTGTGTTGACAGTGAGAGTAGAAATAGAAAACTTAGATGATTTAACACCCGTTACTATGTTAAGAGCAGGACGTGCAAATAATATTCGTTTGAATTTCACAGCAAGCGCGCTTGCACCTGCCACACAACCACCATCATTGAATTATGGGGAAGCAGATGACAGCGAAGAAATTGTAGAGGAAGATAGTCTTGCAAATGGAATCTATTCAATTCCAGCAAGGATTTTGCAAACATCTAACAATACAGAGTCAATGGCAAATGATGCGATAGAATCAGCGATTGTGATGGTAAATAATGACAATATGACATTATCTCTCAATATGCAAAGCCTTATGGGTGTATATTTGCAATCTATGACATACCAAGATGAGGCGAATAATACAGTCAATCTTGCAGTGACAAAAGTGGAAAATGGAAATAATGTTCAGTTTTCTATGCCGATTGCAGAGGGAATAGAGGAAGTTGCTGTAGGGTTTTCATTTGAAATTGCACCAGGTGTTCCAATGACACAATCAGCAAGGTTGCTGTTAGATTGGGATAGTCTTACATTTGTTGCAGAACTTGATAGTGATACAACAGGAAATGTAGAGCAAGGTGGAGATAACAATCAAGGTGGAAATGTAAATCAAGGTGGAAACAACAATCAAGGTGGAAACAATAACCAAAATAACAATCAAAATAATAATCAAGATAATCAGAACAACAACCAAGACAATCAGAACAACCAAAGTGGAAATGCAAATGCAGGAAACACAGTGCTAGATAAGAACAATTTGCAAGATGGAGTTTATGAAGTGCAGGTGGCATTATGGAATGCGACACAAAATCAAGCATCTATGGCGAGTGGTTCGGTTGTAAAATTAGCAAGAATAACTGTAAGAAATGGTGTTTCAACTATGTATCTATATACACAACCTATGACACTTGGAAACATTACTGCATCGTTGCAATATTTGCAAGTAGAAAATGGTGGTGGATATGCACAAGCAGCAGTCAATACAAGAAGTGCAGGAGGCAGTCCGACCAGTTTTTCTTTTACAATGCCACACAAGAACGAGTATATTGCAGTTCGTGTAAACCCAGAAGTTGCAATTATGGGAAATGGCTATATTGATGCGAGACTTCGCATAGATTGGGGTTCACTAACGGTAGTGTCGGAAAATACGAACTTAGCGAGTCCGCCAAATACCAGTGGAGTTGCAGGTATTACTGGTGTAGGTGCATCTAGTGGAGCAGCAAAGACAGGAGATATGGCAAATAGCAGTATTTGGATATTATTATTTATGGCAAGTTCTGTAATTATCGTAGAATATCTTAGAAGAAAAAGATTAATAGAAAGAATGTAGCATAGAATGTTTTAGAAAAACGATTGTATAGAAAGAATGTAGAATAGAATGTTTTAGAAACTGATTGGTAGAAAGAATGTAGAATAGAATGTTTTAGAAAAACGATTGATAGAAAGGATATAGTATAGAATATGAAGAAGATACGAAAAAATGGCATAGCGTTATTGCTGTTTGTAACAAGTTGTTTGAACATAGTATCTGCATATGCAATGGAGGAGGGGACTTACATAGTCCCCTTAATTGTGACTTATGCAAACCCACAAACAGGAGAAATTGTAGATGGAGGTTCCAATGAGGCATTGGGAACCAGTATGTGTCCAAAGTGTTATGCAAGCAGAGGCGTTGGTTGAGCAAAATAAAGATATGGCTTATGTGACACTTGGAATCGGACTTTCTTCAAACATAAGCAATACAGAAATTCTTGTGCAAAAAGAAGCAGAGGTGAATGAATATGAAGCAGTTACATTGAATGAAACAGGTACATGTATTCAAAATGATGATACCTGTATTCACTATCGTTTTGCAATGAAAGACTTAGAGATGTTGATTAGCCCGATTCTCTTTGTGGATCCTATGGGGAGAGATGTTCAGTTTTTTGTTCAATTAGATATCCAAAATGCAGTAGAGGGAACGGGGAATTTTCTAAGTGAAATGAGAGAAGTGACACCAGAGGCAGAAGTAGCAAATGCAGCGGCAGAAATAGATACACAAACAGATGAACAATCAGATACACAAGATATAGAAGAAGTAGAACGGAAAGAAATGAATAATGATGGACAAGCAGAAACAAAAGAAAATAACAAAGCAAGTACACCAATGTTAATCTTAATTGTGTTAGCTTTGATAGGAACAGCAGTACTTTGCATTTATGTAAGAAAACGAAAAAGAAACGAAAGGGAAACGGAGTATGTACAAGAAAATTAGTATGATTCTCTGCATATTGTTATGTGTGTTGCATACGGGTTGTGTACAACAGACAAAAGAAGAAACAACAAAAGAAGAAACAAAAAAAGCGACAGACATTACGGTTGTAGCAACTTCTGTAACAGTTTGCGAAATTCTTGAGGCGCTACAAGTAGAAAATGTAATAGGTGTTCCAGAAACAACATCTTATACATTGCCAGAAATTTATAAAGAGACAACGAAAGTAGGAGTTGCAATGAACCCTGATATTGAAGTTATTGCACATTTGCAACCAACCTATGTATTATCGCCACAATCTCTAGCAAGTGACTTGCAATCAAAGTATGAGATAGCAGGCATACCATTTTATTTTTTGGACTTATCTAGTACGCAAGGAATGTATACATCTATTATAGAATTGGGTGAATTGCTAGATGTGAGAGAACAAGCAGAAGAACTGTACAGTGATTTCGAAAAATACATGGAGATATACAGTGCAGAAAATTTGGAAGATGTAAAGCCGAAAGTACTTGTCTTAATGGGACTGCCAGCTTCTTATGTAGTAGCAACAAGTGAAAGTTATGTTGGAAGTCTTGTCGAACTAGCTGGTGGTGAAAATGTGTATACTGGTGGTGAAGAGGGCTTTTTAAATGTGAATCCCGAAGATATGTTAAGTAAGAATCCAGATGTTATTTTGTTGACATCTCATGCATTGCCAGAACAAGTAGAAAAAATGTTCGAGGAAGAGTTTTCTAAAAATGATATTTGGAAGTTTTTTGAAGCTGTGAAAAATGAAAGAGTTCATACATTGAATCATGAGAAGTTTGGTATGAGTGCGAATTTTAGGTACAGAGAGGGTTTGACAGATTTGCAGGAGATACTTTATGAAAAATAAAGTGAAGATTACGGGGATATTTTTAACTACATTTATAGGCTTGTTGATTTTGTTTGTATTGGCAGTAAATACAGGAAGTTTGAGAGTTTCTACAGGACAATTAGTAAGAGGGCTGTTTGTAGAATATGATGACAGTGTAGCGATGATTTATCAGTTGCGTTTTCCTCGTATTTTTATCGCAATGTTAGCAGGTGCAGGAATGGCAGTTTCGGGCGTGCTATTTCAAGCAGTGCTTAAGAATCCACTTGCAGATACAGGCATTATTGGAATAGCAGGAGGCGCGAGTTGTTTTGCAACACTTATAACAATATTTTTTCCGACGTTGATATTTTTTATACCACTTTTTGCATTTATAGGAGGAAGCTTTGCATTTATTCTAGTGTATTGCATTTCTTGGCAAGGAGGCTTAAGCCCTGTACGTATTATCTTGGTAGGAATTGCTGTAAATGCAGCGTTTGAGGGGATTGTCCGTGCATTGAATTATATGAGTGGACAAAATGTATCTGGCGTGGCGTCGATTGTAGAGGGAAATATTGCATTTCGAGAATGGAAAGATGTTAGAATGCTTGCAATAGTTGTATTGATTGGTTTAATAGGAGGTTGTGTTGTAGCAAAACGCTGCAATTTGCTTTCGCTTGAAGAAAAAACAATTCGTGGACTTGGAATACGTGTAAATGTTGTGCGTTTATACATTTCTTTTTTTGCAGTATTACTAGCGTGTATTTGTACATCAATAACAGGGATTATAGGTTTTTTAGGATTAATCGTGCCACATCTTGGTCGTATTTTGGTTGGAAAGGATCATAAAGTTTTGATTCCGTATAGTGCAATTTTAGGCGCATTTGTATACTTAGGAGCAGATACATTAGGGCGCTTTATGGCATATCCATACGAGATTCCAGCAACTGTGATTATGGCAATAATCGGAGGGCCGTGCTTTGTGATTTTGCTAAAGAGGAGGCAGATATCATGAAGATTGTAGATTTGACTTTTGCATATGATACAAAAAAGATAGTGAGCAACATTTCCTTTGAGATACAGACAGGAAGTATAACAGCAGTATTAGGTGCAAATGGTTCTGGAAAATCAACATTATTTGCATTGTTGACGAAGAATTTAGCACCAGATGCAGGCAGTATTTACTTAGAGGGCAGAGAACTTTCAGAGATTAAACTTAGAGAATTTGCAAAGAAAGTGGCAGTCGTTCATCAGCAAAATGTGGCAGAGGATAGCATTACAGTTGAAAATTTGGTATCCTTTGGGCGTTTGCCTTATGCAAAAAGGTTACGAGGGAAGAGTGAAGAAGATGAAGAAGTAATTCGATGGGCAATTTTGGTTACAGGATTAGAAGAATGTAGAAATAGCGAAATAGGGAAGTTATCGGGTGGACAAAGACAAAGAGCATTTATAGCAATGGCATTAGCACAAAAGACAAAAATACTGTTGCTTGATGAGCCAACCACTTTTTTAGATATTCGCTATCAAATAGAGATATTAGAGTTGATAAAATCTTTGAATCAAGAATATGGAATTACCATTTTGATGATATTGCATGATGTGAATCAAGCATTAGCGTATAGCCATAATATACTAGGGTTAAGAAATGGAAAATTGGAAGTGCAAGGAAAAGCGAAAGAGGTTATTACGGAAGAAAGTCTGCATAGGCTATATGGAATACGCTTGAAAATTGGTGAGATAGACGGGAACCGAATTGTGTATTAGAAAACACTATGTTGATTCTAAGCATTGGAGAGGATAAAGAGATATGAAACATAAGACGGTCAACTAAAAGGTATTAGTTGGCCGTGTTTATTTTTTGAACGAAAGCATTTCTTTTGACAGTGTACAACGAAAATGGTATATTAATGAAGTGTATACAAGGTGATTTCTGACAAATTTCTGACTTTTTAATATGAGAAATACAATTATGAAGAGACGAATTTAATTACGAAGAGTGTTCAGGAGGTGCATTATAATGAAAATCGGGTTTATCGGCTGTGGCAATATGGCAGGTGCAATGCTAAATGGTATCTTAGATACAGGTAAGTATCAAGCGACGGATATTATCGGTGCAGATGTATATGCACCTAACAGGGAGAAAACAAAAGAGAAATTTGGAATTACAATGACTACCGATAATAAAGAAGTGGTTAGAAATGCAGAAGTTGTTATCTTATCTATCAAACCACAGTTTTGCGAAGAAGTAATAAAAGAAATTCGAGGCGAAATAAGAAAAGACCAACTGTTTATTACGATTTTTCCAGGTAAAACACTGGCATGGTTGGAGGAAGTTTTTGGGCAGGAAGCAAAGATTATACGTACAATGCCTAATACACCAGCGCTTGTAAAAGCGGGCATGACTGGCATATGTGCGAACGCATACACAACAGAGGCAGATATGCAAAAGGCAATCGACATTTTAAGTAGTTGTGGTCTTGTGGAAGTTGTACCTGAAAAATTATTAGATGTGGTTACAGGCGTTAGTGGAAGTTCACCAGCGTACGTATTTATGTTTATCGAGGCTATGGCAGACGCAGCAGTAGCAGGAGGTATGTCAAGAGATAAGGCATATACATTTGCAGGGCAAGCAGTGATGGGAAGTGCAAAGTTACTATTAGAAAGTGGTAAACACCCAGGAGAACTCAAAGACATGGTGTGTTCGCCAGGTGGTACAACGATTGGTGCAGTTCGTGTATTAGAAGAAAAAGGTTTTCGAAGTGCTACATTTGAGGCAGTAACAGAAGTGATAAAAATTGCAAAGCAGTTATAGGCGTGTAAGTATCAGTGTGTAAGAGTGTAGAACCAAATAGCATAGAACCAAATAGATAAGAGGAACAGGGCGATATCGTTCTGAGAAGAGGAAATGAAAATGAAGAAAAAGATGTTTACAATGCTGGTCATAACAGCGTTGGCAATCAGCATGATAGCTTGTGGAAACGAGACAGAAACGAACCAAGCGGAAACAAACCAAGCAGAAACAAATGAAACAATAGAAGAAGAGCAACAAGAAGAACAAACACAACAAGGTGAAAACGAGGAGGAAACAAACATGACAAACCCAGTGGTAACAATCGAATTAGAAAGTGGCAAAGTAATAAAAGCAGAACTATATCCAAATATTGCACCAAACACAGTAAATAATTTTATTTCTTTGATTAATGCAGGATATTATGATGGGCTAATTTTCCATCGTGTAATTCAAGGTTTCATGATTCAAGGTGGCTGTCCAGAGGGTGTTGGAACAGGTGGACCAGGTTATCAAATAGCAGGTGAATTTAGCCAAAATGGCTTTGAAAATAATTTATCACACGCACCAGGAGTTCTATCTATGGCACGTTCTGCGGCTCCAGATTCAGCAGGGTCACAATTTTTCATTATGCATGAGCAATCTCCACATTTAGATGGTGCATATGCAGGCTTTGGACAAGTAATAGAGGGTATGGATATAGTGAACGAAATTGCAGAAACACAAACTGATGCAGGGGATAGACCAGTAGAAGAACAAAAGATACGTAAGGTGACAGTAGATACATTTGGTGAAACATACGAGGAGCCAACAAAAGCCTAAGACGAGGAATAATTATGCATATTATTGAAACCAAAGACTTGGTTTTTGAATACGAAGTACGTGATGAGGACGGAAAAGTTATTGAAACAAAGCGAGCGATTGACAAGGTAGATTTGGAGATAGAAGAGGGTCAATTTATTGCGATACTTGGACACAATGGTTCTGGAAAATCTACATTAGCCAAACATATGAATGCGATTCTGGTTCCAAATGAGGGAACTATGTGGGTAGATGGAAAAGATACCAAGCAAGAAGAAAATGTGTGGGATATTCGGCAAAGTGCAGGCATGGTATTTCAGAATCCAGACAACCAGATTATTGGAACCGTTGTAGAGGAAGATGTAGGGTTTGGGCCTGAGAATCTAGGTGTGGAAACGCAGAAAATATGGGAGCGAGTGGAAGAAAGTCTACGTGCAGTTGGTATGCTTGCATATCGTAAGCATTCTCCCAATAAACTATCGGGGGGACAAAAGCAAAGAGTAGCCATAGCAGGCGTAGTGGCAATGCGTCCCAAATGCATTGTATTAGATGAACCGACAGCGATGCTTGACCCAAATGGTAGAAATGAAGTTTTAGAAGTGATTGAAGAACTACGAAGAAACGAAAAAGTGACGGTTATTTTTATCACACATTACATGGAAGAAGTAATCCATGCAGATCGCGTTTTTATTATGGATACAGGGAAAATTGTTTTAAATGGAACACCAAGAGAAATATTTAGTCAAGTAGATGTATTGCAAAAGTATCGCTTAGATGTACCACAAGTAACACAAATAGCAGATAAACTCCGCAAGCAAGGAATGCCACTAAAGGCAGGAATATTAAAGGTAGAAGAATTGGTGGAGGAAATATGTCAATTAAGCTAGAAAATATAAATTACACATATAGTTTCGATACAGCGTATGAGCGAAAAGCGCTAATCGACATAAACCTAGAAATTCCACATGGGCAATTTCTAGGAATTATCGGACATACTGGTTCTGGAAAATCAACACTTATTCAGCATTTTAACGGCTTGTTTAAAGCGACGAGTGGAAAATGCTATTACAATGATGAAAACATTTATACGGAGGGCTATGACCTTAAATCATTGCGAAGTCAAGTGGGTTTGGTTTTTCAATACCCAGAACATCAACTATTTGAAGTGAGTGTATTACAAGACGTTTGTTTTGGACCAAAGAATCAAGGATTGTCAGAGGAAGAATGTGAGATAAGGGCAAGGCGAGCACTTGAGTTAGTGGGCGTTTCGCCAGAACTTTACGAACAATCACCATTTGAACTCTCAGGTGGACAAAAGCGCCGTGTCGCAATAGCAGGAGTGCTTGCGATGGAGCCAAAGGTGCTGGTGCTAGATGAGCCAACAGCAGGACTAGATCCAAAAGGGCGAGATGAAATATTAAATCAGATTGCCAAGTTGCATAAAGAACAAAATATTACGGTTATTTTAGTATCACATAGTATGGAAGATATTGCACAATATGTGGAGCGATTGGTTGTGATGAATGCAGGTGAAATCTTGTATGATGATGTACCCAAACGTGTATTTTCACATTATAAAGAATTAGAGGCAGTTGGATTGTCGGCACCACAGGTTACCTATCTTGTACAAGCATTGCAGGAAAAGGGGATTTTAGAATACGCAGAGGCAACAACAGTTGATGAGGCAGTAGAAGATATCATGTGTTATTGGAGACAAAAAAAAGGATACGAACATGATTAGAGATATTACGATTGGACAGTATTACCCTACAGATAGCATATTGCATAAATTGGACCCAAGAGTAAAGATTGTAGGTACATTGTTATATCTCGTGTCTTTGTTTTTGGTACAAAGCATTTTGGGGTATCTTATTGCAGTACTCTTTTTGGTAGTTTGTGTTAAATCTTCCAAAGTACCTGTGTCATATATTTTACGAGGACTACGTCCACTACTTTTTTTGCTTTCATTTACGATTATACTTAATTTATTTATGACAGCAGGAGGAAATGTAATTGTTTCATTCTGGAGATTGAAAATTACAGAAAATGGGCTTAGAACGGCTGTATTTATGGCAATGCGTCTTGTGTTTTTGATTATGGGCTCTTCTCTTATGACATTTACGACAACACCGAATGCATTGACAGATGGCATTGAAAGTCTTTTAAATCCTCTAAAGAAAATAAAGTTACCAGTGCATGAAATTGCAATGATGATGTCGATTGCACTGCGTTTCATTCCGATTTTACTTGAAGAAACAGACAAGATAATGAAAGCACAAATTGCAAGAGGGGCTGATTTGGAGAGTGGAAATGTGTTTCAAAGAGTGAAAAGCATGGTACCGATTCTCGTGCCGTTGTTTGTGTCAGCATTTCGTAGAGCAGGCGATTTGGCGATGGCGATGGAAGCACGTTGTTATCGAGGAGGCGTAGGTAGAACGAAGATGAAACCACTTATTTACGTAAAGCGAGATGTGCTAGCATATACTACGATGTTCATTTACCTTGTAACATTAATTGGAATTGGTAGATATGTACCATTTACCATATGGATATTCTAAAGGGGAATACAATGAGACGAATAAAGATAGTAGTGTCTTATGATGGAACGAATTATTGTGGTTGGCAGATTCAGCCAAATGGAATTACGATTGAGGAGATGCTTAACAAAGCACTTAAGAAATTGACAAAAGAATACATTCTTGTGATAGGGGCAAGTCGTACAGATTCTGGTGTTCACGCACATGGAAATGTAGCCGTATTTGATACGAATAGTACGATACCATCTGAAAAATTTGCAGTAGCATTGAATCAGAAGTTGCCAGCAGACATCGTAGTGGTGGAATCGAAAGAGGTGAAATTAGATTGGCACCCACGTTATCAAAATAGTCATAAAACTTATGAATATCATATTATAAATGAACGAACGGTTGTGCCGACAAAGCGATTAACAAACTATTTTGTGTCTTTTCCATTAGACGTAGAAAAAATGAAAGCAGGGGCAAAGTACCTTGTTGGTGAGCATGATTTTGTTAGTTTTTGTAGTATTAAGGCAGAAGTAGAAAGTACGGTACGTACAATTACAGATTTAGAGATAGAGCAAAATGGAAGTGAAATAACGATTCGCATTCGTGGAAATGGTTTTCTCTATAATATGGTTCGTATTATTGTTGGAACGCTAGTAAGAGTTGGGCGAGGTTTTTATGGACCTGAAGAAGTGAAGAAAATATTAGAGATGAAAGAACGAACGAATATGGCAGTGACGGCACCAGCAAATGGGCTTGTGTTAGTTGGGATTGAGTATCATGAAGAAGATTGACGGTTGATAATACATTGTTTATGATATAATAAAGGAATGTAAGAAAGCATAAGGAAATATAAGGAGGCGGAGCAAATAATCATGAAAATTTATGAAGAACTACAAGCAAGAGGTCTAATAGCGCAAGTGACGAATGAAGAACACATTCGTGAGATGATAAATAATGGAAAGGCAATATTTTATATCGGCTTTGACCCAACAGCAGATAGTTTGCATGTAGGTCATTTTATGGCACTTTGCTTGATGAAACGTTTGCAAATGGCAGGAAATAAGCCGATTGTTCTGCTTGGTGGTGGAACAACTATGGTAGGTGATCCATCAGGTAGAAGTGATTTGCGCTCAATGATGACATTAGAGCAAATTAAGCATAATGGCGAATGTTTTATGAAACAAATTAGTAAATTTATTGAATTTTCAGATGATAAGGCACTCATGGTTAATAATGCGGATTGGTTAATGGACTTAAACTATGTAGATGTGTTGCGTGAAGTTGGTCCACATTTTAGTGTTAATCGTATGTTGTCAGCAGAATGTTACAAGCAACGTATGGAAAAAGGGCTTAGTTTCCTTGAGTTTAATTACATGATTATGCAAAGCTATGATTTCTATGAATTATTCAAATCGTACGGGTGTAATATGCAATTTGGTGGTGATGACCAATGGAGCAATATGCTTGGTGGTACAGAGTTGATTCGTAGAAAATTAGGTGAAGATGCACATGCAATGACGATTACTCTTTTGCTTAACGCAGAGGGAAATAAGATGGGTAAGACAGCAAAGGGAGCAGTGTGGTTAGATCCTATGAAAACGACACCATTTGAATTTTACCAATACTGGCGAAATGTGGCAGATGCAGATGTACTAAAATGTATTCGTATGTTGACATTTTTACCAGTTGAGGAAATTAACAAAATGGATACTTGGGAGGGCAGTCAGCTTAATGAGGCAAAAGAATTGCTTGCATACGAGCTAACCAAGTTGGTACATAATGAAGAAGAGGCACAAAAAGCAAAGACAAGTGCAAAAGAATTGTTTTCATCTGGAAATGCGGCAGATATGCCAGAGGCAAAACTAAGCGAAGAAGATTTTGTAGATGGCGAAATAGATATTTTAACTATGTTATTTAAGGCAGGATTGGTTCCGTCAAAGTCAGAGGCAAGACGTGCAGTAGAGCAAGGTGGAGTAGCAGTAGATGGTGAAAAAATAACAGATATTAAAATGAACTTTGCAAAAGAAAAACTTGTAGGAGAGGGTCTTGTGCTAAAACGAGGAAAGAAAAATTTCCGTAAAGTTCTTCTTGAAAAAACAGTTGACACAAAGGGCTTGAAGTAATATAATAATGCAGTATGACATAAGAAGAGAAGAAACAGGACACACCTGCCCCGGAGTGGACTGATTCCTATACACAAGAAGAACAGTGATTTACAATTTGAAATTAGGAGGAACACCAATGAAAACATACATGGCGAACCCGACTACTATTGAAAGAAAATGGTATGTAGTAGATGCGCAGGGACAAACATTAGGCCGTATTGCAACAGAGATTGCAAGAGTCTTAAGAGGAAAGCACAAACCAGAATTTACACCACATGCAGATTTAGGCGATTATGTAATCGTTGTTAATGCAGAGAAGATTAAAGTATCTGGTAAGAAAATGGATCAAAAGATTTACTACAATCACTCTGATTATGTAGGTGGAATGAGAGAAACAAAATTGAAAGATATGCTTGCAAAGAAACCAGAAAGAGTTATGGAACTTGCTGTAAAAGGAATGCTTCCAAAAGGACCTTTAGGAAGAGCAATGTTTAAGAAACTACATGTATATGCAGGGCCAGAGCATAATCAACAAGCTCAAAAACCAGAAGCATTGACATTTTAGAGAAAAGGTTGAAAGGAGGATATAAAAGTGGCAAAATTCTACGGAACAGGCAGAAGAAAAAAATCAATAGCAAGAGTATATCTAGTACCAGGTACTGGAAAAATTACAATAAATAAAAGAGACATTGATGCATATCTAGGACTTGAAACATTGAAAGTTGTTGTGCGTCAACCACTTGTAGCAACAGAAACATTGGATAAATACGATGTGTTAGTTAATGTACACGGTGGAGGTTACACAGGACAAGCAGGTGCGATTCGTCATGGTATCTCAAGAGCATTACTTCAAGTAGATGCAGAATACAGACCAATCTTGAAATCAGCAGGATACTTAACACGTGATCCACGTATGAAAGAGCGTAAGAAATACGGACTTAAATCAGCTCGTAGAGCTCCTCAATTTTCAAAGAGATAGTTCTAAGCGAATTAAGAGAATATCAGAAGATAATGAAAGACACTGGAAAGCTTTATGTTTCCGGTGTCTTTTTATATACTAGGAAATTACGTCCTATTATATTAAAACCCTTTGGGGGGAGCACACTGCGGCGTACAATGTAGATGTTGCAAATTGTGACCGCCGCAGGCGAGAAGTTTTCGCAGGTGAAACTCTATTGTACTTTTAGGTGGTAATTAAGACTGTATAGAGTGCTCTAATATGGTATACTATAAATGGGTAAAGGAATATCCCCTAAAAAAATGTCTATTGCAAGTACAGGAGAAAAGTGTATGGAAAATTATTATATTGCTAATGAAAAATATGATAGAGAATATATTAGGTCAACTTGGGATATGGCAACAGGACTACAAGCTGTTGACAGCCTAACACCAAGTGATTATTTGAAAGAACTAGCAGTCAAAAATATTGAGGGTGAGTTGTCAAATGATGAAATAGAGGAACTGCCTTATAGCAATTATAAAGATGAAGATTCTGGCGAAGTGCGTTCAAGAATTAAAGAAGCAGATATAGTTTCCAATAGAATCGTAAAATTGCTAAAAAGTGAGAGCTTTTCATTTAGTGTTGTTACATTAAAATATATACATAAAAAATTATTTGAAGATATTTACGATTCTGCGGGTGAGTTTAGAAGTCATAACATTAGTAAAAGGGAAACATATATTACGAAACAGAGATTTAATACTTTTGTGCCCAACACTTCCTTGTGAAACTCTTCTGTGAAGTGATAAACTCCATAGTGCACCATTACTTAAAAATAGGTTAGCCCAGTTGCTATGAATGCAGACGGGCTAACCTGTTTGTAGTTACATACCTATTTGTCA
>JGI994J12354_10003231_pt1 | contig 15339 bp, 12 predicted proteins | sample IntmicLarv3ML3BL_FD_12354 | JGI IMG/M metagenome (IMG submission 12354)
AATCCGCCCTCGCGCACCGAAAACGGCGGCTCGTCAACTATCGCGCGGTCGATTAGCGCAGTTATGTCGGAAAGCTCGTCGATTTCCTCGCGAACCGAGGTCAAAAGCGCGGCTTTTGCCTCTCCAATAAGTCCGCGCAAAACCGGAAGATTGCGCGCCGCCGCGCAGAGCGAACGCAAATCGCGCCCGTTCGCCGTGCCGTAGACAATTCGCCCCATAATGCGCTCAATGTCGGAAATTCCCTTGAGCGAGGCGGCGACATTGTCGCGCAATGCCGCGTTTTCAAAAAATTCGGCAACGGCGGCGAGCCTACGCTCAATTTCGGTGGGATTCAACAGCGGTTTTTCAATCCATGCGCGTATCAAGCGCCCGCCCATCGGTGTCTCGGTCTTATCCAAAACCCAGAGAAGGCTTCCCTTTTTTTCGTTCGTGCGCAGGGTTTCGCACAGCTCAAGGTTACGCCGCGCAGCAAGGTCGAGCTGCATATATCTGCTGAATTCATACACATCAAGCTTGCGGATGTGCGAAAGGTCGGTCTTCTGTGTCTCGTAAAGATATTCAAGAAGCATCGCCGAAGCCGAAATCGCACAGGGCTTGTCCGAAAGCCCTAGTTCGGTAATCGACAACTGAAATTGTTTTTCAATCGCTGCCGTTGCTCCGCTGCTTAATTCCTCGCACCTCTCAATGTTGCAAAGCAGCCTGTCCGCGAGGAACGAGGTCAGTTTTTGGTTGTTGCCCGCTGCTGAATTCAGAACCGCTTCCGACGGCACAAAGCGCCCAATTTCGTTCAGAATCGACTGTGTTATATCGTCGCCGGAGCACTCGGTACAGTACATCTCGCCTGTGGACAAGTCGCAGAACGCAACGCCCGCTGCATTGTTCTCAACCCAAACCGTCGACAAAAAGTTGTTTTTCGCCTCGTCAAGCATGGAACTTTCAATTGCCGTTCCGGGTGTAATTATACGCACGACGTCGCGCTTTACAAGCCCTTTCGCAGCCTTTGGGTCCTCTGTTTGCTCGCAGATGGCAACCTTGTGTCCCTTTGCAATCAGGCGCGCGATGTAGCTTTCGGCGGAGTGGTGCGGAACACCGCACATCGGCGTACGCTCATCCTCCGGTGCGGTTCTGTCACGGGTGGTTAAAACGAGGTCAAGCTCGCGGCTCGCAATTTGCGCGTCCTCACCGAACATTTCGTAAAAATCGCCGAGCCTGAAAAACAGGATGCAGTCCAAATGCTGCTCCTTAATTTCCATGTATTGCTGCATCATTGGCGTCACTGCCACAGTCTCACTCCCAAAGTTTAGTGTTTTATATAATTCCCCCGGTAAGCGACCATGTTGTCGCGCCGGTAATTTCTACATTTACGAACTGCCCGACAAGCGACATATCGCCGTTGATGTTCACGAGCCTGCCGGACTGCGTTCTGCCGGCAAGTCTATATTCCGACTTGGATTCGCCGTCTATCAGCACGCGCTCGTTTTTACCGACAAGCGCACGGTGCTTCTCGTTTGAAATCGCGTTTGCGGTGTCGAGCAGGCGGGAAAAGCGCTCGCTTTTCGCCTCTTTAGATTCGGTATCCGGAATTTTCTCGGCGGGCGTTCCAACACGAGGCGAAAAAATGAAGGTGAACATCGCGTCGTATCGCACGCGGGTAATAAGCTCCAAAGTTTCGCAAAACTCCACCTCGGTCTCCCCGGGAAATCCGACGATAATATCGCTTGTCAGCGCGATATCGGGGATTTTTTCGCGGGTGTAGTCAACCAGTTCGAGGTATTTTTCAACTGTGTACTTGCGGTTCATCGCAGCAAGAATTTTGTCCGAGCCGCTCTGCACCGGAAGGTGTAAATGCCGCTCAATTCGCGGGTTTTTGGCGATTGTGTCGATGAGCTTTTTTGTGCAGTCCTTAGGATGACTCGTCATGAAACGAACCACGTACTCGCCCTCAAAGTTTGCCGCAGCCTCAAGCAAATCAGCAAAATCGGTGTCTTCGTCTGCATAACTGTTTACGTTTTGCCCGAGGAGCATTATGTCCTTGCAGCCGTCCGCGATGAGCTCGCGGACCTCGTAAAGGATATCCTCTGCTCTGCGGCTGCGCTCACGCCCGCGGACATATGGGACAATGCAGTAGGAGCAGAAATTGTTGCAGCCGTACATAATAGAAACGCTTGCCTTGTGCTGAAATGTTCGCAAAATCGGCATACCCTCGGCTATGCGGTTGTCCAAATCTATAACGGACGCAAAGCTGTCGTCAAGCCGGCCGCCGTTTTCCAAAAGCGCCAAAACTATCTCTGGCAGCCGCCAGAAAGAGGTCGTGTCGAGCATTGCGTCAACCTGCTTGTAGCTGCGCTTGACTTTTTCGCGCACAGCCTGCTCCGCCGCCATACATCCGGCTAGGATTACACGTTGGCGCGGGTTCTTCCGCTTTGTGTGGACAAGGTGCCCGATGTTTCCAAGCGCACGCAGCTCCGCGTGTTCGCGTATGGCGCAGGTGTTCACCACGATGAGGTCGGCAAGCTCCGAATCTGTCAGGGTGTAGCCCATCTCGGCAAGCATTCCGCGCATACACTCACTGTCAGCCTCATTTTGCTGGCAACCGTAGGTATCAACATACGCAGTATAGCCCTCGCACATCGCACGGACGCGGGCGCTACACTCGCGCTGGTATTGCATTTCACTTTCGCTAACGAAATGTTGAAGTCTCATTGTTTTAACGGCTTGGGATTTCCCTCGCCCTCTCCGTTTAATAGTTTATCTCAAGTCCGAGCGCGTAGCGGCGTATCATCTCAAGCGCGCGCGTGACCGCAAAGCTGCGAATTCTCTCCCTGCCGCCGAGCCGCCACATGTTGAGCTCGCTCACGACTGTGCCCGAATTGCCCGCAATTGCTATGTAGACAAGCCCGACAGGTTTCTGGTCGCTTGCTCCCGGCCCCGCAACACCTGTAATTCCGACCCCTATGTCTGATTTGCAGCGGGCGCACACAGCTTCCGCCATTGCGCGAGCAACCTGCTCGCTTACGGCGCCGTGTTCCGAAATAAGCGCGGAAGGCACGCCCAGAAGGTCAGTTTTCACCTCGTTTGCGTAGCTGACAACGCCGCCCGTGTACACGTCGCTTGAGCCCGCGACAGAGGTTATCCGTCCGCCTAGCAATCCGCCCGTACAGCTTTCGGCCGTAGCGAGAGTAATCCCTTTTTCACGCAGAATGTCCAGAACAGCCGCCTCAAGGCTCGGCACATCGACACCGTAGACAAAGTCGCCAAGTCGCGCGCACATATCCGCAACAACAGGCTCGGTCATGGCATACGCTTCGTCGCGCGTCGGCGCCTTTGCCGTTACGCGGAGCAAACATTCGCCGGTTTTCGCGTAGGGCGCAACCGTCGGGTTTTCCATCTTCTCGATGGTTTCGCGCAGCATTGCCTCCATCGCGCTCTCGCCTAGTCCGACAACATGGATGTTGCGGCTTATAAGCACCGCGTCGGAAAGCGCCGCAAGGTACGGCATTGCGCGCTCGCGCATCATCGGCTCGCACTCGTTTGGAGGACCGGGTAGCATGATTACATGCTTGCCATCAGCCTCAAACGCACAGCCCGGCGCAGTTCCCCAATCATTTATCAGGACTGTGCAGCCCTCGGGAAGCATTGCCTGCGCAAAGTTGTTTTCGGTCATTTGAATCCCACGGCCGGAAAAATGGCTGACAAGCCGCTCCGCCGAAGCTTCGTCACGAACAAGCTTCTTACCGAAGCACGCAGCGACTGTCTCCTTTGTTATGTCGTCATATGTGGGGCCAAGCCCGCCCGTGGTTACTAGGACATCGGCGCGGCTTTTTGCAAGCTCAATCGCAGCCCTGATTCGAGCGGGATTGTCACCTACAACCGTGTGATAATAGACATTGATTCCAAGCTCGCTAAGCCCGCGGGCAATTTCTGTCGCGTCGGTGTTGGTGACATCACCGAGCAGAAGTTCGGTGCCTACCGCAAGGATTTCCGCTGTTTTTGACATATTAAAATCACGCCTTCTCTATCTTTTCATTTTGATCTGGATGGCTTCGACGTTTTCGATCGCCACCGCTTCAAACGGCTCAAGGTTCGCCGCCTGTTCTATTTTCTCAACTTCCGACAGGCGCGGATTTGTTCGCGGATGTTTTGGAGTAAAAACGGTGCAGCAGTCCTCATATGGTAAAATTGATGTCTCGTATGTATCGATTTTGCGCGAAATTCTGACGATTTCCTCCTTGTCCATGCCGATGAGCGGACGGAAAACGGGAAGCGTCGCGACATCGCCGGTAACACCCAGCGCCTTTATCGTCTGGCTTGCGACCTGACCGAGACTTTCACCGGTAATCAGTGCGTCACACTCGTTCTTCTTTGCAATCGCGTCGGAAATTCGCATCATCGAGCGGCGCATAATAAGCGTGAAATATTCCTCAGGACACTCGTCATGGATTTTTTCCTGTATTTGCGTAAATGGCACAATATGAACTGTCATATATCCGACATGAGTTGTCAAAATTTCGGCGAGCGTCAGCACTTTCTGCTTGGCACGCTCCGAGGTGTAGGGGTAACTGTAAAAATGTATCCCCTCAAGCTCAAGGCCACGCTTCGCCATCATGTAAGCAGCAACGGGGCTGTCAAGCCCGCCAGATAGCAAAATCGCGGCGCGTCCACTTGTTCCGGGCGGAAGCCCGCCCGCGCCCTTGGATGGATTTGTGTGGACAAACGCGGCAAAATCGCGAACCTCGACATACACCGTTACTTCGGGGTTGTGCAGATCAACTGTGAGGTGCGGAAACGCGTCGTGCAAATCGCCGCCGACGGTCTGGCTTATCTCGATAGACGACATCGGAAAATTTTTGTCCGAACGCTTACTCTCAACCTTAAAGGTTTTCGCACGGCTCAGTTCCACGCCAAGCTTTTTCTTTGCCGCCTCGGTTATTTTTACAATGTCCTTTTCGCAGGAATATGAAAGACTGACAGACACAAGCCCGAAAAGCCTCTTTGTCAGCTCGAAAGCCAGCGTAGTGTCGGCGTCCTCGTCGAGCGGCTCGACATAGACCGTTGATTGTATTGCGTATACTTTGAAGTTTCCCGCTTTCAAAAGCCGGTAGCGCAAGCTCCTAAGCATTCGCGACTCAAAATTGCGTCGGTTCAGCCCCTTTAGTACGACCTCGCCCATTTTTCCAAGTATTACTTCCATTTTGTTATCAATTTCCCTTCCCTATTGCTGCGGCCGCAGAAGCTCGGTGCGCACGTCGCCGTGCCGGTTTATAGGCATTTCGCTCGCGTAAATCAAGCGTATGATATAGTCGTTTGAGTTGATATATTCCAGAACTTTTGCGAGAATTTCAGGAGTGTCCTCACCAGTGCCGAACGAGATAACAACCGAACTCCCACTGCCGTTCAGCGCCGTTATAATGCGGTTTACAGCCGTGGAGACGGGTTCACCCGGAAGTCCTCCTGCCCTGACCGTCCAATCCCAATACCTGTATCCGGCAAATATCAATGCGTCACGCATTTCGGCAGTCACCGTCTTGTCGTCCGAGCCCTGGATGAAGCGGAAAAGTCGAGTCTTTTTTCCGGAAATCACATTTAAAAGCTCGTTTGTGCGCAGAAGCTCGTCAGTAAGCGCAGCGGGTGACTCAAGCATAGCGTCACTGCCTGTGTAACCACACAGCCCGACCTGATGCCCGGAGCCGATAATCCTGCGGGTAGCTCCCGGATTTTCGCGCACAGCACTGCCTAAAAGGAAAAATGTCGCCTTTGCGGAGGCTGCGTCAAGTATGTCGAGAATCAGCTCCGTATCCTGCGAAGGCATACTGTCAAAGGTGATGTATACCATTTTAGGAGGCGGAGGCGCAGAGGGCGTGGGCGTTGCAGGAGCGGCGCTTGGCGTAACCTGTGTCCCAGGCGAAGCCCCGGGCGGGCTCGAAGTTTCGCTGTCTATGTATATTCCGGTAATGTATTTCGCGTATACCGCGCTCAGCATATCGCGCGCATTTCCCCTAAATGTGGAAAGGCTTGAACCACCGGGCAGAATAATCCTATAGATAGGTGCGGGCTGCACCGAAGCGTACTGAAACTCGAGCCCAAAATACTCACATACAAACTCAATCGGCACATATACGGTTCCGTTGCGCCCGACAAGCTTTTCGTTGTACTGCTTCTCGCGGTCATATGCAACGCCTTTGGGTGAATCAAAAGTCAAAGAGGCACGCTTGTTCAAGAGCGTAAGCCTGTAATTGGACGTATCGTAAAACGGATATACGCCGAGAGACAGATCGCTGAAAATAGTGTACGGAACGTAGTATTTGCCACTTTGGATAAACGGCATTGTGTTTGTTTTCAGCTCCATAATGTTGTCGTTCACAACCATGAAGGCGATGTCATCAAGTATACTCGCATCCGCCGGCAGTGCGGCAAACACAAACGCAACAAGCACCACCGCCAGAAGAAACGCCGACGCTTTCTTTTTTTTCATAACCGCACCTCCTTCTTTATGTGTGCAATATGCGCACACATATGTGTAAGTATATCACACTTGCCCGTTCTTCACAATATTTTTTAGGGACGTGTTCTGAAATAAGGCGCAAAAATATTTTCACTTTAGTCTTTCAAATTACTTTTCGGCGTGCTATAATAACCGCAATATGGATTTCGCCGCTCAATTTTATTTTTTCAAACTTTTTCAGCAGAAACCCATATGGAGGTAGGAACACGCCTCAACCAAAATGTTTCCACGGAAGGGATGTTTTCAATGCAGGAAATTAAAATCGCAAAAACCACGCAGAAAAAGCAGAAACCCGACTACACAAAGCTCGGCTTCGGCAACTACTTCACCGACCACATGTTCCTTATGAACTATTCTGTGGAAAAGGGCTGGTATGACCCGCGTATTGTCCCATACGCTCCGCTGGAAATCGATCCGGCGAGCATGGTTTTCCACTACGCTCAGGAGATTTTTGAGGGCATGAAGGCTTACATGGGCGAGGACGGCAATGTTCGCCTTTTCCGTCCAAGCGACAATTTCAAACGGCTCAACACCTCCGCTGAGCGTCTGTGTATTCCGTCGGTTGATGTCGATTTTGCCGTTGACGCGATAAAGCAGCTTGTAAAAATCGACGCCGACTGGATTCCGACCGCGCCCGACACTTCACTCTACATTCGCCCGTTTGTGTTTGCAACAGATGTGCACGTCGGCGTTCACGCCTCGCACACATATCTGTTTGTTATAATTTTAAGTCCCGTCGGCGCATACTACGCCGAGGGTCTTGCCCCTGTCCGCATTATGATTGAAAGCGAAGACGTCCGCGCCGTTCGCGGCGGCTCTGGCGCAACAAAGGCCGGCGCTAACTACGCCATTTCTCTCCGCGCGGGCGAACGCGCCGCAAAGCTCGGCTTCTCGCAGGTACTTTGGCTCGACGGCGTTGAGCGCAAGTACATTGAGGAAGTCGGCGCGATGAACGTATTTTTCAAAATCAACGGCGAGATAGTCACCCCTTCGCTTGTCGGCTCAATTCTTCCCGGTATCACGCGCGACAGCTGTATCCAGGTGCTCCGTTCCTGGGGTCTGACTGTCACTGAGCGCCGCCTTTCGATTGATGAACTCGTCGAAGCTTCCGAGAACGGAACGCTTGAGGAAGCATTTGGTTCCGGCACCGCTGCCGTCATCTCCCCCATCGGGCTTGTCAGCTACGCCGGCAAGGAACACACGATTTGCAATGGCAAAATCGGCAGCCTGACACAGAAGCTTTACAACGAGCTTACCGGCATTCAGTGGGGCCGCAACGCCGATAGCTTTGGCTGGACTGTCAAACTTTAAAGTGGACTATCGGACTTTAGTTTCCAAACATGCAACGTCGCCCGAGGAAAATATCCTTGGGCGACGTTTGTGCGACTTGGCAGAGCGAGTGGAGCGGAGCTTTTGTCCTGCTTCAACGCATTTTCTCTCTACCTCCGAACGCGCTTTTTGCGAAATATCCGCTCGTCACCTGCCATGCAGCGTCGAATTTCACGGCGGCTACTCCGACGCGGAGCGCACTGTCGCAATCCTGTTCCCTACAGGTGACGAAATTGCTGTAAATGGATATCCGTTTACAGCCCTCACCCTGAAACACAGTGAAAGGCCTGGGCATCGCGACATCCTCGGCGCGCTGCTTGGACTTGGACTTGAACGTTCCGTTGTGGGTGACATCATCATTTCCCAGAAAGAAAGCACTGTTTTTGTTCTGAACACCTCTGTCGATTTTCTGCTCGTAAACCTAGACAAAGTCGGTAAAATCGCCGCAACTTCACATATTTCCGAACTTTCCGAGGTTTCTATCCCGGAAAGAAACTACGAAACTCTCCGCGTTTCCGTTGCCTCTCCCCGCCTTGATTCAATACTCGCGGCGGCGTTGCGACTTTCAAGGGATAAAGCTCAGGACCTTGTCACAAAGGGATCGGTTCAAATCAACCACCGCGAGGCGACCTCCTGCTCAAAGGATCTGAAACCTGGCGACATATTGAGTATCCGCCGCCACGGGAAGATGATTTTAGACAGTTTCGACGGTTCAAGCCGGAGCAGGCGTCTCTGGGTAATTATAAAAAAGTATATTTGAATTTCAGACAAAAAAAGAAGCGGGAAATTCCCGCTTCTTTTTTCTTTTTTAGGTTCTAAACATTATTTGCTCTTTTTTAAACAGATTAAGCGTAAACCCTAGGACAATTGCGAGGAATGCGGCACTTGAGGCTATCGCGACTAAAATATAGTTGTATTGCAACATCCCCGCAAGGACAATTTTCAAAGCGCCAATTACGTTCAGCACCGGCACCGCCATCATCCAAAGCTCTACGTCTCCCGCCTGCATGTACATCGTGACAAAGGAAGGAATCATCGCTGCAAGCATTATGAAAGTTGAGTATGACGACGCCTCTTTGATTGTGCGCGACCATGTGGAAATTGCGACATGGATTCCGCTGAATATCAGCGTCATCAGCAAAACAAGCAAAACCGCAAGCAATATTACGCCAATCGGCAGGCTCAAATTGATGTTTTCACCCATTCCCATCGTAATCATTGATGGGTTAATCAAAAATCCACCGACCATGCCGACAACCATCATAATCGCAGTGCCTGCGGCAAAGCAGTTAACCGCCATAAATTTCCCCATCATAACCGGGAAACGACCTGCGCGGGTTGTCAGCAATGGCTCAAAGGTTTTTCGCTCTTTCTCGCCTGCAAACAGGTCAACAGCAGCCGACATTCCACCTGTCGCAAGTATTACAACAAGCATCATTGGAACCATCATCCCAAGCATCATGCCTCCTGATCCGTTTGAAACCTTTTCGCCTGTTGTCTCCTCAATGTAGGCATTCAGCGTCATTGATCCGAAAGCGGTTGGGTAAAGCTCCTGCATATTTATGCCCAGCTCATGAAGCTTTTCCTGAACGACGGCGTTGTTGAATGCGTTTACGATTTCAGATACATAGTTCATGCTGTTAGACGACGACATTTTATTTTCGTCGTAAATCAGAGAAAGTTGAATCAGCTCACCACCGTCTTCCGCCCTGATCAAAACCTTGATGTCACCGTCCTCAAGTGCCTTTACAGGGTTCGCTGAACTTATTATCGAAACTCCCTCCGCAATCGCAAAGGTTTCAGCGAGCAAGTCCTGCGCCTCATTCGCCTTTGCGCCAATGAACGAGACAGTTGTACTTTCAAAAACTTCTTTTTCCATATTTTCCATAGAACTGCCCATGATTCCGAACATCAGCGGGTATAGTATTACCGGTAGCAAAATACCGGTTATAATTGTCCGGCGGTCACGCAGCATATCGAGCAGTTCCTTTTTCAGAACTGTCATTATGTAATTTGGCTTTTTCATATAATCACCCTTCACAGAACAAAAGATTTATCTTTTATTCTATCGCTCCTTTCTCACCCGCAAGCTTGAAGAACACCTGCTCAAGGTTTTCGGCTCCATACTTCTCGCAAAGCTCGGAAATGGTTCCCTCACCAAGCAACTTACCCTCTTTCATTATTCCCACACGGTCACATAGCCTCTCAACCGTTGAAAGAGTGTGGTCGGAAAGGATTATACACTTATTTTCGCCTCGGCAACGCAGTATAAACTCCTGTACATCGTTCTTTGCTGTGACATCCAGCCCTACCGTCGGTTCGTCAAAAAGCATTATCGCGGGGTCGTGGATAATTGAGCGGGAAAATGCAATCTTTTGCCGCGTGCCCTTCGACAGCTTGCCCGTCGGCCTGTCGAGAAATTCCACAAATGAGAATTCACACGCAAACTGTTCTGTACGCTCTTTTGCCTCCCCTTTGTCAACACCGTTCAACTCCGCAAAATACATTATATTTTCACGCGCGGTCAGACGGTCGTAAAGCCCGGTATCGCCGCCGAACAGTAAACCGATTATCGGCCTCACCTTTTCCGCGTCAGCAATGATATCCATACCGTTTATCTCCGCTGTGCCGCTTGTCGGCGCAAGCATAGTTGCAAGCGTACGCAGAGTTGTCGTTTTTCCTGCGCCATTCGCCCCCAAGAGCCCATATATCTCCCCTTCACGGACGGTGAAACTTAACTCGTCAACCGCCTTTACCACACTGGTTTTCCCCGGGTAATATTTTGAGAGCTTTTTCGTCTCAATCATACCTAGCACTCCTTTTTTCGCATATTTTGCACAACATATCGGCCTCACTTTTCGTAAGGACAACAGCTTCTGTACACAAAGCTCTTCTGAAAACATAATTCTTTGCGCAAAAGCAAATTAAATTTACCATATACGCCTATTTTTGTCAATGCCTTCAACTAAAAAAACAGTGCCATGCGCAAAGCGCCTAGCACTGTTCCTATTTCAGTTTATTTTCGACTGGTATGAAATTACCGGCTCATACACCAACGAGTTGAGCGCGCCGTCTATCGTGCGGTCAAACAGCTTAAGCGTATTCACCCTGATGTCGCGAGCCGCTGAGTATGTAACTGACAATTCCTCGTCGAAAACGGTAACCGTGACCTTGAGTACATACTCCTCCGCAATCGCAGAGAGCGAAATTTTACGGTTGCTTTTCAGGAGCTCCTCGTACTCGACCCCGTCAAAGCAAAGTGTCCTGTTGCTAACGGTAATACTGTGTTCAAGCCGGGGCCTACCCGCCACATTGTCAATGTAGACCTCGCTCGCATCGCCCAGTTTTAGCGCAATTTCGTCAAAAATTCCACTTACAAGCTTTTTGTCGGAGTCCTCCCGGCTGTGGGATGAGATCGTAACACCAAGTGAAAAAAACGCCGTCGCTATTATCATTATGACCATTAGGGCAATCAGAAGAACTATTACCTTTTCCTTTTGTGTAAAAGGTTTTCTCGGCGTAATGACCGGGCGCTGAATTTGATTCTTGTTCACAGAACCCGTCCTCCATACAACTTTTCAGGTTACTCTTTTACATAAATGTCAAAAGAAACCGCCACATTTCCCGTATTTGCCGAGGAAGATACATCAAGCCTGCTCACCTGCAAGCCTGTTATTTTTCCCGCAGCGTCTAGCAGCTTGAGCGCCATATCCATCGTACCGTCAGCCTTGACATCCACACGGTACACATATGTCGCAACAAGCATCCACTCGGTCATGCTTCCCGGCGGAATTTCCGTTGCATCAATAATTTCCTCTGGATTTACATTGAGCGAAACAGGGACGAGTCCGCAGCTTTTCACCATATTTGTGATGATTTCATCAAGCGCCATGTTGTCCGTTTTTTGGATGAGCACTTCGCCATCTTTTGCAATTTCGCCGATTAACTCGTCGTTCGCCGCTTTGTAGTTATCAATCATCCCAGGATACGCGTCCGCCTCAATTTTAGAGAATTTCGCGTTTTCAAGCTCAAACTCCGCCTCCTGCACAGCGGCAAAGGACGGCATGAGCAGGTAGTTCCCTAATATATAAGAAAGCGCAAAAACAAGCAGAATCATGACAAGCACTTTTTCGCGCTTCGACAAATTTTTACTCATTCGTCCACACCCCCCAAAGAAATTGTTATGCTGAACGAATATTGCTCTCCGATGTTGCTGTATCCGGTGTAACTTATGCCCGTATAGCTGGCGTTTGCGGTCTTTAGCCTGGTAGCAAACGCCGAAGCATCATCCTGAGTCGCTGCGAGTGCGGAAACGGATATACTTCCTGCGACTGAATCAACGCTTATGTTTTCGATTATAATAGAACCTCCTGTATTTTGCAGTATCGGAGATATTATTGCACGCGTAATTTCTGTTCCCATCGCGGCGCGCGCCGCCAAAATGCTGCGCCCCGAAGCGTTGAGGAATCCGGACTCCTCTTGAAGCTTTTTGAACTCAATTTTGTTCAAAATAACCTCTTCGCTAAAAATATACTCTGTCAGCGTATCAACCTCGTCAATAATTTTGCCCGTCCTGTATTGATTGTAGATATACATCGCAACAACAGCCGCTACAAAAACTAGCAAAATCGAAAGCGGCAGCAGATAAGGTTTCTTTTTCTTGGGAGGTTTCGATGTCGCCTTGTACAGCACGAGGATGTCCCCGAAGCTTTTGTCGGCAAAGGCACTGAAATAAGTGAAGTGCCACGTTGCAGGTGCGCCAGATCCGGAAATCGCGCCGGAAAAGATATTGTAGCTCTCGACCTTGACTTCGCTGTCGCCTCTTGATTCGGAAATTTGAGTTACAATACTCTCGGAAAGTCCGATGTATACACTCCTTTTTATCATCTTATTAAATTGAATCAGAAAGCTGAGGCTCTGTGAAATAGAGCGCGAAATCTCGTCATCATCCTCACCGACAATGCGAGTGCGGGTTGACAGCATATACTCACCGTTTTCAAATATAACAGAAAGCATACTGATTCCGTCAACAATGTTTAGCGCAATCGTTCCTTCGCGAAGCTCGGCGGTTTTTGCGACATAGCGAATTACGCTCTCAAGGCCCATAATTATGCGGTCAACCTTGATTCCAACCGCGCTGAAAATGCCGACGTAGCTGTCGATAACCGGCTTGTCCGCCGCCGTTCCAAGAATCGTGCTCTCAGTCTTGCCGTGCGAAAGCACAGAGTAGTCGAAAACAAGCTCACTGTGCACTCCGATTTTATCCCTCAGTTCTTCAGAGACTAGCCGCCTGTACTGCTCGTCTTTAAGAATCGGAGATTGAATTTTTTTGTAAAGAATCGTGCTGGAATCTATGGTGAGAATTGGCTTCTTAAAGAGTGCAGGCTTTTTACCGTTCAACTCGGCAAGAGCCGTTTTCAGCTCCTCATCATCAGCAATAATTCCGTTTATTATGCAGTCCTCTGAAAGCGGGACGGAGATAAAATCGTTGATTTTAACTTTCCCTCCGGAGAAGGTATATCCGACAGCCTGAATCTCATTTTTTGAAATGTATATAGAGTTTCCCACAAACCGACCTCCTCACCTGCTGATTTGTCAGCCGATGTTGTTGTACATACCGAATATCGGCATCATAACTGCAAGCATTATTGAGCCGACTATCAGCGCCATAAACACTATCAAAAGCGGCTCAAGCATTGTAACAAGGCTTGTTGTCGCCGTTTCAGCATCGTAGTCGAAGCTGTCAGCAACGCTTTCAAGCATCCCGGAAAGGCGACCTGACTCCTCGCCCGCGTAGAGCGTCGAGACAAGTTTTCGGTCAAAACCGTCCACTTTTTCAACCGACGCGGAAAGCGTTTCGCCCTCGCGCACGGACTTGACCACATTTGGAAACTGATATTCAATGTATTTGTTGCCAATAGTTTTTGCCGCCGTATCAAGCGCCGCAATGAGCGACATTCCGCTTGCGTAGAGCGAACCGAGCGTCCTTGAAAAACGTGCGGTGTAAATAGTCCGAAGCAATTTTTTTACAATTGGAAGCCGGAGCTTAATACGATCAACCGCAATCCTGACTTTGATTTTCGTCAGCAAATACTGCATGAACGCGATTACCGCCACAACACCGATTGCAATTTGCATGAAATAATTTCGGAAAACATCGCTGATTACCAGAACAATCCGCGTTACAAGGGGTAATTCCATCCCCACAAACATATCGACAAAAATTGGTATAACAAATGTAAAAATTACAACTGTGACAAGCAACGTGATAATAAGGAGTATAACCGGGTAGGTCATCGCGGATTTGACCTTGGACGCAAGCTTGTGCTCCTTATCATAGTGTACAGACATTTTTCGCGCGGTTTTTTCAAGCTGGCCACTCGACTCCCCCGCCGCGTACATGTTTATACATAGCTCAGGAAACGCGCCGCCGCAGTCCTGCATAGCTTCGGAAAGCGTAAGTCCGTTTTGCACGCACCGATACAGGTTTTCGTAAATTTTTCGTGCCTTTGGTTTCATGTCGCGGTCCTGAAGGATTGCAAGCGCGCGGATAATCGGTATCCCCGCGTCCACCATGTCCGCAAGCTGACGTGAAAAGTCGGAAATCTCGCGTGCTTTAAACTTTACGGCAACCTTTTCCCCTGTGATTTCAGACGAGTCCAGAAGCACAAGATCCTTTTCGCGAAGCGCCATGAAAAGCTCATGCTCGCTCTGAGCGTCAGTCTGACCGGACATGGTCTTGCCCTCCAAGTTTTTTGCTCTGTACTTATATTGCGGCAAAACCTCGCCCTCCCTTCAATTGATTACAACTGAAATAGTGAAAGATACCAGTTAATCAGCGGCGTTCCAACCAATGCCGCCATGTATACTCCAACGCAGATATGCGGGCCAAACGGTATTGTGTGACCGTCCTCGAGCTTGTTCATGCGCTTTTGGATAAGCCCGACTACCGAACCTGTAATAAGTGCGAAAAAGAACGCGGGTATCAGAATCTTCCACCCGAGTATAAACCCGCAAAGAGCGTAAAGCTTGATGTCGCCGCCGCCGAACGCGCCCATTACAAGCGCCAAAAGGAACATCGGCAGCGAAACCGCGAAAAAACCGATGACCCGCGACAGAATCGACACCTCGGGCTGCAAGAACACAAGCAGCGCCGCAGGAACTGCAAGCGCGATAATAAACCCGTTCGGGATTTCCATTGTGTCCATATCCACGAACGCAACACAGACCAAAATCGCGGCGACTGCGCAGAACGCGGCGGCAACTGGCGTAAATCCAAGTACGACAAAAACCACCAGGAACAGCGCACCGGTCAACGTCTCGACAATCGGGTAACGCGGCGAAATTTTTCCTCCGCAACAGCGTCCGCGTCCGCGCAGGACAAGAAAGCTTATAATCGGAATGTTGTCGTACCACGNAATCGGTTTTTCACAGTGCGGACAAAAGCTGCGCCCCTTTACGAATGAAATCTTCTTGGGAACGCGCCAGATTACAACATTCAGAAAGCT
>JGI994J12354_10003232_pt1 | contig 15338 bp, 15 predicted proteins | sample IntmicLarv3ML3BL_FD_12354 | JGI IMG/M metagenome (IMG submission 12354)
AAGTCGTATGGGTCAAGGTACGATTCGTGCGTATAATCAAGCCACTACGCTTTCTGCAATGCCGATCAATCTGATTGGGGTTGCGATTTCGACAGCTGCTTTTCCGCAAATGACCGAGCGCATTGGGCAGGGTCGACCAGATTTATTTGCGCGCGAACTGCGCTCTATTCTTCGTGTTATTGTCTGGCTATCTATGCCGGTGGCGGCGATTGCTTTCTTCGCACGTGGTTACATTGTTAGTATTATTTCGCGTGGTGGCGATCAAATGATGGTCACACTTTTTGGAATTCTTTGTTTAGTAATTTTATTACGAAGCGTTTTTCATATTGCATCGCGCAGTTTTTACGCCCAACAAGACACACGCACGCCACTGTTAATTTCTTTAATTAGTATAATTATTTCTATTGGGCTGCAACTCTGGTTCGTTTTTGGTCTTAATGCTGGTGCTGTTGGTATTGCTTGGTCGCAAGTTATCTGGGCAACTCTTGAAATTGTAGCGCTGTTTGTAATAATGGCGCGACGAATTCCTCATTTGTTCAATCGTGATTTTTGGCTTGCTGTTCTGCGTATGTTAATTTCGACTGCTATTATGTCAATTGGAACTTACGGTTTGGTGAAGTTTATCGGTCTTGAGTTCGCTGATCAGACAATGCTGATGGTTTTGCCTCAACTGGCGGTGATTGGTTTGTTTAGTATGGCGATTTATATCGGAATGTCGAAACTTTTCAAACTCGATGAAGCAAATCCTGTGCTGAATTATATTAAGAAAATTACGCTTGGTAAAGTGTGGGTGGATAAGAAATGGTGAATATGAATCAAGAAAAAATCCGAAATTTTTGCATTATCGCGCACATCGACCACGGCAAGTCGACACTAGCTGATCGAATGATGGAAATGACGAACACAATCGAGGCGCGCGATACGAAAGCGCAAATGCTTGATTCGATGGAGCTGGAGCGCGAACGTGGAATCACAATTAAGCTTGCACCGGTCACGATGGAGTACGATGGCTATGAGCTAAATCTGATTGACACACCCGGCCACGTCGACTTTAGCTATGAAGTTTCGCGTTCATTGGCGGCTTGTGAAGGTGCGGTTTTAGTGGTTGATGCCAGCCAAGGAATTCAGGCACAAACTTTGGCTAATGTTTACTTGGCGATGGAAGCGGGTTTGGAAATCATTCCTGTTCTAAATAAAATTGATCTGCCGGCGGCTGACGTACCACGCGTGAGTAAGGAAATCATCAATTTACTTGGTTGTGACGAGAGTGAAATTTTGAAAATTAGTGCTAAAACTGGCGCTGGTGTAAAAGAAGTTCTGGACACAGTTATCGCACGCATTCCTGCGCCAAAAGGCAATGCTAGCGATCCGCTTCGTGCGATGATTTTCGATAGTTATTATGATGATTATCGCGGCGTGGTCTTGTACGTTCGCGTAGTCGATGGCGAATTAAAAAAAGGCGATCAAATTAAAATGATGGCAACCGATGCGAATAGCTTAGCGTTGGAAATTGGTCAGTTAACGCCAAAAATGTCGCCGAAAAATGTTCTAGCAACTGGCGAAATCGGTTATATCGTGACAAATCTGAAAACTACGCGTGATGCGAAAGTTGGCGATACGGTGACGCTCGCAAAATATTTCGCGAAAGAAAAATAATTTCACAAAAAGCAACGGTAGGTTTGCGTTTTCGCAACCTGTGATTTACAATATGTCTGTGAAAGCAAGTTGGAATTTATAGAGTTGACAAAGTGAAATCAGCTACAATAAGCGCGCATAGATTTAATAGAAAAGGAGCAATTATGCAATTTAGCAAAAATTTAAGAGAATTGCGCGCAAAACAAAATTTAACACAAGAGCGATTAGCGGAAAGAATTGGCGTGTCGCGTCAAATGGTCGCGCGTTATGAATCAGCGGAAAATTACCCCGAAATGGACAAAGCTATCGAAATCGCTAAAGTCTTAAATTGCACATTAGATGATTTAGTTAACAGCAAAGATTTCGCGCAAAATTTCACGCCGAATACACAAGTCGTTTCTGTTAAGATTGAAAAATCAAAACTCAATAGTAAAGAAAAAATCATCTACTCAACTTTATGGTGTTTCATAAGTCTATTTGTTTTTACTGCGCTGATTGTCGGTGTGTGGGAAATATCGCAAAATGCTGGCAATATTGTCGCAGGTTTTCTAGTACCGTTGATGGTTGGGTCTTGGTTTGCGATCATTGTCTACTTCAAGTCGCGCTAATCTGCAAAAAATGTTAAAATGATTTAGTGAATAATGTAAAAGTTAAGCCTCTTCCTGGCTACAAAGACGTCAAGCCATTCGTTTATGCTGGTTTTTTTCCAACCAGTAACGAATTTTATCAGGACTTAAAAGACGCGGTTGAAAAATTATCCTTGTCTGATTCGGCGCTACAATTTGCGCCAGAAAATTCACCAGTTTTGGGTTTTGGTGTGCGGATTGGTTTTCTTGGACTTCTTCATATGGACATTATCCGCGAACGATTAGAGCGTGAGTACGGACTTGATTTAGTAATCACAAATCCGTCGACGGATTATTACGTGGCACTGATAAATGGCGAGGAATTGGATATCAAATCAGCATCGGATTTGCCGGACGCGACCAAAATCAACGAGATTGCTGAGCCGTGGATTAAGGGTGAAATTGTTGTGCCGAACGAATATGTCGGTTCTGTAATTCAGTTGATTGCTAGCAAGCGCGGACTGCAAAAAAATATTAGCTACATCGACGAACGTGCGATCGTTTCTTTTGAGGCTCCGCTGGCAAATTTGCTAACCGATTTTTACGACCAACTCAAATCTGTGACGAGTGGTTATGGCTCGTTTAATTATGAGCTTGATGATTATCGAGTGGAAGATCTTGTGAGAGTGGATTTCTATGTAGCGGGTGAAATTGTCGATGCACTGAGCATTATGGCACATCGTAGCGAATCGCAATCTATTGGTCGTGAGGTCACGAAAAAATTAAAAGAAGTTATTCCGCGCCAGAATTTTGAAGTCGCCTTGCAAGCAGCAATTGGCGGAAAATTTATCGCGCGCGAAAATCTGTCGGCATTCCGAAAAGATGTGACAACTGGTTTGTATGGTGGTGATGTTTCGCGCAAGAAAAAAGTTCTTGCCAAACAAGCCAAAGGTAAAAAACGTATGAAGCGTTTTGGTAAAGTTGATATTCCGTCTGAGGCATTTACTGTAATGTTGAAACGTGATTAATGTGGTATACTGATTAGTAATATGTGATATTATAATTATACGTGAAAGGATAATTCGTGTGATTTTCAACAAAAAAACGGCAAATATTGCGCAAAGAAGAAACAACTGCGAAGAAATACTTCGCAGGTTTGCCTTTATGGACGAGAAAGAGGTTTTTCTTCGGCTGGAAACTTCTCAGAAAGGTATGTCTAATGCTAAGGCTGAGGAAAAACTGGAAGAAATTGGTCGCAATGTAATTGTCGCCGACAAAGAAAAGGGTGTCTTTGGCAGAGTTATCGAGGCTCTTGTAAATCCATTTAACACAGTTTTGTTTTTTGTGGCTGTTATCACGTTTGTTACTGATGTTGTTATCTCTCACGAAGCGGACATCACCACATCTGTTATTATACTTGCGCTGATAATTATATCGAGCGCAGTTACTTTTTTTCAGAGCGAACGTTCAAATAATGCAGCAGCAAAACTATCGAGTATGATATCAAACAAAGCTGATGTCTGGCGCAAGGGTAAACTTACTGAGATCAATATTGACGAAGTTGTTCCTGGCGATATTGTGAAGCTGTCAGCGGGTGATATGTTGCCGGGCGATGTTCGTTTTCTGGCAACGAAGGACGCTTTTATTTCGCAATCGGCGCTAACTGGCGAGTCTTCTCCGGTTGAAAAATTTGCAAATATGTGCGATACAGAATCTGATGCGCTAACTGATATTTCTAATATTGGCTTTATGGGAACCGATCTTCTTAGTGGTAGTGCGACGGCTATTGTAATAACTACTGGCAATGATACTTATTTTGGCGCAATGGCGAAAAGTTTATCGGGCGATAAGTCTAAAAATAGTTTTGAGCGTGGTGTCGATTCGGTTTCGCGACTACTGATTCGTTTTATGCTTGTTATGGTGCCAGTTATTTTTCTTACAAACGGCATTACGAAGGGTGACTGGACGGCGGCATTGTTATTTGCGGTAACTATGGCGGTTGGCTTGACGCCAGAAATGTTACCAGTAATTATGACATCGACATTAGCGCGCGGTGCAGTGTCTATGTCGAAGCATCAAACCATTGTAAAAACGCTCTCAGCGATTCAGACTTTCGGCGAAATGGACGTATTATGCACCGACAAAACTGGCACGCTCACCGAAGACAAAATCATACTGGAAAAATATATGGATGTTCACGGACACGATGATGCGCAAGTTTTGCGTTATGCTTATTTGAATAGTCATTTCCAAACTGGACTAAAGAATTTGATCGATCTTGCTATTATAAATCGCGCAAAGGAAAACGGACTGGCTAAGCAACTTAAGAAATTCAAACATGTGGACGAAATTCCCTTTGATTTTGCGCGCCGTCGTATGAGCGTAGTATTGGAAGAAAAAGACGGCAAACGCCAGATGATTACTAAGGGCGCTGTCGAAGAAATTATCTCTATTTGCAAATACATAAAGCATAACGATGCTATTCGACCGTTGGACGAGCATCATTTAGACGAAGTTATGAGCGTGTACAAAAAACACAACAAAGACGGCTTGCGCGTTATCGCTGTTGCGCAGAAGCACGATGTCGCTGGCGTTGATGTGTTCGGCGTGCAGGATGAGAGCGATATGGTCTTGGTTGGATTTGTTGGTTTTCTTGATCCGCCAAAAGAAAGCGCAAAGCTTGCGATTACGGCGTTGCGCCAACACGGCGTTCGGGTTGTCGTTCTGACTGGCGACAGCGAGGGTGTTGCCGTCAAAGTTTGCAAAAAAGTTGGAATCTCCTCTGAAAAATGTTTGTCTGGTCGAGATATTGAAAATATGAGCGATAATGAACTTCGTAAAGCAATCAAAACTTGCGATTTGTTTAGCAAGCTTTCTCCAGCGCAAAAACGCCGTGTGGTCGCTGCGTTCCAGAAAGCTGGTCATACGGTTGGATATATGGGCGATGGCATCAATGATGCGCCAGCTTTACGCGAGGCTGATGTCGGGATTTCAGTTGACAGCGGTGTCGATATCGCGAAAGAAACCGCTGATATTATCCTGCTAAAAAAGGATCTAATGGTTCTTGAGCAGGGCGTTGTGGAGGGGCGTCGCACCTTTGGCAACATTATGAAGTATATTAAAATGGCAGCCTCTGGCAATTTTGGCAATATGATTTCCGTGATGATTGCAAGTATCTTCTTGCCGTTTTTGCCGATGCTTCCAGTGCATATTTTGACGCAAAATTTACTTTGTGATTTTTCGCAAATTGGCATTCCGTTTGATCGTATGGACAGAGAATATCTGTATTTGCCGCGCCGTTGGGAAACAAAAGGCATACGACGTTTTATGATACTAATGGGCCCGCTAAGTTCGATTTTCGATATACTTTGCTTCATAGTAATGTGGTGGATTATTGGGGCTAATACAGCCGAACTTGCACCACTTTTCCAGACAGGATGGTTTATTTTCGGCACGTTGTCGCAGATTCTTGTCGTCCATATGATTCGCACAGGAAAGATGCCGTTTGCACAGAGCAGAGCATCTGCTCCGCTCGTTTTGTCGACTCTTTCAGTTGGAATTGTTGCCGTAGTTTTGGCGTTTACTGGCGTGTTCCGCGGATTTAACTTGGTAGCGTTGCCAATACTTTATGTCCCGTGGTTGGTTATACTCTTGATTAGCTATTGCGTAGCCACACAGCTTTTCAAGGGTGTATATATGCGAAAATTCAAGGAATGGTTGTAGTTCACTACATCAAAATGCTTTATGGCAAAAACCAATAAAACTATCATTGCCAGAGTAAAACCATCCGACAGCATCAAAATTGTGTTATTAGTGACGTTACTTGTTGTCGCTTGTATCCTGACAATTACGCAATATGTAATGGAGGAAAAAACTTCATCCAGATATTATGTCGCAACTATCGCGCTGGGTATGGTAATTTATGGAATTTGGATGGTTGTAAGAATTATTCAGCGGACTTTTATTAGTGGTATCATCATAGTAGATTCGAGAAGTTTATATATGGGGCAAAGGAAAATCGCGTGGAAGAAAATCGCGAAGATTTTCACGACCCAAAAAGCAAAAGAAACCTACTTAGTAGTCACAACCGAAGACATTCCAGCTGGCAAAATTCTCGTTTTTGAAGCTGACGTCGAACCGACAAAAGTTAGCGATTCGCTGGCGTATCGGCTGAATTTGTCGAATTTCAATCTGTCGTCCGACAAAATCGAACAAATCTTGAATGAGAAGCTAAAAAAGTACAGAAAAAGTTAAAACTTAGGCGCAACTGAATTCGTAAAGTTGATTGATCACATCGCCGAAAACTTCTTCGCGCGATCTTTCTCCGTCGATTTCGATAACCAATCCCATCTGGCGATAAACTTCGATTACAGGCAAAGTTTTATCCGCGAATTCGTCCAAACGACCTTGAACTTTTGTTTTGTCGGAATCGTCAGCCCGACCGACATTGCGCGAATTGACATCATTCGCCAGTTCCCAGCGCCGCCAGATTTCATTATCGGTAACATTCAAAACGACGACTGCTTTAGTATTATGACCGCCTTTTTCTAGCGCGTTCATAACTGGAGTTTCTTCGCCAATCCAACGCCCGACCATGCTCAGAATCAACGCACGTCCAGCGATATTATCAGCATAAAGGTAAGGTACAATCAGCTCTTTGAACTCGTCCATTGGCATCCACGCCCCAGTGTCGCTAACGTGCGCGGCAGCTTTGATAGCTTGATCACTTGTGTTTTTGCGAGCTGCACGAACAATGTCACCGCTGCTTAAAAACTCCGCGTTAAGAATTTCGGAAAGTTGTTTGCCGACAGTGTCTTTACCAGCAAAGGCGCGCCCAAAAATGTTTATCGATCCCGTCCCGAGCCATTTTTTGATATGTAAAATCTTTTCTTCCATTTACAGATTATATCACTTAATAAAATAAAAGGCAAAATCTGACAATAAAGTTTGTAGGGCAAGTTGACAAAGTTGCACTATTCACAACAGTAAAATACATACCCAACTCAGCCGAGCAAGGTCGGCAACTGTGAACATTACATTAAAATAATAAGCATTTTGTTGATTAACTATATTTGAATTTAGCACTCGATTGCTAAGACTGCCAAAATTTGATATAATGCAAGTTATGATGAGCGAACGACAGGCTAAATTACTTGCTGCAATTATTGAGCAGTACGCCGAGATTGCCACCCCAGTAGGTTCAGTGCTTCTGGCGAAGCTTTTTAATGTCAGTTCGGCGACAATTCGCAGTGAAATGGTCAAATTAGAGGAGATGGGATATATTGCGCAACCGCATACTTCAGCGGGGCGAATTCCGACTGATCGTGGCTATCGACTGTACGTTAATAGCTTGGTTGAGAATGGCGATACTGCACATACGAGTGGTGTAGATGATCGCCACACAAAGGCGATTCAATCGCGCGTTACCAGTGGTGGGAAAACAGATTTTGCTATTAAAACAGCAGTTGACTCATTGGTTGAGCTGACGCATAATTTGGGATTAGCGACGATTGGCGATCAATTATATCTGGCTGGACTTGGAAATCTTTTTGCTCAGCCAGAATTTAATAATGGCGAACATGTGCGCGATGTGGCACGACTTCTTGATAACCTCGAGCCGTGGCTGCACGAAGCTGCGCCGAATGAAACACTAAATGTCTTTATCGGTTCAGAAAATCCGATTGGTCGCAACAGCGGAGTATCTTTGATAATTTCGCGCTTTTGTTCGCCTTATTCTGACCACAGTTATATTGGCGTTCTCGGTCCAACTCGTCAGAGTTACGCTCGCGTTATGTCGCTCGTGTCGCAAACTGGTAAAATGTTAGAAAGGGTATTATAAAATGACGAAGAAAACTGATGAATTAGAACAGCAAATTGGCGAATTAACGATAGATTTACAGCGCGTTAGAGCAGATTTTGAGAATTATCGCAAACGTGTCGATGAAGAAAAGCAATCAGCGCGTGAATTTGGTGAGGCTTCGATTGCCTCGAAAATGTTGCCAGTTATTGATGATATTGAACGCGCCGTAACACATTTGCCGGCGGAATTAGTTGACAATGTTTGGGCGCAAGGCGTGGCAAATTTGTCTAAGAATTTAGATAAAGCACTAAATTCCATTGGAATTACAAGAATTTCTGCTGAATTAAACAGTGCTTTTGATCCCGACCAGCATCACGCTGTTCAGTTTGACGAAGCCGACGGCGAGCAAGAAATTATCGCCGAAGAATTGCAGCCTGGCTACTTGTATAAGGGCGAAGTTTTGCGACCTGCGATGGTGCGTGTAACTCGCAAATAGTGTTGTTAATATTACATCTTTACGCGTTTGAAAAATTAGCGTATGCTATATATAGCGTTAAATTTAAATAAAGGGGTAATATATATGGTGTCTAGCAAAAAAGATGAAATAGTTGTTTCAGAAAAATGCGAGTGCGGCAATTCTTGTTCTTGTGTGAATTGCGATTGCTCATCGTGCTGCAAGTCAAAGAAAACTAAGTGCTGCAAAGTGCGTAGAGTTCACCCAATATTTGCAGGGGTGGTTTTCGCACTAGTTTTGGGTGTCTGGGGGGGGGTATTTACAGTAATGCTCCAGAATCAGCGTGATGAAATTTCGACCTTGAAAAATCAAGTTAAGAGCTTAATAGTCAAAGTTGACGGAGTCGAGTCTGACGCTGATGGAGAAGTTGAAGAAAGCCTTATAACCTATGATGGTCAAAATGGCAAAACCGCGCTAGAGCTTTTGAAAGATAATTACACAGTTGAAACACAAGAATTTAGTGGCGTTGGAGAGTTTGTGTTGTCGATTGATGATATAGAGGCTGAAGACGGTCAAAATTTCTGGGCATTTTATATTGATGGCGAGATGGCTATGGAAGGTGCAAGCACGTACGAAACCAAAGATGGAGAAAAAATAGAATGGCGACTCGACGAGATTCAATAGAGTTGTTTCGTTCGGCGCCAGCGCAAATTATCGCTGGCGTTTTACTAGTGGCGTTAATCGTGACGGCGCGATTATTGCCGCATCCGGCAAATTTTACACCAGTCGCGGCAGTCGGTTTGTTCGCTGGTGTATACTTTAGAAGCAAATGGGCGCCGCTTTTGCCGTTGACTGGTTTGCTAATTAGTGATTTTTATATTGGTGGCTATGGTGCGCGTGGTATGACGGTGGTTTACGGCGCGTTTGCGCTAACTTTCTTAATCGGGAAATTTATGGCGCGTGGCGGTACGTTTATTAAAAACGGTCATTTTGATACTAAGCTTGCGCGCGTTCTGGGCGGTTCGATGCTTGGCGCCGTGTTGTTTTTCTTAATAACTAACAATGTTTTTCTTTACACACCAGCGCTTTATCAGCATAATTTCTCAGGTATGATAGCTAGCTATGTGGCTGGTTTGCCATTTTTTCGTTGGCAAATTTTAGGTGATTTGATTTACGCGGGCGCATTGTTCGGCGCATACGAAGTTGCTAGAATTTGGGCGACACGGAAAACTATTCGCTTAGTTCAAAGCGATAAGGGCTAGACGAGCGTGGCATTGCGCCGCGCTTTTCGTAAAAAGCGTGTGCGGCTGTGCGGTCTTTGTTGGAAGTAAACTCAATACGATCCAAGTTTTGCTCGCGACTCCATTCGACAATTTCATCCCAGAGCTTCCCGCCAATTCCGCCACCCTGTGTATTTTTGTCGACAACTATTTCTTCTAAATATCCGATTTTTCCAGCGAACGGCGCGTAAACTGTACTCATTGTAGCGGCGCCAACGATTTTGTCATTTTCATCGCGTGCCACAATCTGGACGTGATAAGGCGATTTGATGATTTCTTTCAAAATATCTTCGTTAAGAGAATTGTCATCAAAACGCACGGACAGCGAAGACCCTAGTTTGCTAATACCGATTGCGTCGACATAGGCAAATTCGTTTAGTCGTTCAATTTTTATCACTTTTTATTCTCCTTTGACTCCATAATTTGTGCGGCGATAATTGCTAGACAGCCATAAACGTCATCCACAGTTGAACCGCGCGATAGATCGGAAACCGGCTTGGCAAAGCCGAGCAATACTGGACCGTAAGCGTGTGCACTGGCGAATTGTTCCAAAGATTTATACAGAATGTTGCCAGAATTAAGATCTGGTGTGATGAGAATATTGGCACGACCAGCAACTTTTGAATCGGGCGCTTTCTTTGCGCCAATTTCGCGATTCACAGCCGTATCTAATTGGAATTCGCCATCAATAATAATGTTAGGCTGGCGTTCGCGTACCAGATTTATCGATTCTTGGATTTTTGTAATAGAATCATCGCGCCCACCACTGCCGATTGTTGAAAAACTCAGCATTGCCACGCGTGGTTTATCTGGTAAAATCGGCAAGCTAGCTTGGTGAGTTAACGATATAATGTCGGTGAGTTGCTCGGCGCTAGGATTCTTAGTCACGCCGCCGTCAGACAAAACCAATACGCGGCTATCGGGAAATTCCATCACAAATAGACTGCTAAAAGTTTTGTTGCCTTCTGTCATACCGACATAATCACGTGTTGTTAAAATTACATCACGCGTTGTATGATCGATACCAGCTACCATACCATCGGCGTTGCCGTCTGCCAACATTTTGGCTGCACGCACCAGGGCATCATCGCCTTTTAGTAAGATTGGTTTACATATGCCGTCCTGCTCGGCGCGCCGAGCAGCCTTTGTGATTATTGGATTTTCACCTTCAGGCAGAACAATCACCGGCAATTTTTTTCCGACACGAATTACTAATTTTTCTGTTAAATTCATAATAAGCATTATAGCATTGACGAGACGAGGAGTAAAACGTTGTGTAATAGAAATTGCGCACAGCGCCTATAATTACCTTGGTGGAATTTAGGTTTGCGATATAATTCTATATTGTGAATAATACAACAGTTGGCACTCTTGACACGCGAGTGCCAACTTACTATAATGGATAACACTTGGCAGTCATAAACAGCGAGTGCCAGAGTGAACTCACGAAAAACTTAACGAAAGGAATAATATGGGAACGATAATAGGTATCGATTTAGGTACGACTAACAGCGCGATGGCGTATTTGTTAGCAGGTAAACCGGAAATCATTACGAATAAAGAGGGTAATCGTACGACACCGAGCGTTGTTGGTATTAAAAAAGGCGAGCGTTTGGCTGGACAGGTTGCTCAGCGCCAGCGTGTTGTTAACGCCGAAAACACAATTTACGGTATCAAGCGCCTGATTGGTCGTAAATTTAGTGACAAGGAAACTCAGGAAGATCTGAAAATTATGCCGTACAAAATTGCTAATCAAAAGGGTAATGCGGCGGTCGAAATGGACGGCAAAGTTTACACGCCAGAAGAAGTTAGCGCAATGATTCTGTCGAAACTAAAAGCTGACGCTGAGGCCTTTTTGGGTCAGCCAGTTACAGAGGCGGTTATCACTGTTCCGGCTTATTTTGATGACTCTCAACGTCAGGCAACTAAGGACGCTGGTAAAATTGCTGGCTTAGAAGTTAAGCGTATTATTAACGAACCGACGGCGGCTGCTCTGGCTTATGGCTTGGAAAAAAATAAGGAAGAAAAAATCGCTGTGTTCGACCTTGGTGGTGGTACATTCGATATTAGTGTTCTTGAATTGGGTGACGGCGTGTTCGAAGTGAAGTCAACCAACGGCGATACGCATCTTGGTGGTGAAGACTTTGACAATCGTATCGTCAATCACTTCTTGGATACGTTCAAGAGTGATACCGGAATTGACCTGAAAGGCGACAAAGCTGCTATGCAACGCCTGAAAGACGAAGCCGAAAAAGCCAAAAAAGAACTTTCTACTACTACTGAATACGAAATTAACCTGCCATTTATCACGGCTGACGCTGATGGCCCAAAGCATTTCGAACACAAATTGACTCGTGCAAAATTAGAAGAATTAGTCGCTGATTTGCTTGATCGTTTGGCAGAACCGTGCAAAAAAGCCATAAAAGACGCAAAATTGTCCACCAAAGATATTAACGAAGTTGTTTTGGTCGGCGGTATGACTCGTATGCCAGCCGTCATCGAGCGTGTTAAAAAAATCTTCGGCAAAGATCCTATGGCTGGCGTTAACCCCGACGAAGTTGTGGCGATTGGCGCGGCGATTCAGGGCGGTGTATTAGCTGGCGATGTTAAGGATGTTCTTCTTCTTGACGTTACTCCGCTGACACTTGGTATCGAAACAATGGGTGGCGTTCGTACTCCATTGATTGATCGTAATACGACGATCCCGACGAGCAAGAGCGAAACTTTCTCAACGGCTGCCGACAATCAACCACAAGTTGAAATCCATGTTCTGCAGGGCGAGCGCGAATTTGCGAATGACAATAAATCTCTTGGTAAGTTTATTTTGGATGGAATCGCTCCAGCACCGCGCGGTGTACCGCAGGTTGAAGTAACCTTCAATCTTGATGCTAACGGAATCCTTAATGTTACCGCCAAAGATAAAGGAACTGGCAAAGAACAATCAATCACGATTCAAAATAGTGGCAACCTGAATAAGGATGACATTGCCAAAGCCCAGGCCGAAGCTGAAGCGCACGCCGACGAGGACAAGAAAAAGAAAGAGCAAATCGAAGCTCGCAATCAGTTGGAAAATTTGATTTATCAAGCAAAGAAAATGCCCGATGAATTCAAGGATAAAATTTCTGATGAGGATAAAAAAGCCATTGAAGGCGCTGTCAAAGAAGCCGAAGAAAAGCTAAAATCTGAGGAGAAGGACGAATTAGAAGAAGCTTACAAGACATTGAGCGAGCGAGTTCAGTCGATTGGCGCCAAAATGTATCAACAGGCTGAAGAGACAAAAGCTAATGATGCAGAAGGCGACGATAAAGAAGAAACTGTCGAAGGCGAAGTTGTCGACAAAGACGAAAAATAAGTCACTTTACTAAACATCTTCAAAATTCAAAAATAGGTCGCACTGAAATGTCGACCTATTTTTCTTTGTTTATCTAAACTTACGAGTGAGCTTTGTTATTTACTTTGTCGATGTTACAATATCCTTATGTTTTGGCTGTTTTTTCCTCTTGTTTCGTCTTTTTGCTCCTCACTCAGTAGCTTCTTTGATAATTATTTGGTAGACGTTCACTGTCGCAAATTAAACGCTATGTGTCTGATGAGTATATACGCAGTACTAGATTTAATAATTTGTGCAGTTCTGCTTATATGGAAATGGGATGTAATCACAAGTAGTGGCATAGGATGGGATATCCTCAGCGTATTTCTAATGGCGGCGTTAATAAGTTTTATGGGAAACATTCCTTATTACAAGGCATTAAAGAAAGATGACACTACGGATGTGGCACTGCTATCACAAGTCACGCCAGTTATCGCCCTCGTGTTGGGCATTGCATTCTTAAACGAAACAATATCGCTTGTCCAATTGGCTTCATTCTTGTTGATACTGTGCGCGACGCTCTTCATCATATTGAGCTTTGGTAAAAAACGCATAAAATTAGGATTAAAAGTCAGTATGCTTGTGATCGCAGCGTGCTTTTTCTGGGTGTTATCAGACATTATGTTCGTGATTCAAGCCCGTGAACTAGACTTTGCGGTATGCTTTTTCTGGTTGATGCTATGCGGTGTAGTTGTACGTGCGGGGGCGTTATTAGTAATGAAAAGTTGGCGCCGCGAAATGAAGAAGTTCCTAAAGAAAAACAGGTTCAAAAAAATATCAGCCTTGGTGACTAATGAGGCGATTTGGCTGGTGGGTACGATAGCGTGGCGTTATGGCATAGTAATAATGCCCATAGCGATGATGTCAGTTGTAAAAAACGTATCCCAACTGATTATAACGTTTGTAATGGGAATAATTTTAACAGCAATATGGCCAAAATTTGGTCGCGAGAAAATTAGCAAGAAAGTGGTAATAAATCACGCAGTTGCGACAGGTATATTGGTGGTTGCGATAGTGATGATAAGTTAAAGAGATTATTTATTCTTTGCGAACAGACCGACCGACTTTGCATGTTTTTCCGTTATCTGATATAATAACTTTATATAAGAAATAAGGAGAATTATGGCAGATAAAATTACTTTAGATTTGGAAAAGCGCGAGGCAACTGGTAAAAAGGTTGCAAAGTTGCGTGTTGAGGGTTTGGTCCCAGCAGTTATTTATGGTTCCGACAGCGAGCCAAGCAACGTTCAGCTCGATCAGCGCGATGCACAGCGCGTCGTACGTAAAGCTGGTCGTCATACACCGATTGAATTAACATTGGATAAAAAAGCTAGTATGGCACTAATTAAGTCTGTTGATTATGCTCCAGCACGTCGCGATATTACACACATTGGTTTTCAGCGTGTTAGCGCTGATGAAGTCGTTACTACCGAAGTTCCTTTGGCTATAATTGGCGAAACTGAATCGACTGCTGCAAAAGCGGGCTTGGTTATTTTGCCAACACTTGAGCAAATTGAAATTCGCGCAAAAGTTTCTGAATTGATTGATAAAATTGAAATCGACGCCGCTAAATTGGTGGAAGCTGGCGACAAGCTTTCTGTCGGTGATATCACAGTTCCGTCTGGCATAGAGATTGTGGATTATGACCCAGAATTAGTCATTGCTACTGTCTGGGAGCCGGCCGCATTGGAAGCTAAGAACGCTGCCGCTGACGTTGCTGCCGACGAGGCGCGTGCTCAAGAAGCTGAAAGTGGCGCAGATGTGGCTGCTGAAAACGTTCCGAGCAATCAGGACGAAAAAGCTGCCGAATCCAAAGAATAATCTTTGTGCTCAAAACGCCATACGTAGTGTGTTGTACGCTATATATGGCGTTTTTCTTTTATTCAGCTTCTTCGTTTGAAACGCCAGTTTGACGATTCCACAAAAGAGCGTATTTACCGTCATTTACTATGAGTTTGGCGTGCGTGTCGTCCTCAACAATTTCGCCGTCTTCTAACACGAGAATGCGATCCAGTTCTGCCACAGTCGATAATCGGTGGGCAATAACAATCGAAGTTCGTCCTTTCATCAGACGATGCAGGGCTTGTTGAATTAACTTCTCACTTTCGGTATCGAGCGCGCTGGTGGCTTCGTCAAGAACCAGAATTGGTGCGTCTTTCAAAATAGCCCGAGCAATTACGATGCGTTGTCGCTGTCCACCACTTAGTTTAACGCCGCGTTCACCCGCCATAGT
>JGI994J12354_10003233_pt1 | contig 15337 bp, 12 predicted proteins | sample IntmicLarv3ML3BL_FD_12354 | JGI IMG/M metagenome (IMG submission 12354)
CCTCTTTCCCTACACGACGCTCTTCCGATCGTAATTTTTCAAGACAACCTATAATCTCCTGCGGGTGTTTTCGTCCGCGCAGTTCAAGACCATGACATATCAATCTGCGGATTTCCGGTTCGTCGGATAAAATGTATTTTTCGCAAAATGCCATAATATCGGGATTTTTATTTACGGATGTTTTCAGAGAACCGACAAAAGCATTTCGTACTGAAGAATGAGAGTCGAACAATCCCTTTGTCAACAATGTTTCTGCTGCAATAAAATCAATACCTGCGATTTCTCCGCAGGCATATATAACTGTCTGCCGTACTTTTTCATTTGTGTTTTCATATAAATGCTCAAGCCACGCCAAAATTAACGGACGAATTTCTTTATTTTGCTTATACTGGCTTCCGATTGCTTGGTATGTAACCTTTCTTATACATGGTTCTTTACCGCTCAAAAATGGCATGACTTCATCAGTCGCATTGGTTTTAACAGATGAAAAGACAGTATTTTTTATCAATGATTTATATTTTTCCCGTTCTTCTTTGGGTAATTTATAATAATTCATTATTTCATTTCCTTTTGGTAACATTTAAATCAATGAATACTACCTTATTTTAGTTCTTTATATTGATAATGTCAAGAAAAATTTAAAAACCGTCAAACGATACTTTAACATTATCGTTTGACGGTGATTTTTTATGTGTATCGAATAATTGAGTTATACAACCATAAATCCCCACCATATACCGAATTTATCTGCAAAATTACCTACTAATTCACTATACGGCGTGTTTGTGAACGGATAATTTTCTTCATTTTCATTTTTAAGTATTTCATAACAGGAAGATAATTCATCAGCTGTTTGAAACTGAACAATTAAATGCACAGGGAAATTAGACGAATTATTTTTATCAGCAAAAAATTCATTGTCATTAAGAAATATTATTTGTCCGTGAATCTTCATGTTAGCATGTGCGATTTGCATGTCGCCGGAATATTTTTCAGAATTATAATCATGATTTCGTACTATTTCGTCAGCTTTAGTATTGAACGCCTTTTCATATAATACAATTGCATCTGCACAATTTCCGTTAAAATGTAAATGAGGTATAAGCATACCAAAACTCCTTCTATTGTATCAACAATAAGTAATAAATTGCTCGTTTTTTAATATCGTTAAATGATAGTTAATTTTGAAAGATTATTATGGGATATAAAACAACAATTACAGGGGTTTTTTTATTTTTTACTGCGTTAACATTGTGTTGTCATTCAAAAGACATTTATCTACTTTATGAAGAGAATCAAATATTAAAACAACTACCATCAAGAATACTTTTTACCGTATCATTTGATGGCAGTTTATGTGGCTGCGGAACTAGGATTTGAACCCAGACAAACAGAGTCAGAGTCTGTCGTGCTACCGTTACACAATTCCGCATGATTTATTTTCTATTTGGTATTATATAATATTTTACGGTTTTTGTCAATTATTAAATTATTGTTATTTTATCTTTTTCCTTTTTTTGTTTAGATTTATGCGGAATAAAAGCAATTACGGAAATAATTACTGCCGATGAAAGAAAATTTATTATAAAATTAACGCCGCCTAAAGAATAATTAAAAGTCGTGTCGTTATTTTTATAATCGGGAGCTATATAGAACGGGAAATAATCTTCGGACAGTATTACATTAGAACGTTGTTCGATAAATTTTAACGGAAAGCCGTAGCTTAAGTTTTCCATATCTGCGGATGAAAGCGTCCATGCAGGGATAAACGCGGAAAGAAATGTTATTAATAGTCCGCATAATATGGCTGCGGTAAATATAATAATTATCTTTTTTATTAATTTATCCATAAATACTAATCACTTTCATTGTTTAAATCTTTTTAATCGTTGTTTGATCTTAATTTTTCTGCCTGTGCGTTGGATAATAATGCGTCAAAAATTTCGTCCAGATCACCGTCCATGATTTGCAATAATTTATATAGCGTAAGTCCGATTCGGTGGTCGGTCAAGCGTCCCTGAGGAAAATTATATGTGCGGATCCGTTCGCTGCGGTCGCCTGTTCCTACCTGGCTTCGGCGTTCTTCGGCGATTTTATCGTTTTGTTCCTGTAACATATTTTCATATATTTTTGAACGCAGAATTTTCATGGCTTTTTCTTTGTTTTTATGCTGACTGCGTTCGTCCTGACAATCTACTATAGTGTTTGTCGGAATATGGATAATTCTGATGGCACTTTCGGTTTTGTTTACGTGCTGTCCGCCTGCACCGCTGGAACGATGTGTTTCTATCTGTAAATCTTCGGCTCTTATTTCAAATTCAACTTCGTCAACTTCAGGCAAAACAGCGACAGTAACAGTTGAAGTATGGATTCTGCCCGACGATTCCGTTTCGGGAACACGCTGGACACGATGCACACCGCTTTCATATTTTAAACGGCTGTAAACGCCGTCGCCGTCGATTTCAAAACTGATTTCTTTGATACCGCCGAGTTCTGTTTCGTTTATCGAAAGCACTTCGACTTTATACCCTTTTGTAGCTGCGTACATGGAATACATTCTATATAAAGAATTGGCAAAAAGCGCTGATTCTTCGCCGCCTGCTCCGCCGCGGATTTCGACGATTACACTGCGGTCATCGTTGGGGTCACGGGGAATTAACAGAACAGTGAGCTGTTCTTTAATCGTTTCAAGTTTTTCTTTGCCATCATAAAATTCAGCTTCGACCATTTCGCGAAAATCTTTATCGAGTGCAGTTGAAAGCAACTCTTTTGCTTCTTCTACAGTTTTATCAACGTCTTCATATTCATGAAATTTTTCCACAATCGGCGTTAAGTTTTTATATTCTTTCATTAATTTTTTATATAAATCCTGATCGCTTATAACAGAAGAATCGCTCAGACGTTCGCCAATTTCATTATAACGATCGGCAATATTACGTAATTTATCTAACAAAATGCGCACCTCAATAATTTTATTTTTTCAATATTATATTATAACAAATATATGAGCGGATGTCAATTAACAATTAACAGAGAACAATGAACAATTGTGGAAATTTTGCTCCGCAAAATGGAATTGCGAATAAAAAACGGGATTTACGTTATTTTACTTTAATCGTATCTATTTGCAAAGCAAATTTCCACAATTGTTCATTGTTAATTGTTACCTGACTTGACTTTTCTCCCAATACCTGCTATACTATACCCATGTGTCAGGGTTGGGTGAAATTCCCTATCGGCGGTGACGTGAATATTTTATATTCAACAAGTCCGCGAGCTAAAGCTGAATCGGTTTGACTCCGATACCGACGGTAAAGTCCGGATGAAAGACGTATTTTTTGTTGTTTACAACTGAATTTACATATTTTTACCCTGTATTTTTTACAGGGTTTTTATTTTTGGAGGTTTTAAATGGAAAAAAAAGTTGTCAACAGGGATTTGATTAAAAAAATGGTTTTAATCAGCATGTTTTCGGTTTTGGCATTTGTTCTGCAATTGTTTGATTTTCCGATTTCGGCGTTGTTCCCGGGATTTTTAAAACTCGACTTTTCTGATATACCCGCACTTTTTTCATCGTTTATGTTCGGACCCGTTTCGGGAATTATTGTGGAATTAATTAAAAATGTTTTGCATTTATTTGTCACATCAACAGGCGGTATCGGGGAACTGGCAAATTTTATTGTCGGCGCTGCGTTTGTCGGAACGACGGGTCTTATCTATAAATTCAAAAAGGATTTAAAATCAGCGATTATCGGAATGGTTTCGGGAACGGTTGTTATGGGAATTATCGCCGGGTTTACCAATTATTTTATATTGATTCCCGTTTATGAAAAATTGTTTATGCCGCGTGAAACAATAATTGCTATTTGCGTGAAAATTTTACCATTTGTTGATAATTTGTTCGATGTTGTATTTTTTTCTATTGTTCCGTTCAATTTATTTAAAGGTGTTATTATTTCCATTATAACATTTTTATTATACGACCGCATTTTACCTTTGTTCAAAATTAAACAATAACATAAGACAGATCTTGTGATTTAAAAAATTGCTTGATCTGTTTTTTAAATATTAGAACAATTTTACTAAAAAATATGTAAAAAATGGTTATAAGTCTTGACAAGAAAAATCAAAAATGTTATACTCAATCTAATCGCAGTGGAGAAGTTGCGTTCATTGCGGAAAACTAAAGCTTTTGATATATTTTTTCATTAAAAAATATATCTGTTTGGAAATTTATATAGTACTTCAGTTTTCTCACGCTGATTATACTGTTTTTGGTACGGAGGAACGTAATTTATGGCAATAACAGTACAAAATATGCCTGTACATATCAAAGAAAAATTCCTCGTAAGAAACGTTGATTTGAATCAACTTATAGCCGTTGAATATGCAGATATGGCTAAAGACGGCGGCTATGCGGATGTCTGGGTATCATTTGACAAAGAATCTTTTTATATAATGACGGGTTTTGAAAAAATCGTACAAAAAAAAGGTGCAAAACGGTTAAAAGTTGAATACGATTTGCTTGATTTCACTTGTATTCCCATTACCGACATAAAAAAATTATCGACCGAACGTTTTATTTCGACGGCACGATTATTATCCGTTGACGATGAAAAAAGTGATTTTGCACGCGAAATTATTCCGTTTTCACTCGGTGTTTGCCCGAAAATAGATAAATTTTGTACGAAATTCAATAATTTCAAAGAAGGTAAGGAAATAAAAGAATCGGCAGCAGAGAAGGACGAAGAATTGTTTTGCCCGAAATGTGGGTTGAGATATCCCGACGAATCACGTAAAATCTGCCCGAAATGTATGGATAAATCGTCGATTATCAAACGATTATTGTCATTTTTTAAATATTATTATAAATATGTCATTATAATGTTATGTGTAATGTTGTCAAGCACCGTATTTAACGTTGTTTCGCCGTATGTCGGGACACGTTTGCTGTACGATGAAGTACTCACACCGGGAGGAAGTCTGTTCGCTGAAATCGGACTAATCTTGGCACTCATTATCGGCGTACGGATTATCGGATTAATGTTAAATATGGCTTCAGGTTGGCTGGCTTCACACATTGTGCCGAAAGTCGTTTATGACATCAAGGTGCGTATTTTTACAGCTATGCAAAAATTATCGGTAAGTTTTTATTCGTCTAAACAAACGGGATCGATTATGTCCCGTGTTGTGCGTGACGCCACGAATATCTATTGGTTTTTCGTGGACGGAGCACCGTTTTTAATTGTAAATATTGTCACCTTTATCGGCGTTGTTGTCATTATGATGATCATGAATTGGCAATTAGCTCTTATTGTCGTGACGATTATTCCGATAATTATTGCATTATTCAGATTTTTATGGAAAATGTTCGATAAATTATATCATGCTATGTGGATTCATAATTCGAATATGACTTCTCACATAAGCGATTCCATGAGCGGACAGCGTGTTATCAAAGCGTTTGCCAAAGAAAACGAAGAAACAACTCGTTTCGGTGCTTTCAGCGGACGTGTGAGAGACGCAGAACGAAAGACAGCTAATGCCGAACGTACAGCGTTTCCGTTAATCGGAATGCTGACGGTCATCGCAAACTTGGTCGTTTTAGCAGTCGGCAGTATTATGATTGTCACCGGTTCATATGACATGACGCTCGGAAAGTTAATGACTTTTACAGCTTATATGAATATGCTTTACGGTCCGCTTGATTTCTTGTCATGGGTATCGAGTTGGTGGGCGCGCTGCGTAGACTCGGCTCAGCGTATTTTTGAAGTCATTGACGCTGTTCCCGATGTAAAAGAAAGTGATAATCCGATTTCATTGCCTAATTTAAGAGGTGATATTGAAATAAAAGATATCATGTTCGAATATGAACCTGGCAGACCGATTATAAAAAATATGTCCATGAACGTTAAAGCGGGACAAATGATTGGTATTGTCGGAAAAACAGGTGCGGGTAAATCAACGATTGTAAATTTAATCGCCCGTTTATACGACGTGAATGAAGGATATATAAAAATCGACGATGTCAATGTAAAGGATATAGCGTTTAAAGATTTACGTAAAGATATTGGGATTGTTTCGCAGGAAATTTATTTATTTATCGGAACAATTGCCGATAATATCAGATATGCAAAACCTAACGCTTCGCTTGAAGAGGTTATCAGTGCTGCGAAAGCAGCATCTGCACATGATTTTATTATGAAGCTGCCTGATGCATATGAAACAAAAATCGGTGCAAGCGGTCAGGATCTTTCAGGCGGCGAAAAACAAAGGCTGAGTATAGCGAGGACGATTATACAAAATCCGAAAATTCTTATTCTTGACGAAGCAACTGCGTCTATGGATACCGAAACCGAACGTAAAATTCAGGATTCACTCACGGAACTGAAAGGCGGACGGACGACTATAGCTATTGCACACCGTTTATCAACACTGCGTGACGCTGATGTTTTGGCGGTTATCGACAACGGTGACATGGTCGAATACGGAACGCATGACGAACTGATCAAGAAAAAAGGAACTTATTATACATTATATATGTTGCAATTCGAAGCATTGAAACATATTGGTATTGCCGAATAGATTGGAGAAGATTTATGACAGTACAGACACAAACATCGGTACAGGAGTCCGATTTGCAAATATTGGCAAACATAGTCATATTAAAACCTGAAACCGCTGTGTTCGCTAAACCCGAAGAAAACGGATATCTTTCGTTAAAATTTAATGATATTGAATATACGAAAATAAAGTTGAGCAGAGCTTTGCCGTATAAAAATCCTGAAATGTATATTTGTTGTTTTGATAAAGACGGAAAAGAAATCGGAATTATCAAGAATTTAGCTGATTACGGCGAGGAGCAGCAAATTTTAATAAAAAGTGAATTGTCACGGCTTTATTACAGTCCTGTTATTTTGAAAATTACGAGTGCGAAAGAAAAAATGGGATATATGTATTTTGAAGTGCAAACAACTGCCGGAAAACGGGATTTCGCTTTGAAAGATGCTTCACGGAACATCAAATTCATCGATCCCGAAATAAAAAGAGCTGTGCAGATATTAGACGTGGACGGAAACCGTTATTTAATAGAAGATTTTTCTAAATTGGATTCGTCCAGTGCAAAGAAAATAGAGGCTTATTTAGTATAAATTTAACTCAAATCAGTCTTAGGGAGGTTTCATGACTCAAACCCAAATTCATGATGGGTTGTTGTATAAATCTTTTTTTGATATAGATGACAAAAACATGGTATGTCACGGTGAAATTAAAATTATAAAAGACAACAATTCATTTTTATTAACATTGGAAACCGACGGAATAAAATCATTCGAATGTGATTTTTCTATAATAAAAGAATTTAAAATAACGGCACATGTCGGTTGCGGAACACTCGAAGCGGAAAAAAAAGACGGTGAACTGCTGCGTTTATGCCGATTTACTCAAAGCTGTATCAATCCGTTATCGGAATTTATCAAAGCAGTAAATTTTTACATACTGACCGGCGATTATGTCGAAGTGGATTATAATGCGGATATTTGTCCGAAATGCGGAAGACATTATGTCGAAAGGTCCACAATTTGTATAAATTGCGCCAATAAAGGTTCGATTGTCAAACGTTTTTTGGATTTAAGCAAAAAATATATTCCTGCTTTAGCTTTGGCAGGCCTTCTGATTATGTTCGCAAATGTCATCGGTCTTGCCATACCCATGCTGAACAGAAATCTGGTCGATAATTATTTAACGCCGGCGACCCAAGGTTTAGCAATTCCGTTTAACGCCGTTCGCGACGTTGTTTTGATTGTCCTTCTCATGTTTGTCTGTTATCTTGCCGAACGTGTGCTGAATATTATTTCGGGGTTAATCAGCAATAACACATCAGCTCGGTTTGTCGATCATTTACGCACAAAATTATATAATAAAATCCAATTACTGTCCATGACTTCCGTTTCACGCCGAACGACTGGGGATTTGATTAAAAGAGTTACGGAAGACACATCGGTTATCGCTGAATTTATTCGTTCCGAAATCATCTGGATGCTGGAGATAGGTATTGTATTTCTGGGTGTTTCAACGTATTTTATCATCACAAGGCCGATGCTGGCATTATTTGTATTTTTACCTGTTCCGATCGTACTTTTTACAGTAAATAAATTTTGGGATTTTATTCATCGCAGATATGAACGTCAATGGATCACAAGTTCTTATGCAAACGGTATATTACACGACATTGTACGAGGAATAAGAGTCGTCAAAATCTTCGGAACAGAAGATAAAGAAGTCGCAAAATTCCAAAAAGCCAATAAAAATTTAGCAGACATTTCATCGAGTAATGAAAAAGTTTGGTCTATTTTATTTCCGATGCTTAATTTCGTCATGACAGCAGGGGAATATTTAATCCTTTACTTCGGCGCGAAAGCCGTTTTGGGTGATTCCATTTTCGGTAATAACATGACACTCGGCGAATTATTACAGGTTATTGCATACACAGGTTATATTTACGGTCCGTTGCGTTGGATTACATGGCTGCCCAGATCCATTGCAAACGCAGTGACAAGTATGGCGAAATTAAACGAAATCCTTGACGAAGACCCTGAAATCCGCGACAGAGAAAACGCACAAAAATTGGATATCAAAGGTGATATAGCTTTTTCGAATGTCACATTCGGATATAAATCTTATGAACCTGTTTTAAAAAACATTTCTCTGGATATAAAACAAGGTGAAATGATCGGCATTGTCGGTCACTCGGGCGTGGGTAAATCTACTTTGATTAATTTAATCATGCGTTTGTACGACGTAAATTCGGGACAACTAATGATTGACGGCGTGGATATCCGTGATATTTCCAAGGAAACACTTTGCAATTCAATCGGCGTTGTTTTCCAGGAAACGTTCTTGTTCGCCGGTTCGATTTACGATAACATAGCGTACGCAAAACCCGAAGCAAAACCCGAAGAAATATTCGCAGCGGCAAAAATTGCTTATGCACATGAATTTATTATAAAATTACCCGACGCTTACAATACGTTAGTCGGTGAAAACGGACATACGCTTTCAGGCGGCGAACGTCAGCGTTTAGCTATCGCAAGAGCGATTCTGCGTAACCCGAAGATTTTGATTTTGGACGAAGCAACAGCCAGTTTGGATACCGAAACAGAGTCAAAAATTCAGGAAGCCATGCAAAAATTAATTAAAGGCAGAACAACGTTGGCCATCGCACACAGGTTGTCCACGTTGAAATTCGCAGATCGTCTCATTGTATTGGAAAAAGGAAATCTTGCGGAAATCGGTTCACACGAAGAACTCTTAAAAGCCAAAGGCATATATTACAATTTGGTAATGGCACAAAGACAAACCACAAAAATGGCGAACAAAGAATAATTATACTCATATCACTTAAAAAGCGGAAAACTTTTTAAGCAACGATTCTTCGAATCGTTGATAATTCGGAGCAATGTTGGTTTAACTATATTATTGAGGACAGAATAAAAATTATTATTTCAGTCCTCAATTGCATAAATAAAACCGAAACGGGAGATTCTATATGATTATTAAAAGAGACGGTAAAATAAACTTAGACGGAAACTGGCAGCTTGCTTACGGCGAACATGGCGTAATCAATCATGACCTGGCGTGTGCTGATGAAGTAAAAACGGCGGAACTGCCTGTAATTTCCGCTATTGTACCGGGAAATTTCGAACTTGATTTTGAACGTGCCGGTATTATCGGAGAGATTTTTTACGGTATGAATATATTAGATATTCAAAAATATGAAAATTATCATATGTTTTATTTCCGTGAATTTGAATATACATCCGATAAAAATTATGAAGATATGCTGTTTTTTGAAGGATTGGACTGTTTTGCCGAGATTTTCATTGACGGAATTAAAATCGGTGAATGCAACAACATGCTTATTGAGCAAGTGTTCGAGATTCCGAAGTCATTAGCTCAAGGTAAACATGAATTATTTATTCACATCACTCCCGCTGCGGTTGCTGCGAGAAAAATTGATTTACCGCCGTATGTTCATGCCGTTCGTTATTCATGGGATTCTCTTTATGTAAGAAAAGCTCCTCATATGTATGGCTGGGATATCATGCCGCGCGCTGTCTCGGCAGGGATATGGAAACATGTATATATCGACCGCCGCCCGAAAAACAGAATTGAAGACGTTTTTATGTATACCGGTTCAATCAACGAAAACAACGGCGACGCAGCGGTTTGGCTTTGTTATAACACAAAGATTTTCACGGGAGACATCAGAAATTATAAAATCAGAATTTTCGGTTCCTGCCAAGACAGTTGTTTCGAAACATCGACGAAAATGTGGCATTCCTCGGGTGAATTCCGTATAACCGTTCATAATGCGAAATTATGGTTTCCTCGAAATTACGGCGAGGCGAATCTGTATAATATCACGGCAGAATTATATTATAATAATGAAATTATTGATACTGTTTCGTTTAATTCGGGAATAAGAATTACGGAACTTAAACGTACCAGCACAACCGACAAAAACGGCAGCGGCGAATTTTGTTTTGTTGTGAACGGCAAAAAAATATTTGCTATGGGAACAAATTGGGTTCCCGTCGACGCTTTCCATTCCCGGGACGAACAACGTCTGCCTGAAATTTTACCGATGCTTGACGATATCGGTTGTAACATCATCAGGTGTTGGGGCGGAAACGTTTATGAAAATGATATTTTTTACGAATATTGCGATAAACACGGAATCATGGTCTGGCAGGATTTTGCCATGGCTTGCGCTGTTTATCCGCAGGATACGGCTTTTTGTCAAATGATTGAAACTGAAGTGACGAGCGTTGTAAAAAGATTGCGTAATCATCCCTGTATTGTGCTTTGGGCGGGAGACAACGAATGCGACCAAGCATACGGCTGGAATTACAACGGATATGCGGGGACAAATGACCCGAACTCGAATGTTCTGACGAGAAAAGTTATTCCGGAAGTTTTGAGAAATCACGATTTCACCCGTCCGTATTTACCGTCGTCACCGTATATTGACGAATATGCGTATGCTTCGGGTGCACCAACATCAGAAGATCATCTTTGGGGTTCGCGCGAATATTTTAAAAGCGATTATTACGTGGATGCGGTATGTCATTTTGCGTCCGAAATGGGTTATCATGCCTGTTCTTCGCCCGAATCACTGGCGAAATACATTCCGCAGGAAAGTTTATGGGCATATTCCGGTTCGATTGTTGATGATCCTAATTGGATTGCACACTGTGCTTCACCCGAATTGGAAAAAATCTCTCCGTATTACTACAGAATAGGTTTAATGTACAGGCAGGTTCGCACGATGTTCGGGGATATACCCGATAGTTTAGATGAATTTGCACTTGCCAGCCAAATATCGCAGGCTGAAGCGAAAAAATATTTTATCGAACGTTTCAGAGTCAGTAAATGGCGGCGTACGGGTATTATATGGTGGAATCTTATCGACGGCTGGCCGCAGATTTCAGATGCTGTTGTGGACTATTACCATGATAAAAAGCTCGCATATCATTACATAAAACGTTCGCAAAACGATTTTTGTATGATGTTCGACGAACCAAAAGACGGTTATTTACAATTATTCGCTGTAAACGATACGGAAAATATAAAAAATATAAAATTCAATGTAAAAGACGATAACGGTAATATTATTTGCAGCGGCGAATTTAAAATCGATAAACATATATCCATTCCGATAGAAAAAATAACAACGCCGTCAGAAATCGGAAAGTTTTATTTTATCGAATGGGACGACGGAAATAAAACGGGCGAAAATCATTATACGGCGAACATTAAAGGCGTAAATTTCGGTTATTATAAGAAACAACTTAAAAAGCTAAATATTAATTTTTAAAGGAGACATTATGATGAAAATCGGAGTTATGACCGAGAGTTTTCGGGTAGATTTCAAAGAAGCTGTCGTTAAAGCGAAAAATTTAGGTGCACAAGGAATTCAGACATATGCGACTTACGGACCGCTAAGACCCGAGAGTTTAAATATCATTCAACGTAAAGATATTTTGGATTATGTAAAGTCAAACGGCTTGGTTTTCAGCGCATTGTGCGGCGATTTCGGCAAAGGATTTTCCGACAAAGAACAAAATATCGAAATCATCAAAAAAACAAAACGTATTATGGATTTGGCTCTTGATTTAGATACAAAAATCGTAACGACGCATATCGGACATGTTCCGAACGACCGAAACAGCGAAGTTTATCAAACAATTGTCAACGCCATCAGAGAACTCGGAGAATACGGCGATAATATCGGAGTGTGTTTCGCAACGGAAACAGGTCCCGAAATGGCTGTGTTATTACGTCAGATTTTACAGGATGCAGGTACAAACAGTGCAAAAGTTAATCTCGATCCCGCCAATTTTGTCATGTTATGCGGACAGGATCCCGTTGAAGCGGTGGATATTTTAAAAGAATATATCGTTCACACTCACGCCAAAGACGGCGTTAAAAAAGGCGACGGATATGAAGAACTTCCGTTAGGAAAAGGCGGCGTACCGTTTGTTGAATATGTGCAGGCACTAAAAAATATCGGTTATGACGGCTTTTTGACTATTGAAAGAGAAGTTGGCGACGATCCTGATTCGGATATTTTACTGGCGAAAAATTATTTAGCCGATATTTTAAAAAATATTAAATAAAAACGGAGGTATGTAAAAATGAAAAACGTAGCAATAGCGTCCTATTCTTTTCACGGCTTGTATAATTCAAAAATGATTGATGTATTCAGTTATTTAGAAAGCGTTAAATTTCGTTATAACATGGACACTGCGGACATTTGGAACGGCATGATCCCCACTTTGGACGACGATTTCACAGATAAAATTAAAATCGCATTACAGCAACGTGATTTAACTTTGGTTAATTTATGCGTGGACGGCCCTCACTTATGGGAAGATAATATCGAAACAAGAAAAAATAATCACGAAAACGCATTGAAATACTTGAAATTAGCTGAAAAATTAAACGCGAAAACAATTCGTATCGATGTAGGTGTTCAAGGCAAGGAAATGAACGAAGAACAATTCGAATATGTCGCAAAAACATACAAGGAATACGCAAAAATCGCCGATAGCTGCGGTTTTAAAGTAGGCCCTGAAAATCATTGGGGAGCTTCTCTTAACATAAAAGTTATGGAAAGACTCAATGCCATGGTCGACAGCAAAGCTTATGGTATTTTATTGCATTATAAGCCGTGGGAAGGCGATGACAACGGAACAGGAAACGAAGTTTCGGCGAAGTTCGCGATGCACACGCATTTAGACGCTACTACTTGCAAAGGGGACATCGAACCGGTTATAAAAATGTTAATCGAAAAAGGTTATAACGGAGCTTTTTGTGTTGAACATCACACGGGTAAAAATGAATATAACGAAGTTCTTGGACAACTCGGTGTTGTCAAAGCGGCTCTCGGCAGACTTCAAGATCAAGGCATAACAGCAGGCGGATTTAATCCGATTTTGAGAAAAAGCGGACTTGAATAGAATTAAATATTTTTATAAAAATCGTCGAAATTTAAAATTCGACGATTTTTTTGTTATTTTTCATTTTCTTGTTCAATAAGAATTCGTAATTTCGACAATTCTTGTTTAGGCCATTTTACATCTTCAGTATAATTCAAATATTCGCAAAAAGCAATAACTTTTTCCCAAGCCGCGGCACTTTTTTCATATTGCCCCAATTCCGTGTATGCGAAAGCCATTGAATATTGATTGGCAATGTTACTCGGATCTTGTTCAAAAGATTTATTCCAATAATAAAACGCTTTGTCGTATTGTTTTAAATCTTTATATAATTCTCCGCATCGGGTTAATAATCCCGAATGATCGGGAAATTTTTCCAAAGCCGCCAAGACTGTTTGCAATGCTTTATCATACATTTTCGATTGATGATATGAAATGGAAAGTAAATGCCAATTTCGTGGGTTTTCGGGAACATTTTCAACCGATTTTTCATATAATTCAATGTTTTCGTCGTTGCGTCCAAAATCATTTAACAAAAACATTAATTGTGCATCAGCTGTTTCATGCCCGATTTCAATGGATTTTCTTAATAATATTTCGGCTTTTTTAACAAGTTCTTTTGCAAAATAATGATTCAGTGTACCGTATATCCGCATGTCTTCATCATCTGCCTGATTTTCGGCAAACAGTTTTTCGTATTCATTATAAGCTTTGTCAAAATCTTCTTTATTATGCGAATGTTCATAAACGGCAAATAATCGTGCTGCTTTATTTCTGTATCCGTCCATTTTAATTTTAAATAAATCGTCAATGGTGACATCAAAATATTCCGCAATGACGGGAATTAAATATAAGTCGGGTGAAGTTACGTTATTTTCCCACTTGCTGACAGATTGATATGTTATCGAAAGATATTCTGCCAATTGTTCTTGCGTAACGTTTTTTTCCGCACGTAATTTTTTAATGTTTTCGCCAATATTGACCGCCATATTTTTGTCCTCCGATATAATAATTTACAATATCATTATATCAGATCGCAATAAAATTTCAATAACGTGTTTGCTTATTTAAACTAACGTACCGCGTGCATTAACAACATATAATCAATAAATTTAAATGAATTTTTGAAGGTTGTCAGGATTCATATCTATTAATGTAGAATAATTTCCATTCCTGCTTCCCGGTTCATATAGAAAAACGTTTGCCATAATTCCCAAAAGAAATATTCCGTTTGAAGTCATAGAAAAATCCATTTTATTTACAGTATTCGCACCTGCTTCGATGATTCCATGTTTCATTAAAATAAAAAGTTGTTCTGCAACTTCTGTTTCTTTATATCCTGTCAATTTAACAATTTCATTTTCATTTAAAATTCCGTTTAAACAAATGAATGAAAATATTTTAATTGCTTTTTCGTTTGACATTAAGTCCACCAATTTACTTTTTGTCAAATCAATCGACATCATTGCATTAATATATTCAATTTTATTGAAAAACATTCCGAATCCTCGGCTGTCAATTTGTGAAAAAGAACAAGCTGGACTTAAATGTGAACCCAATTGAACTATGTCCAATTCTGGTTTAATACAGCCGTCAGCCATAATTTGATAAAGAATCCGCATTTTTTCGCTCGGTTTTCCGTCACATATCTTTAAAGCTTTATCCACATACATTTCGCTCGTAATGTTTTCTTCATTGCCCAGCAACGAATCGGCAGATATATTAAAAACCTTACAAAGCTCGGGAATGATTGAAATGTCGGGCAAACTGTCACCTTTTTCCCACTTGCTGACCGCTTGAGGAGTCACACCGACCGCTTCGCCGAGTGCTTCCTG
>JGI994J12354_10003234_pt1 | contig 15336 bp, 12 predicted proteins | sample IntmicLarv3ML3BL_FD_12354 | JGI IMG/M metagenome (IMG submission 12354)
GGTTTTATCCGCTTCACAAGAGCATGGAATGATTTTGCGTAATGAAATTGGCATTGACATAAAGTTTGACCGTGCAAATACGGCAACTTATAAACGTGTACTGCCGGGGCAATTTGTTATTCATCTGCGCTCCTTTCAAGGCGGTTTAGCGTATTCGAGTATTGAAGGGATTACCTCTCCTGCGTACACTGTTATAGATTTTATAGAGAAGGACAAGCAAATTCCCGAATTTTGGATTGAGGTTATGAGAAGTGAAAAATTCATCAAAATGCTTGAAAGCGTGACCTACGGCATACGAGACGGCAGAAGTATTAGCTTTAATGATTTTTCAATCTTGAAAATGCCTTACCCTTCATACGATGAGCAAATGGCAATTGGGCAATTTTTCCGCTCTCTTGATTCTTATATTCACAGATTACAATCAAGAACTAATGCTTTGGCAAAACTAAAATCTTCTTACCTCCAAAAAATGTTCACCTAAATGGCTCCGTTGTGGAAAATGAAAAAGCCTGTTGACAAGTCAACCTTGTCAACAGGCTTCAAAGAGCTACTGGTGAGATTCGAACTCACGACCTGTTCATTACGAGTGAACTGCTCTACCCCTGAGCCACAGTAGCGCCGTTGCATTATGCAACATCAACCATTATACAAAAAGAGCCTGCGTTTGTCAAGAACAAAATTGCAGAAGCTTGGTATCATACGGTTTATGGATGGGCGCGTGTGAAAGCAGCGTTAGCACATATGGCGCATGAAATAGCGTTACATCCGTTTTCGTTCTTACATGTTCATTTCTTCTTTGGTGCGGTCATATACGTGTACAGATTTGCCCGCCAGCCACCCTTGCCGCAGTATCAAAACGCCGAAACATTTATGGTGCAAATCGAATTTCGCTAACATGAAAAGCCGCAAATCCGCAACAAATTTAAGATATGCGTAATATATCGTTGATTCCCTGCACTAAACATGTTATAATTTCTTTTGTATTCTGATTGCTCATGCTCAAAGTATCCGTTTGGAAAGAGGTGTGATCATGCCTGCGAGTTATAACAAGCTATTCAAATTGCTTATCGACAAGAAGATGGCTAAAAAGAAACTGAGTCAAGTATCGGGGGTTAGCTCGACCACATTGGCAAAGCTTGTTAAAGGCGAAAGCGTTACAACGGATGTTCTCGTTAAAATATGCGAGGCTCTTCACTGCGATTTTTCGGACATTATGGAGATGGAACACACTTCACAAAATACAATAACCAAAGCCTAGCAAATGCTTGACAGCGCACCATATTCAAAACGGCCGCGAGAGGAGGTGCCAAATTTGAAATACATTGATTTATTCGCAGGCGCAGGCGGTTTGTCTGAGGGGTTTATCCGCGCAGGCTTTGAAGTGGTTGCCCATATTGAGATGAACCCTGAAGCTGTTAACACTCTCAAAACAAGGCTTGCCTATTGGCATCTTCGAAATGAGGGTAAACTCAAGCTCTACTACGCCTACCTTAAAGGGGGACTGTCGCGAGAACAGTTGTATACGCTTATACCCGATGATGTATTGGCAACTGTACTCCATTATAAGATGGATGAAAAAAAACGTAAGAGATCTATTTAAGATAATAGATAAGCGTTTGCAAACCGGCGAAAACAACGAGCGCGTACGCCTCATTGTTGGCGGCCCGCCATGCCAAGCGTATTCGCTTATTGACAGTGCTAAACAGCGGCGCGATGATAACGCGCGCGCCAATGGCGCGGAAATAGCAGATGATGAACGAAAATACCTATATACAATCTACTTGCCGCTTCCTGCGCAAGTACAAACCGGACATGTTTGTGTTTGAAAACGTCCCCGGTTTGCTCAGCGTTGACAATGGCCGCCACTGGATATCCATACAAGAAATGCTCCGTAACGCGGGTTATACGATCGAATATAAAGAATTGAACGCAAAGGATTTTGGCGTTCCGCAAGAACGAAAAAGGATAATAATCATCGGGTGGCGAAAACGGAGCCATCACCATTATCCGGCATTTAAACCCGTAGAACCCGACTGGACGGTGGCCGATATTCTTGCTGACCTGCCCGCGGTGCAAGCGGGCGAAAAAAGCCGGGGCTATCGCCGAACAAGAAGAAAAAAATATGTTGCAAACCATTTACGGACGCAGGACGACGTTCTAACATGGCACATCGCCCGGCTGCACACAGAACAGGATAAAGAGATTTACCGATTGGCCATACACGAATGGCTTGATGATGAGAAGCATAGACGCATTCAATATAAGGATATACCGGCGCATCTTAGAACCCATAAGAATCAAGCTGACTTTGCGGATAAGTTTAAGGTTGTGGCGCCGAACATCCCCTATTGTCATACAATGCTTGCGCATATATCCAAGGATGGGCATTACTTTATTCATCCGGATGCGGAACAATCCCGGTCAATAACGGTACGGGAAGCCGCGCGCATACAATCCTTTCCCGATAGCTATTACTTTGAGGGGAGCCGCACAAACGCTTTCATGCAGATCGGGAATGCTGTCCCGCCTTTGATGGCCGAAAAGATTGCGAGGGCTTTAATGGAGCAATTGAGAGAGGAGTAGGACGAGCCAATGCGAAATGTTCTATTGGAGCAATACGGGAGCCATAAGCTGGCCGAACTGCGGCAGTCGCCCTATTCCTGCCTTGTAGCTTCACAAATAGAACAAGCGNCTCACCAAGTAGAAGCCTTTGTCGCCACGCTCCAGGCACTAAAGAGCGGCGGAATCATTCTAGCCGATGAGGTAGGCTTAGGCAAGACCATAGAAGCCGGGCTTGTTTTAAAATATCTCCTTAAAAATGGCGCACGGCGTATTCTAATCGCAATGCCGCCACCTCTGCGCAAGCAATGGCAGGACGAGCTCCGGGAAAAATTCGGGATAAAAGCGGAAATACCCGAAAGCAAGTATTCGGTTCAACATCGCGATTCCGCCGAGTGGAGACGTAAAATCGAAAACCCCGACCCTCTTGTTGTTATCGCTTCATACGGATTTGCGTCTTGGTTTATCCATGCGTTCCCAAGCATGATGTGGGATTGCTTTATTTTTGACGAGGCACACCGCTTACGCAATTTAGCAAACGGCGCAAAAATGCCAAAAGCATTGTTTGACGCTACGCGGTTTACCCCAAAGGTAATGCTAACCGCCACGCTGCTCCAAAACAATCTACGCGAATTGTTCGCATTGTCACAATACATAGATGAGCGTATTTTCGTAAACGAAAAAACGTTCTCCGTCATGTATGTTAAGCCAGAGGACTATAAAGGCCTACGCGAGAAGCCATAACGCCGATACTGCATCGCACGCTTCGAAAAGACGTTGAAGCGTATATGCATTTTAGCAAACGCGACTGTATGTTGGTCGATTTTAAGCTAAGCCGCGAGGAAGCGATACTTTATCAGCTTGCAAACGATTATTTGCAGCGCCCCGTGTTATATGCCGTAGCCAACCAAAACAAATGCGTTAATCAAAATGGTGGTGCGCAAGCTGCTTGCATCGTCAAGCTATGCCGTTGCCGAAACCTTCGAGGTTTTACGGGAGCGCTTGAAAATCTTGAAACAAAACACGCGCGCCGAAAGAGCTGATATTAGCCTGCATTCATTTTTCAGCATGATAGACGACGAGGATGAAGATGCAAGCGGCGACGATTTTGAAGAAGATATTGAACAAATTGAACGCGAACGTTACCGCGGCGAGATCGATAACGAGCTGGCCGCCGTGGAGAGCATTATCAAAATGGCTTCGCAGATTGCTTCCAACGCAAAGATAGAAGCTGTAATTGAAGCGGTGACGGTTGCCTTTGATTACCACCGAGAGAACGGATTCCCCGAGAAGGCACTTATTTTCACCGAATCTAAACGCACGCAGCGCTACATTGTTGACGCGCTTACAGCGGCAGGGTTTGACGGCATTATTATTTTTAACGGCGAGATGAGCGACCCCGAAACGAAGAAGCTATACAATGCTTGGCGGGCGCGGAATCCAGAGCGCGTTACAAACACGCCGAGCATAAACTTGAAGCAGGCAATTATCGAGCAATTTCAATATGAAGCTAAAATATTGATAGCGACCGACGTGGCAAGCGAAGGCTTGAACCTGCAATTCTGCGACACGGCTATAAATTATGACCTTCCGTGGAACCCGATGAAGATTGAACAACGAATCGGACGTTGCCATCGTTTTGGGCAAGCCCGCGACGTTTGGGTCTATAATCTGCTGAACACCGAAAACGCTGCGGATGCCCGCGTTTACGAAATACTGGATCGCAAATTCAANCTCTTNAAGGGAATGTTCGGCGCGAGCGACGAAGCGCTTGGGTTGCTTGAATCCGGCACAAATTTCGAAAAAAAGNTCCTGGAAATATACGNTCATTGCAAAACCGCAAGCGAGTTTAAACGCGAATTTGACCGTTTGGAACGTGAGATAACAGCAAAANGCGGCAAAAAAGCGAATGAATTGAAGCAGATACTTTTAGCCATGAGCAGCGACGAGAAAAAGAAGCACCTCGCCAAAACAGCAAAGATGATAAACGACTATGTCGAAAATGTAGAACAATGGACAGCCATCACAAACGTTGTAAAACCGATACATAATGCAACGCAACAGGTTATTGGTACAGAAATCATTTTTAAGCATTCGACGTTAAAACACGGTTATATTTTTGTAGGCGCCTTTTTGGAAAAGGGCAGGAGGCAGGAACGAAGCGTTCCGGTTGCCGCGGCAGCAAACAAAGGTAAACAAGAACTTGCTCTGGCACCGCTCCGGTTTATCCGGCCCATTTTGCTTGCATTTGATAAAAACGGGGTTATACAACATTTTGATACAAGGGAAATTGTTCAAGCATTCAAGGATGTTTCCGAAACGGCATTTACGCCTTTTGAAGCGAATACGACGGAAATGGAGCTGATTGGCGCTTGCTACGACCAAATTGCACCATTCATGTTGATGCAGCACATTGAGCAGAGCAAGCCAATTGTTGCGCAGAATGACAAGCTCATTAAAAACTGGAGCGATAACCGGCGATGGCAATATAAGTCGGCTTCGGATAAATTGCGCGAACAAATCGCCGAGCTTAAGGCGCAAAAAAACACTTCAAAGCTCTTTCAAGAAAAAATGGATTTGCAGAAAAAAATAGATAAGCTGGAAAAACAGCTTAACCGGTGGGACGAAAAATTCCATATCAGCATGATCGATATTGAGCGGCAAGCGGAAAAAGACCGCGCGGAATTCAACGCGCAATTTGCATTTGATCCGATCGCGCTGATCAATTTGGTTGTTACGTTTTAGGGGGTACGGCAGATATGCAAAAAAGCGGAAAGCTTGAACTCACCTGGGTGGGTAAATACGGTAAACACGAACCGTTAGAGCCGAGGATTTTATTGGAGAAGCCGGATTTGTCCTATGGCGATCCTGAAAGCGGGAATATGCTTATCCATGGCGACAATCTACTCGCGCTTCGCGCGTTAGAGCAAAACTTCGCCGGAGAAATCAAGTGTATATACATTGACCCGCCTTTTAACACCGGCTCCAGAATCGATGCCGACGGTAATGAAATTGGGTACGATGATGGGGTTGAACACTCTATTTGGCTGGATATGATGGCAGAACGAATGGAGATATTGCACCGCCTTTTAAGCAATGATGGCGCAATGTTTATCCACTTAGACGATAATGAAGTGGATTACTGCCGCGTGGTTGCTGATGAAATCTTCGGGCGAAAGAACTTTATGAATCGCATTACCATAGATTCCCGTTCCCCTTCCGCGTTTAGCACGGTTAACCCCGGCGTTTTTAAGGCGGCCGAATACCTGCTTTTTTATGCAAAAAACAGAAGCCAATTGGTTGAAAATCCCATTAGGGTTCAAAGAACGCCGGATTATGCTTATGATAAATTTATTGAAAACATCGAAGCGGATTTTCCCGATTGGACGTATATAACGGTTGCGGAAGCATATGAACGTACGAAACCAAAGCAATTCCGCAATCCACAAAAAGCTGTAGAGGATTATCACAAGTTTATAATCCATAATGCGCATAGAATTTTTCGCTTTACGGCAATCAGCGATTCAGGCGCGGGGCAAGCCATTGTTCGGCTAAAATATGAATCCTTGGAGCGGCCTAACGAGATACTATGCCATGAACGCAGCGAAAGAGATAATGTGCTTATACTAAACGGCCAGCAGCTCTCGTTTTATTCAAAAAACATAGCGCTGATTGATGGAAAGCCATGCGCCACAACGATCTTAACCGATATATGGGCGGACATCGCTTGGGAGGGTATTGCAAACGAAGGTGGTGTAAAGTTCAAAAAAGGGAAAAAGCCGGAGCGCTTACTTCGGCGCTGCCTTGAGTTGGTTACAAAACCCGGCGACCTCGTCCTCGACAGCTTCCTCGGCTCCGGCACAACAGCCGCGGTTGCGCATAAAACGGGGCGGCGTTGGATTGGCATTGAGCTTGGCGAACACGCCTACACACATTGCAAGGCCAGGCTTGATAAGGTTATCGACGGCGATCAAAGCGGAATTTCGAAAGCGGTTGCTTGGCACGGCGGCGGCGGATATAAATTTTATGAGCTTGCGCCGTCTTTGCTTGAAAAGCATCCGTTGTTGCCTATATACCGCATCAATACGGAATACACGTTTGAAATGCTATGTGAAGCAATCTGCAAGCTGGAGGGATTTACCTACAAGCCGGAGGGTGAAATGCACGGGTACAGCAGCGAAATGAGATTTATTCACATCTCGCGCGACTTTATCAGCGGCGATTATATTAACAAGGTTATGAAAATGATCGGCGAAAATCAATCCGTGCTAATTTACAGCGTTAGAATACAATCCGGGCTTCGTTTGCCGGAAAATGTTGAAGTTAAAAAAATCCCGAACGACCTTCAAAAAAAATGCAGGTTTGAAAGCGAGGTTCGCTAATGAACGCCGACGTTATGCAAATTTCATATGCAATGAGCTTGCGCGAGCCCCAACGCGAAGCCCTATCCTGTTTGGACGCAATTTGCACGCCGATAGAATTTAAAACGGCTGCGAAAACCGATGCCGAGAGAATTGCGGTTAAGGCGCAATCCGAAGCGGCGGCAACCGAATTTTGTGAAAGCGGGCGGACAATTAAGGTCGCGGACGAGTTTTCGTTCCCGTCGTTTTGTTTCGAAATGGCAACGGGTATCGGCAAAACGCGGCTGATGGGCGCATCGATTTATTGGCTTTATAAGACAAAGGGTTACCGGCACTTCTTTATACTCGCGCCCGGCGACACAATCTACGAAAAGCTAAAAAAAGAAACCACTATCGGGCATCCAAAGTACCTGTTTAAAGGCTTAGAAGCGGAGATGGGTAAACCCCGCGTGTTTTATGGCGAGAACTATTTGCAATATAACCAAATGCAGGTCGAAGATGGCAAAACATCCGAAATTCAATTGTTCATCTTCAACATTGGGAAGATATTTACACGCGGTGACGTAACATTTAAGTTCCACCGGTATCAAGAAACGCTTGGCAAGCCTTTTGCCGATATTCTCGCCGGATTTAACGACTTGGTTATTTGCATGGATGAAGCGCACAGATATTATGCCCCTGCTTCGATGAAAGCGATTGATTACTTGAAGCCCGTGCTTGGCTTGGAGTTTACAGCCACACCAAAAACAAGCAAGAACGTTATTTACTCGTATGACCTGGCAAAAGGCGCAGGCAAATTCCTAAAAATCCCCGTTATGAACGGGCGGACAAATATGTCCGGCTACTCGAATGCCGATGTGCAGGAAATGAAGCTCACGGACGGTATGCTTTTGCACGAAAACCGCAAAAAGGTTATATTTAAGTATTGCATAGATAATAATCTGCCGTACGTAAAGCCGATTGTTTTAATTGCCTGTAAGGATACCGAACACGCGAAGGAAGTACGCGCTTTGATCGATTCAACCGATTTCTTCGGTGGAAGCTATAACGGCAAGGTCATAGAGATTCATTCCGGAAGCGGTGCGGCGGAGGCGGAGGAAAACATTACAAAGCTGCTTACAATAGAGAGCAGCATGAACCCTATTGAAATTGTCCTGCATGTTTATAAGCTAAAAGAGGGCTGGGATGTAAACAACCTCTTTACAATAATCCCTCTCAATGCCGCAAAGAGCGAAATACTCGCCATGCAAACGATTGGGCGCGGCCTGCGCCTGCCTTTTGGCTATATCACCGGCGAGGATGATATTGATACGCTTGATATTGTGGCGCACGACCATTATCGCGAGATTGTTGAGGAACTAAAGGCCAACACATTTTTTCGTTCGCGCGACCTTGATAAAAATGATATGGAGCCGACCAAACAGGTAATGATAACGCCGGGCTTTGACGACGCGCAATTATCGTTATTCGATGCTTTTGTTGAAAACAAAACCATCAGCAAAGTGCAGGATATTTCCGACCCGTTGATTCAGGAGCAGATGTATGTCGCATACCTGCGGTCGGTTGCATCGCAAAAAAAGAAATCGATTCCCGATCCGATCGAGGTGCAGCAGTCGTCGTTATTTGATTTAACGAGCGCTGATACGCAGCAGGGGCAACCCGGGACAGCCGTTCCTCCTTTGGCGGAAGCCTCTAAAAATACAAAGATAATGGATAAGAATACGTTTGTTAACAACCTAAACCGGATTGCGGTAACTTGCATCAGCGCCCCGATGATTTTGGTACAGCCTTCAACATCGATTGAGCTTGCGCCCGTCACAATCACCTGTTCATACAAAGACGGCTTCGTTATCGAACCGTCGCAGGTTGAGCGGTATGACGTGGTAAACAACCAGCTCCTCGAATCCCTTGATGCCGCGATACTGGAAGACCCTAATCCCGTAAACACGCTTGCTTGCCTGCTGCTTGATCATATCAGCGAGTTTGACAGCGACGATGCCGATTACATATTGGATATCGTTACGCAATACCTTGCGCAAATCGGCGGCAACGAAGAACACAAGCGCCGGGTTGTTCGCCGTTATGCATCCCTGATACTGGAAGACATCAAAAAACAAGTGTTAAACGCGGTAAGGGTAGATACCCGCATTGTCTATAAGGTGCAAAAGGCTTTTATAACGTTCGGAAAGCAAATTAAAGTCATAAAGCCCGATGGAGAGGTTAACCTGCACACGCAAATCAGTGATAAGAAAAACATTCGCAAATACCTTTTCGCGGGATACAAGAAATCGTATTATGAAAAATACGGCTTTGACAGTGACGCCGAACGGAAATTTGCCGTTGTTCTGGAGGACGACGGCAGCGTAGTTCGGTGGATTAAGCCGCCGCTCAACCAAATGGGTATTTATTATGCGGCGGGGCAACAGTATACGCCGGATTTCTTGGTCGAAACCGAAACCGAAAAGTATATGGTTGAGGTTAAGGCGCGGAACGACATTTCGAATGAGGGCGTACAGCTTAAAAAGCGCGAGGGCGAGTTGTGGTGCAAATATGCGTCAGATGTTGATTCTGACAAAAAACACTGGCGGTATCGCCTGATCGCAGACGATAAAATTCATATAGGCGACAGCTTAAAATCCATTTTGAGCTTCGCGGAGGATTGTAACGATGCAGGGGGCGAATGATAGTGAACGAGCGGCTTATGCAAAGCGAGATCCGGCAGAAATTGATACAAGCGCTTCGAATAGACCTTATTGGCCCCCGCGGCGAAGCGGACGAGGTTTTAACAGAAAACCCCGAACTTAGCTATCTCACAGGTGCGTTGCACGCCGCCGACGCGAAGTCCGCAGTTGAGTTTGATGACCAAGAGGATATTCAACTTGATTCAGGCGATAGCGATTCGCTTGGCGACGAAGATAACGAGGATGTCTACGCAGCAAAATTTAAGCAGCAATCGTCCCTTGGGTTAAGTTTTTATTTGCCGCAAGACGCGAAATCATTTACGGTTCAACTGGAATGGGGCGATTATGCAGTTGGCAAGCAGGAATACGAAGACAAGAACGGTAAGAAAAAGTCACGCAAGGTTTATACAAGAACGGCGCGTGAATATTCTCTTGGGGTTTCTTTTGCTCACGGCGAAAAGGTGAAGGACCTTGCCGTTGGAGACGTAAACGAGGGCGTATATATCAGGGCTTCCCGTTACACGCTGCAAAGCGGGTACAGTTTATGTTCTGTTTACGCTTCCAATCATCGAAAGGCAACAGATGAAACCGTAAATGGTATTATGTTTCAGGCAAAGCTTTCCGTATTCCCCGGCAACGGTGAATCGTTTACGCCGGAATACGTATGCCGCCGCGAGCTTGAGGACGAATATCTCTTTGAGAGCCGCCCCATATTCGCCCGCGGGCATGGCTGCGCCGCCGACTGGCTGCCGGACGAAAACGGCGGCGCCTTACAGGTGTTTACGGACTTTATTCCCGAGCATGAGATACCCAATGTCAACCCCAACCCGGAAGGATTTGATAAAGGGTATTTTTCCATGCACAAATTTTCACTTGCGAAGAACAAGGCGGAAACAATTCCAAGGCTGACGGTATTATATGAGGCATACGTTAAGTGGATTGGCGATTTACAAAACAGCCCTAAAATGCACGATGCGGGCTATGCCAATAGCAATAGCGCTGACATAATCCGCAAATGCAAGGAACAAGCGGGTAGAATCCTGTCCGGCATCAATCTGTTGCAATCCGACGATACGGCATTTAAGGCATTTTGTTTTATGAACCAATGTATGTATATGCAGCGGGGGATCAATGCCTTTGCTAAAAAATACGGTTCGGGCGTTACATGCAACCTCGGCGAGTTCCTCGTGGAGGACCACAGCGAATGGCGCGCATTTCAAATCGCGTTTGTGTTGCTCAACCTTTCCGGCATCGTCGATTATAACGACAAGTACAGAAATACCGTTGACCTGCTCTATTTCCCAACCGGCGGGGGTAAAACAGAAGCATACCTGGGGCTTATTGCCTTTCTGCTTGGCTATAGACGCTTATCCGCAGGCAGCGAGCTTGTTTATAACAAGGATGGCGGCGTAACGGTCATCCTGCGTTACACGCTTCGGTTATTGACGACGCAGCAGCGTGACAGGCTAACCAAAATGATAGTGGCCGCCGAGATTATTCGCCGGAGGTATGCCCCGAAGGGCGCGCCGTTTGGCGCGGTTCCGTTTTCCATCGGGTTCTACGTTGGCGGCGGCGTAACGCCCAACCGTTTTTCTGAATTTGACAACGAAGATAACGACCCGAATAAATTTAATAGAACAGTCGGCAAACTCAACAGGCAGTTGATAAATTGCCCTTACTGCGGAAAACCCTTGGCACAAAATAACTTTCATGTTGATACCAATGCCAAAAGCGTTGACATATTCTGCTCGGATGAGAACTGTTACTTTTATGAATACAAGGATAAGCGTGTCGCTATCCCCGTTTATCTGGTTGACGAACAGATTTACAGCAAATGCCCAACCGTAGTGATTGCTACCGTTGATAAATTCGCCCGCTTACCGTGGGATGTTGCTTGCAACGCTTTGTTTGGCAGGGTTGATCGGTTTTGCCCGCGGCACGGGTATATCGCCATTGGGCAATCGCATGAAAACCGGCACAACCCGTTGCATGGAAGCTTGCCTGCATCGGAAACGTATGCAGTTAAGCCCTTTTTCCCGCCTGAGCTTATCGTGCAAGATGAGCTGCATCTCATCACGGGGCCGCTTGGCACGATATACGGCGCGTACGAGTCCGCCATCGAGGAGCTTTGCTCCATAACAAAAGGCGGTGTTACGATACTGCCTAAATACATTGTTTCAACAGCGACAATCAGCAACGCCGACGAACAGATTCGCTGCTTGTATGGGCGAACGGAAACCGCGCTGTTCCCCCCAAGCGGGCTTGATGTTAAGGACAGCTTTTTTACGCGGGAAATCCCCGTTGCGGTATCCCCGTTCCGAAAATATTGCGGCATTGCGGCAAGCGGTAAATCCGTTAAGACGACCCTTTTGCGCGTTTACGCAATACTCCTCCAAACGGTGCTGCACTTAGCCGAACAGCCTGCATATCAAAACTTAATCGACCCGTACTGTACCCTCATCGGGTATTTTAACAGCCTTCGCGAGCTTGGCGGCGCCGTTCGCCTGCTACAGGATAACCTCCCGCATGACTTCGGATAAAATCGCCGGGCTGTTAAAGGAACTGGAAAGCGATATCACGAACAAGAAATCACTAGACAAGACCGACAAGGATTTTCTTGACGTCGCGATCGCTACCAATATGATCTCGGTTGGATTGGACATAGACAGGCTTGGATTGATGTGCGTGCTTGGCCAGCCAAAGCAGAGCTCGGAATACATTCAAACAACAAGCCGCATCGGGCGAGCCTATCCCGGGCTTGTCGTCACGGTGTATAACCCATACCGCCCTCATGACTTATCGCATTACGAAAACTTTAGAGGATACCATGCGCACATTTACCGGTTCGTCGAGGGAACAACGGCAACGCCTTTCTCCGCCCGCGCGCGCGACCGTGTGTTACACGCTCTTTTTATCGCACTTGCCGAAAACGCTTCGGCGGCGGCTATTGATACTGTGCCAAAAGACGAGATAGACGTTATTGTTGACAAAATTTCGAAACGCGTAGCGAGAGGTTGAAAACACCTCAACGCTCTATTATTACACGGGGGTTTAATGTATGAACAAAACGTTTAATCCAAATAAAATAGGTGACATTCGCCCCAATCAATTGATAACAACATTTGGGCCCGGCGCGATTATGGACGCCGTTAAGGCTTCCGTCACGGTGCTTGACACATCCTACTGGCAAAATACAGGCACGCCGATTTATGACGCCCGGCTTGCGTCTTATTTTGGCGCAAACCATTTTTGCCCGCCGCGAACAAGCTATGACAACGATTTGCCGGTAATATCGTTCCCTAACTATCACGTTTGCCCAAATTCGAAATGCAACCGGTTGTTTGATATCCGAGAAAAATTCGATATCTCTACATACGCCAAGCAAGGGCCAACCTGCCCGGATTGCGGTTACCGGGCTTATCCCGCAAGGTTTGCAATTGCTTGCAAGGACGGCCATCTTGATGATTTTCCGTGGCGCTGGTGGGCGCATCATGGCAATACCGGCTGCAACAAAAAGTTGGAGCTTTACGCAACCGGCGAAACCTCTACCCTTGCGGAAATGTGGGTGGAATGTGAATGTGGCGCTGCAAAACGCTCGATGACCGGCGCAACCGATAGAGCGAACTTCATTGAAAACGGCTATTCCTGCACAGGCAGTCATCCGCACAGGCCCAATAGCCGCAACGAAAAATGTGATTGCACAGAGATTTTCCCGTCACAACGCGGCGCGACAAATGTTTATTTCCCCGTTATCCGAAGCGCTATATCCATACCGCCGTGGACGAATCCGCTTTATCTTTTACTGGACGAGCATTGGATTCGTTTGTGCGACTATGAAAATGATTTTGGGGAAGCGGGCATTCAAAAGGTTTACGAAAACCACTTCGCCGCTTTTTCCCGCGAGGAGTTTGATAAAGCCGTTTACAACCGAAAGAACAAAATCAAAGCGTTTATTGAAATTAAAGAAATGGAATACGCCGCATTTACGCATCACGAAGATCCGACGTATAAAAAGGACGTGAAATACTTCAAGGCAAAGGAAGATCCCGTCCCGCTTTACTTGCAAAAATATTTCTCCCGTTTGATAAGGATTGAACGCTTGCGCGAGGTTTTGGTATTGCAGGGTTTTATGCGTATAGACCCGCCGGAGCCGGAAGCTGACAACCTAAAAAACATGGTGAAGCTGAAAACGAAAAACCCGGATTCGTGGCTTCCGGGTGTGGAGATTCATAGCGAGGGTATCTTCGTCGAATTTAGCAAGGAAGCTCTTGCAAAATGGCTGTCAACCGCCTCCGTCCATAAAATATCAGCTCATTACAAGGTAATCTTTGACGCATATACCATTGAACGCGGTTGGGAAAATGCGAAAGAAAGAAATGGCGAGTACGTTCTTTTACACACATTCGCCCACCTAATGATAAAAGAGATGGCGTTGCAATCGGGTTATTCATCAACAGCTATCCGCGAACGTATTTACAGCAGCCCGACGATGCACGGCGTGTTGTTCTATACAGGAAGCGCCGATAAGGAAGGTTCGCTTGGCGGCTTGGTTGAGCTTGGAGAAGAGATAAAGTTCAAAAAACTTCTCAAAGCCGCTATTGAAAACGCCTTGCTTTGCACAACTGACCCTGAGTACGCCAATGCGCAGATTGACGGCGACAATCTCAACGGTTCGGCTTGCCATTCCTGCTGCATGATTGCGGAAACCGCCTTCTTGACAGGAGCTTAATCGTACCCTTGGACGGCAAAACAGAATTAAGTTATTTCAGAGAGCTGGTGGCTGATTTATGCGGAATCAATCTTTAGCGATTGACGTATTGGCCGACGAACTATTTGTTGAACTGCTTGGCGGCACAGATTTTGCGGCGGCTGTTGGGATGATCAAAAAGGAGCTGCCAAGTATAACCGAAAAAGACGCTTTAAAAAGTTTGCCAACTGGTTTGTGCCTTTATGTCGAAAGAGCCATGCGGTATCGGTGTGGAAATCGTAGCGACGACGCCTGTTTCCTTCCTCGCGAAAACGCGGAAAACTCGCCCCGTATTGCAAGAACTACTAGAGCGCGTTCACATAAATCATTGCATAAGCACAAATAATATAGTAAGCACATGACACTAACTCGAGAAAGCTTCGCGCGGATTGAGCATTTAATGCCAACACAGCGAAAGAAATCCCAGATCGACAACCACACATTTTTATGTGCAATACTGTACATTGTTGAAAACGGCTGTAAATGGAGAGCTCATGATTTTCGTCTGCGGCGAAAACGCGCCGAAAAACCACCGGCGCGCCGATATCTTTCGGTCTTTATTGCCAAAAGAGTACGGTAACTGGCACACAATATATATGCGGTTGAATCGTTGGAGCAAAAACGGTACGCTGGAGCGTATTTTTGAGGCACTCCAAAACGAAGGAATCATTGCGCTTGAAACAAAAATCGTCTGTATTGACAGCACCACGGTGAAGGTTCATCCCGACGCCGCCGGCTGTCTTAAAAAAACGGCAAGCAGAGCATTGGGCGTTCCAAAGGCGGACTCACAACAAAGATTCATATGGTTACCACGTCTGCCAAATCAGTCTTAGCATTTTCGCTTTCGCCTGGGAATGCCCACGATGCGCCAGAGGGGCGAAAACTTCTTGACGAGGTTTCCTGCGACTACGAATGCTATATCCTTATGGATAGGGCGTACGAAGGCGAAGAAACACGCCGAAAAGCAATCCTTCAAGGATTCATTCCT
>JGI994J12354_10003235_pt1 | contig 15336 bp, 7 predicted proteins | sample IntmicLarv3ML3BL_FD_12354 | JGI IMG/M metagenome (IMG submission 12354)
ATCTCGCTCCTTCCCTCCAGCATCAGCTCCTTCAAACAGGAGATCATCTCCTCGAGATCCAGGGCGTGTACCGATTCATAATCGCATTTTCCGTTTTCAAGACGCGGCGCCTGCCCCTCTCCCAGATAAAACCGATCCATCTCCACCGGCACCGCCCGGATTCCCCGCCGGAGCAGCATCCCCTTCAGCAGCTTGGAGGTGGTTGTTTTTCCGGAGCTGGACGGCCCCGCCAGCATAACACAGCGACAGGTCGAAAGGTTGGAAGAAATTTCGTCGGCAATCAGCGCCACACTTTTCCGAAAAGACCGCTCAATCAGAGAAACCAGATGAAGCGGCTCTTCCTCCACCGCCCGATTGATCTGTTCCAGATGGTCGGTGTACCTAATATAGGAATTGGCTAAATTTTTCATAGAATTCCTCAATCCCTTTCTTTCGCGTCAGTATTTCCTCAAATCGATCACAGTATTCATACGGGAATTTATAATTGAATATGCGCTGAATATGGTCTCCGCCCGGCTGGCGCAGCTTTGTGACGCCGCCCGCGCCGCAGGCCAAAATGGAATGGGTTTCGTCCATGATGTAGACGTTATATTCGCTTTCAAACCCCGGCTTCGACCATCCCACATTCTCCAGATTGCCCAGCATCTTGCTCTGGCGATAGAGGTAATAGGGAAGGTATCCGGCGGCGGAAAGACGCTCCACGCTGTCGTTCACCATCTCCGCCGTCTCCGGCCCGCCGGGCAAAACCGGTGCGTCCTCCCCGGTCAGCCGCGCCGACTTTTTCAGGGAGAGGGTATGTACCGTAACGCTCTCCGGCGAAAGGGCGATGATCCGCTTTAGCGTGTCCCGGAAGGAGTCCGGCGTGTCCCCCGGCAGTCCGGCAATCAAATCCATGTTGATATTGTTCATCCCGCACGCCCGCGCCAACGCGAAGGCCCGCAGGGTCTGCTCGGCGGTATGCCGGCGGCCGATCGCCTCCAGCACCCGGTCGTTCAACGTCTGGGGGTTGATGCTGATGCGGCTGACGCCGCTCCCGCACAGCGCCCGGAGCTTTTCTTCGTCCAGCGTATCGGGGCGGCCGGCCTCGACGGTGAATTCCCGAAGGTAAGCGGTGTCAAAACAGTCCGTCACCGTGCCGATTAAATCGGAAAGCTGTTCCGCGGACAAAATCGTCGGCGTTCCGCCGCCGATATATACCGTTTCCAGCCGCAATCCCAGTCTTTCGGCAACCACGACGGTTTCCCTCAGCTCTTCCCGCAGCCGCTCCAAATAGGGGACAATCAGCTTCCCCGCCCGCTCGATCGACTGGGAGACGAAGGAACAATAGGCACACCGGGTCGGGCAGAAGGGAATAGAGATGTAGAGACTGTATGACTCCGGCCGGTTTCTTTTTAAAATTACAGCTTCATTGCGCTCACATTCCAGCGCCAACCGGATTTTTTTCTCCGAAACGCGAAGTTCGCGGCGAAAATATTCCGCCGCCGCCCGCTCACCGTCCGCCCGGATCAGGCGGCGCAACAGCTTGACCGGCCGCACGCCGGTCAGGATGCCCCAGGACGGACGATCGCCGGTCAGCGCGCTCAGCAGGTCAAACAAAAGATTGGCCATCCGCAGCTCGCACAGCGGCTCCTTCTCCTCCTCCGCGAGACCCAGAAGCGAAACAGTTTCCTCCCGCTCCGTCACCGTCCCGTTCTTCTCATAGCGGACATACAGGCGGCGTTCCCCGTCCCGCTTTTCCATTCCGGTAACGACTCTTTCCCCGTCCGGCTCCGCCTCCGGTTCCTGCGAAACACGGAGCGGCTTCCCGGGGAAAAAGACGCGGGTCAGGTTTTCCATTTCATAGTGGTAGGGATGTCCCCAGATCAATAACTGCATAATTCACCGATTCATATATGGATTTTTTTCTCGTTCCTCTTGGAGGGTGGTGGAACGTCCGTGGCCGGGAAAAACGGTATAATCCCCCGGCAGCGCCCCCAATTTATCCAGAGAACGCAGTTCCTCTTCGTAGTCCGAATAGGGAAAGTCGGCGCGGCCGGTCTCGCGGTAAAAGAGCGTGTCCCCGGAAAAAATCACGTCCCCACACACATAGCAACAGCCGCCCGGGGTGTGTCCCGGCGTAGAGAGGACTGAAAAAACAAGAGAACCACATTCCACGGTGTCCCCTTCCCGGAGAAGCCGGTCCGGTTCCCCATATACCTCTCCCCGGAAGAGCTTCGGCCGGGGGCTGTCCGGCCCCAGAAAAATGGCGTCCTCCTCATGAATACACACCGGAGCGCCGGTCAGCTCCTTGACCATCGGCACCCCCATCACATGGTCAAAATGACCATGTGTCAGCAGGATCGCCGCAATATTTTCCGCGCCCGCCTCTTCAATCGCCCGTTTTAGACGGGAGGATTTTGCGCCGGGGTCAATGACGACCGCCTTCTGCGTCTCTTCGTCGGTCACAAGATAACAGTTGGTGCCGATCGGCCCAACCGGAATGGTTTGAATTTTCATGGTTTTATGTCCTCAACAGCTCTTTCGTATCCAGAAAAAGGGTAACCGGGCCGTCGTTGCAAAGCTCGACCTGCATATCGGCGCCGAATTCTCCCGTTTTTACTTCACCCATCTCGAAATCTCTCAGACAAGCGGTAAAATATTCATACAGCATCTGTCCCTCCTCCGGCCGGGCAGCCTTTATAAAAGAGGGGCGGCGGCCGTGCGCACAGTCGGCGCAGAGGGTAAAATTGGAGATCACCAGAACTTCCCCCTTTGTATCGATCAGGGAACGGTTCATTTTGTCCTTTTCGTCGGCACAGACACGCAACACAGCGATCTTTTCCGCCAGTTTTTCCGCTTCCTCCTGGCCGTCTCCGGCCACGACGCCCAAAAGCACGACGAATCCGGGGCCGATCTCCGCTGTTTTTTTTCCTCGAATCGTAACAGAGGCGCGGCTTACCCGCTGGATGACTGCTTTCATCAACTTCGCTCCCGTCGTTTTCGGCGCATTTCCGCGCCGATTCCTTGCTTTAATTTTAGTCAATACTTATCTAAATTCTAACCACAGAGGCAACCCCCGCAATGGTTTTCAGCCGCGCCATGACCATGTCCAAATGTTCAAGGCCGCGGATGGTAATCGTGGTTAAAATGGTGGCCGTACCGCTCTTTTCCTCCCTCGAATTCAGGGTGTGGATGGAGATATGCATATTGGCAAGCTGCTGGGTAATGTCCGCCAAAAGGCCCCGCCGGTCCGCTGCGGAGATTTGGAGGGTGGACTTGAAGTCCTCGTCCACCTTGGCCGCCCAGCGCACCTTCACCCACCGTTCCGGCTCCGCCGCCGCGGAAAGCTCCTGCGGAACATTGGTACAGCTTTTTTTGTGGATGGAGACGCCGTAGCCCCGGGTAATGAACCCGATCACATCGTCCCCGGGCAACGGATTGCAGCAGCGGGAAAACTTGATCAGGCAGTTGTCAATCCCGTCGATGATGATGCCGCCCTGGTCTTTTTTCTCGCTCTCCTCGGTGAGAACCTCCTCTGTGTTGACCTCTTTTTCCTCCTCCGCCTCCCTGATCTTGGCAAACTCCTCCTTGATCTTCGGCATCAGGTTAAAAAGAGACACCCCGCCGTAGCCAATCGCGGCATACAGATCTTCGACCGTGTTGCAGTGGGCCCGCTTCGCGATCATCTGCAAAAACTCCAGCATCTTTTTCTCAGGCAACGCAATGCCCGCCCGCTTAAACTCACGCTCCAGCTCGCTGCGGCCCTCTACGATGTTTTCCTCCCGCCGCTCCTTCTTATACCAGGCGCGGATTTTGCTGCGCGCCGAGCTGGTACGCACAATTTTCAGCCAATCACGGCTGGGGCCGTGCTCCGGGTTTCGGGTGGTAATAATCTCAACAATTTCGCCCGTTTTCAGGATCGTATCAATGGGGACAATCTTGCCCGACACCTTGGCGCCCACCATCCGATTTCCCACCGCGCTGTGAATGGCATAGGCGAAGTCCACCGGCGTAGAGCCTTGGGGCAGGGTGATCGCGTCCCCTTTCGGCGTACATACAAACACCTCGTCGGGCGAGAGGTCGGTCTTTATGGTTCGGACGATATCGACCGCGTCCTCGCTGTCCTGCTGGTTTTCCAAAAGCTGGCGTACCCACCGCAGATTTTTTTCCAGACTGGTGTCCTTTCTGTTGTAGCCGATCTTATATTTCCAATGGGCCGCGATTCCGTATTCGGCGGTATGGTGCATCTCCCAGGAGCGGATCTGCACCTCAAAGGGGATCCCCTCCTTCCCCAGCACCGTCGTATGCAGGGATTGGTATCCGTTCTGCTTCGGCGTGGAGATATAGTCCTTGAACCGGCTGGGAATCGGGGTGAACATATCATGAATAATTCCCAGCGCGTTATAGCAGTCGGTGTCGGTGTCGACAATGACACGCACCGCGTAGATATCGTAGATTTCATCAAAGGAACGGCCCTGGATATAAACCTTCCGGTAGATCCCGTTGATGCTCTTTACCCGCCCCTCCAGATAGACGTTGGGGATGGTTTGAACCGTTCGTTCCCGGATCCGCTCTTTGATGGAATTGATGAAGCTTTCCCGCTCTCCCGTACGGAGATTCAGACTCTCCTCAATCTCTGCGTAGGCCACCGGATCAAGGTATTTAATGGAGATGTCCTCCAGCTCCTCCTTGATGGTCCGGATGCCGAGGCGGTGGGCGATCGGGGCATACACCTCCATATTCTCCCGCGCCTTGTCCCGGCGTTTCCGGTCGGGCATGAATTCGATGGTACGCATATTGTGCAGACGGTCAGCCAGCTTGATGATGATGACGCGGATGTCGTCGGCCATAGCGATCAGCATTTTCCGCACATTCTCCGCCTGCTCCTCCTCCCGGGAGGAAAAAGGGATTTTTCCCAGCTTGGTCACGCCGTCAATCAACAGCGCAATCTCAGACCCGAACATTTTTTGAATCTCGTCCAGCGTAATGTCGGTGTCCTCCACCACGTCATGGAGAAGTGCCGCCACAATGGATTCCGTATCCATTCCCAGCAGCCCGACTAGGATACAGGCCACCGAGACCGGGTGGGTGATGTACGGAACGCCGGAGCGCCGCGGAACACCCGCGTGGGCGCTTTCGGCCAGCAGGTACGCCTTTTCGATCAGATTGAGATCATAGGAACGCTCCGACTCCCTGAGTATCTCCATCAAATCGACATATGTCATGTTATTTCGATCCATACTCTTCCCCCCTTCGCCCGGTCATCCCATCGCTTTCTTTAGACGGACATACAACTCGCCCGATTCCAAATCCACCTTATTTCCGGTCGGCGTCACCGCAATCTGTTCTATTTTTCCGGCGCCTTCCCGCACAATCAGTCCCTTTTCCTCCAGGATCGAAAGCGCCGTCAACAGCCGTCCATATCCTTGAATGTCGGCCGCCAGCCGGTGGTAAAGAACCTCCGTCCCGAACCGCCAGCATTTCTCTTCTCTCAAAAAACGATAGAGCGCGGCGTGATCTTCACGGGAGGGCAGCAGCTGCCGCGCCTCCGCCGCCGCCATCGGCTCTTCACGGCGGAACGCTTCATAGACGGCCCGCTCCCGCAGCATTTTTTCCGTATCTTCTTCCGCGAACCGGATTTCCCGGACATAGACGGAGAGCTGTTCCTGCCCGCGATAAACCGAAGCGTCCAGCGTCACCGCCAGATCCAGCACATCGCCGACCCGGTAGGGAAATTCGTCCGGACGCGTACTAAACCGCATCACGGTCACCGACGCGTCCTCCCTCGAAACGGTCAGCCGCAGGTGCTTCCCGCCGCCCACCGGATAAATATTCACAAGCTCCATCCCCGTCAGCGCAAACAACGGGGCAGGATTCCCGCATCCAAACGGCTCCAGCGACGCGATCTGCTCCACAATCTGGGTCGAGAGCCCGGCCGGGTTTAATTTTAAATCGATCGAAAGCGCAGGCTTCGGCATCTCCCGCCCGGCGGCATATTCGTTGATCCGTTTCCGGAAAATCTCTAAATTGGAACCGTCCATGGAAAATCCGGCCGCCTGCTCATGCCCTCCGAATTTTATCATCAGATCGGAACAGGCGGTGAGCGCTTCATGCAGCGAAAAACCGGGCAGACTCCGGCCCGAGCCCTTCAAAAGCTCCTCCTCCCGGGCGATGACAATGACCGGCTTTCCAAACCGCTCCAGCAGCCGGGCCGCCACAATCCCGATCACGCCTTGGTGAAACCCCTCTCCGTCCACCACCAAAACCCTGTCCAGCAGGCGTTCCGGGTTGTCTGAAAAAAAGGTCTGCACCTGTTCAAGAATCTCCTGCTCTGTCGCCTGACGTCTGTGGTTTTCTTCCCCCAGCTCCCGCGCTAGGCTCTTCGCTTCCTCGGGTTCCTCACTCAAGAGAAGCTTCACCGACTGCAAGGGCGAACCCATGCGTCCGGCCGCATTCATCCGCGGCGCCAACCCAAACGCGATATTGCCCGCCGTCATGCGCTTACTGTCCAATCCGGCCTCCTCCACCAGGGCGCGAAGGCCGGGGCGGTCGGTGTGTGCCATCTGCCGAAGGCCGTATTTCACCAGGGCGCGGTTTTCTCCCGTCAGCGGCACAATATCGGCCACCGTTCCAATGGCGACCAGCTCGGAATAATTGTCGAGTCCCGTATCCTGCGCTCCCTCCGGGCCTTCCATCGCGCAGATCAGCTTGAACGCCACACCGACTCCGGCCAGGTTTTTGCAGCTGCTCGGGCAATCCCATCGGTGCGGATCCACCACAGCGCAGGCGTCCGGTAGGATTTCCCCAGGTTGGTGGTGGTCGGTTACGACCACGTCCAGCCCCAGGCTGTTGGCATATTCTATCTCCTTCACGGCGGAAATTCCGTTGTCCACCGTGACAATTAAACTCACACCCCGTTCGGCAAGAGTATCCAGAGCGGCCCGGCTGATCCCATAACCCTCGCCCTGCCGTTCGGGGATATAAAACATGACATTGGCTCCGCAGGTCTCCAGATAGGAATACAAAAGCGCGGTGGCGCTGATCCCGTCGGCGTCATAGTCGCCGAAGACCGCAATTGATTCAAAGGCGTCCATCGCCTGCTGAATCCGTGCCACGGCCTTGTCCATATCCTTTAAGGAAAACGGGTCGCTGAACGCCCCGCCTTCCTCGAGAAAAGCGCTGATCTTCTCCGCGCTGTCATAGCCGCGCACTGTAAGCAGCAGCACCAGAAATTCATCCAGCGCAAGCTGCTTCGCCATCGCCTTGGCGCGCTCCTTGTTTGTCTCCGAAAACCGCCACACTTTTAAGCTCACTCTATCCCACCTACCTATTCTATTTATTGTATCATCTTCCCCTCCTTTTTTCAACCATTTCCAACGGCCAAGATAGACCGTTTTCCCGGACATCCCCTCAAAAGAAAAACGCCGGGTCAATCCAACGACCCGGCCCAGCCCGCCAAAAAGCCCCCGCTTTTCACTGAGTGAAAAGCGGGGGCCTCTTTTTAGCTGTTATGCAATTAGAAAGTGATTGCCGGGAAAACCGGTACTAAGGTCGCCGAATTCAGGACAAAGACCTGGAAGTAAGCGCCTGTATAATCACCGGCCGGGATCGCGAGACTGCCGCTGAAGGTATTGAAACCATCCGCAACAACTCCGCTTGCCGCTACAGTTTTAACAAGCTGGCCCTTCGCGTTGTAAAGGCCGACAACCATTGTCTGCGCTACGCCTGCTGTTGTCTGTGCGCTGAAGGAGATTGTTTGGCCGGCATTGATCTCGCCGGGTTTCGCTTCATGTCCGTCATAGAAGAATTTCACAGTCGTCCATTTGCCATAGAGTCTCATGTTCTTCTCAACGATATCGGTGGAGAAATCCCATGCATTGGTCAACAGAACATCCGTGTACCATCCTGCAAAATAGTATCCATCTTTCTTAGGATCGGCCGGGCGGGCGATCTTGTTGCCGCTCATGACCTTAACGGGAGCGATCGAGCTGGTCAGGCTGTTGCCTGTGCCCGCATCGTAGGGCTCAAAGGTCACGGTACATTCCTTCGGATTTTCTTTCCACTGCGCGAAGAGGGTGGTGTTTTCGCTTACCGCAAGAATATTGCCGACGGTATAGGCTGTGCCGCTGCCGTTGGCCGCTGTATTCCATCCGGTAAAGGTGTAGCCGGCATAGGTGAAGCCCAACGCCGAGGCGGCTTTAATCGTAGCATCACTTCCCGCCGGGAATACGGACTCTCTGTTCTGAGCGCCGGTGTCGTTGTTTGCGTCATAGATCAAAAGCGCTGTTGCCGCTGCGGTTTTAAGAGCCGCCGCCGCCGCGTTCAGATCCGCCGTTGCCGTTTTAACATCAACGACGCCTTCCAGCGTATAGATTCTCTTGTCGAGAAGAGCGGTTGCTTTGTTCAGGGCAGCAACATAGGTTCCCCACGCGGAGGGAGCGATGACGGTGTATTTGGAAGCATCCGTGGTTGCGGGGTTGGCCGCGATGGCTTTCTTCAGCTTGTTACGGGCCGGAGAACCGATGGCGGCGAAGAAGGAATACTTCTCAAAGGTGCCGCTGCGGCCGGAAATACCGGTAACCCACAGGTGAGCGCCCTTCGAAGAGTTAAATGTACCGGAGTCGGAGGTGCCGTCCCACTGATACATCTCGACATGATCCGAATTGTCCACCAGGATATCCATCCAGTCGGCCGCGAAATCGGCCTGTTTCTTCATGACGCCTTCGCTGATCGGCAGGAAGCCGTTCGCAGCGCCGTCATATCTCGCACTGGCGCTGGCCGCGGACATACCGTTTCCGGTGCCCCACTCAGGGATTCTGCGGACAGGCGAGTTGTGTGTATCAAAGGTATTGGTAAGGGTGCTGGCTGTCGGGTTGCTGAAGCTTCCCGATCCGCTGTTCAGGTCGCCTGTTGTCCACTTCGGGGTGGGATTGACGCCCATCAGCGAGACGGCCTGCGGGGGTTTCGTGTTGTCGTAGAAGGGGTTCGGCTCGAAGTCGCTTCGAATGTCCGCTTCGGTAACGCCGACGAGACCGGTGATTTTAATGGCGTCTTCGACCTGTTTCCGAAGGGTTGCGATGGTCGGATAAGCCCAGGCGAGTCTTCCCTGGAGGCCATACGCAATCTGCACACCCTGTGTATCCACTGTATCGCGGATAAAGGACAGGGTATCGAGGGTCGGCTGAAGCTTGGTATAGAGCTTGTTGCTGTCCATGTAGTCATTGACATAGAGAGCCCACTGCTCACAGTCATTCACCTTAAACCATTTCGCGGCCGATTCGAAGGCCACTCTCATCCATTCGGATTCGTCGAACAGTCTGTCCTGATCCCAAATGATGCCCTGGTCGTCGGGAACCGTTGTGTACTTGACGGATCCGTCCGCGTTTCTGGCGGGATGTCCATCATGCCATACAAGACCCCATTGGCCGCGCTGGGAGCGGGAGTCGCCGACGGCGTTCCGGATCTGTCCGGTGAAGTCATCAACCGGCTCATTGATGATGTCCCAGCTGAGGATGATGTCTTTATAAGGAGCATATCTTGCGACGACCTGACGGATATAGTTGTCAAGACGGGCTTTCATTGTCTCACGGGATGCAACGGCGCCGTCCTGGCCCGAGTTGCGGAGATCCTGCTGTCTTGCAAGGCTGGTCGTGTCGTTTGTGTACTGGAACGCGTTCGTAAAGAACTGGTTCGGTTGCTGGCCGCCGTGCCATGCAACGACATGGAAACGGGTATATTTCTTGTCGTCCGGATGGGCGGTGTTCCATGCGCGGATATTGTTCAGCATGGTGATAACAGCGGGGCTTGTTGCGAGAACGACTTCTTCGTTCGCTTTGGCAAGCTGTGCATCTTTTTCCACTTCGGAAAGGGTAGCGTCGGCGAGAATCCTCGTTCTGGCCGCTACGAAGTTATTGCGCATCGTAGTCGTATTGATCTGGGAATTGAGCTTAAAGTTGTTCGAAGGGCAGTTCACGTTATAGTGCTTCTGCATTTGAGTGCTGCTCGTGCTGTAGTCTGCGAAGGCACCCATCTTGAAATAGTCTTCGAATTCTTTATACAGCGAGGGGACTTCCTCCCACTTGGCATAAAGATTGGCGTCTCCATAAAACACCGTATCCAGTGTAACTTTTTCGCCGAGGAACATGGTGTTTGTGTACCAGCCCACAAAGCCATAATTGGGTCTGGCACCCACTAAGGGAAGGGTCTGCTCCACCGGGAGAGAATCCAATTTTCCATCAGCATTGGTAGTCTTTGTAAAGGAAGCGGGGGCTGTGGGGGCACCGGTGTAGTTGTAATTGAATTGAACCGTAAACGGGTCAGCCGCAGCAGCGGACATCGTGGGAGTCATCTGGAAAGCTGCCAGTACCGTAAGGCACATGAGCACCGCCAGAACTCCGGACAGAATGCGTTTTTTTGACATCTTCATTCCTCCTCAAATTCTCACTCTTATAAAGTATAGATTCTGCATCAAAAAGCTATATTGCGGAGCAATCCCAACACAACCACAACGGCTAGACATTATGGATTGTTCCTCCACAATATGAAAAGATTTGATACAGTGACATAATTATATACTATTGCGAATAAAATGTCAACAGCGCAGCTAAAAATTAGGAATAATGGTGAAGGTTCACAAAAAATTCACTTATAATTCTCCGTGTGGTCTTTTTTGTTTTCTCGAGAGAAGGTGCCGCGGGTCGAAAAACAAGCGATTTTCCTTGGAAAAATGGCTCAAAAATTACATCGCCCCTCCCATACGAAAGCCCCCAACCGCAGCTCTGCTGTTCCGCGGTTGGGGACTTTTCGTCTCTATTTCACTTTGGAGGAGGTAATGGTAACGAGGATCATGGGAGTAAGGCGGAAAGCCGCCCCGCTTCCCTTATTCGTAGTCGTAAACCACTTCGTCAGAGATCGGAACCATTGTTCCGGTAAAGCCTTCGCCGGGCATCTGCCACACGAATGCTTTGATGACGTTGCCCGCTTCGAGTCCGCCGATGTTGACATTGATCGTGCCATTTTCCATCGCGGCGGCGCTCACCTGCGCGGAACCCATCTTGAGGAGCTGGCCTTTTGCGTTGTAGACGCCATACAGCAGCGCCGCGTTTACGGCTTTGGTGGACTGGTTGAACAGCGTGATTCTGGCGTCCACTGTGCCGTCCACTTTTTTCGTCATGGTCGCGATACCGGAAACTGCGCCGGAGGCTGCGCCATAGGTGAACGAATCAGTCAGGCCCTTGATCGACTGGTTGGGTTTATCGGCGTCGCTTCCGTTGGTACGAACGGTTACGGTAAATACTGTTCCGTCAGCAACGATCCAGCCTTCGCCCTGTCCGTATTTCGGAAGGTTAGCCGTGCCATAGTTGGTGGGGATCATGCCCGACGGGTTGTTGTCGTCGAAGTATACCAGATCCTCATACTTGATCTTCAAGGTGATGGTCTCGGACTCACCGGGAGCCAACAGCTTGGTCTTGCCATAGGCGCGCAGATCGTTCTTCGGACGGTTTTCCTCTTTCCATGTGCTGGCGTTGAGGTACAGCTGAACAACGTCTTTACCGGCGACTCCGCCGACATTTTTAACCTTCACGGTCGCCGTGATGGTGTCGTCTTTTCCGGTGATCGCGTTCTTGCTGAGCTTGAGATCGCTGTACTCAAACTTGGTGTAGCTCAAACCGTAACCGAACGGATAAGCAACCATGTTCTCATAATTTTCGGGTCTCGACTCATAGAAACGATAACCAACATATACGCCGTCGGCATAATATGCAGCGTTGTTATAGCCGTTTCCGGCATAGGCGCTCAGACCTTGCGCCTGACGCGCGGCGTTCGTCTCGGCGAACATATAGACCGAGGGGCTGTCGTTGAAGTTGACCGGGAAGGTCTGGGCCAAGCGGGCGGACGGGTTGACCGTGCCCTTGAGGACGTCCGCGATGGCCTCGGTGCCCGCGCTTCCGGGATTCCAGATGTCCACGATGGCGTCCGCGCCGTCGGTCGTTGCTACGACCTGGTTTGCGCCCGAGCCGACGGAAAGGGTTGCGCCTCTGAAGGCTTTCGTGGCTGTCGTGCCGCCAACGTTCAGGAGAACGATGAGGGGCTTGCCCGCGGCATGGAACGCTTTTTCGTACGCGTCATATACCAGCAGCTCTTTGGCTTCGATGTCGAAGAGCGCCGCGCTCACGTCCGCGCTTTCGCCGGAAATACGCGAGAGAACAAAGATACCAACATCGGTGGATGCGGCTGCCGCTTTGGCGGCTGCTTCCGCGTTTGCTCTGGCTGTCGCGATGTTCAGGCCGTTCGCGGCATTGTAAGCCGCGGTTTCAGCCGTCGCGCCCTTGGCCATTTCTTCGCTGAAGATATATTTCTTGCCGCCCTGCTTCGGCAGGTTGTTGTTGAAAGCGTCCAGGAAGGCCTGGTTGTTTCCGCCAAGAGCGCCGAAGTCGATCTGCCAGTTTACGTCAAAGCCGCGGTCAATCAGGGCTTCGCGCAAGGTTAGCGCATAGTCTTCCGTGCTGTTGTTGAAACGAACCTGGGCACTACCGGTACCCTGCATGACAACATCGCCGATGGAGGCGCTGTCGCCGTACCATCTCAGGTTGAAGAATTCCTGCCATGCTTTTCTGCTGGTCACCAACGTGACCTTTTCATTTCCCTTCAGGGGAAGGGTATTGTTTTTGTTCGCCAAAAGGGTGATCGCTTCGTCAGCGACTGCCTTGTTGACAACACGCGAATCCTTCTGAACCTGCGAGCTGCCGAATTCAAGGTGACGGCTTCCGATGTCTTCACGGGTCAAGCCGACCGTCGGGGTGCCGTCCACTTTGAGTCCGTCGGCATAGGTGCCGTCGGCTTTGAGGACGCCGTACTCGCCCTGGAAGGCGAAGGTTCTAACCAAAACGCCCAGAACATTCTTGACGCTGCGGTTGAGATAACCCATGTTTCTGGCGCCGTTGGTGGCGTCATTGAGCCAGGTTTGATGGGTGGTCAGTGTACGCGCGCCGCTCTGGGACATATCATTCTGGGCTTCCAGCGCAGCCGTTCCGGAGTCTCCGCCCCAGTCCGTCATGGTAAAGCCCGAGAAGCCCCAATCTTCGCGGAGGACTTCTGTGGTGAGCCAGTTGTTTTTCGCGGTGGCGACCGAGTTGATGGCGTTATAGCCGGTCATGAGCGTCCACGGATCCGCGGTCTTTACCGCGAGCTCGAAGGATTTCAGGTAAATTTCACGCAGGGCGCGCTCGGTCGCGTAGGCGCTGCTGTTGCGGCCGGTTTCATAGTCGTTGGCTGCGAAATGCTTAATGGTCGCCGCCAGGCCGTTGCTCTGCATTCCCTTGACCTGAGAGGCCGCTGTATAGCCGCCTACGTAAGGATCTTCGGAATAATACTCGAAATTACGTCCCGAGAGGGGGTTGCGCTGGTTGTTGATGCCAGGGCCCAGCACATAGTCGATCGCGTAGTGCTTGGCTTCCGCGGCATATCTCTCTCCGACCTTTACGGCCAGATCCGCGTTCCAGCTGGCGCCGACTCCCGCGGGAGCCATCCAGATGGTGGCGTTTTTCCACATACGGACACCGGCAGGGCCATCGGCCAGCGCGGTGGACGGGAGATTAAAACGAGGCAGGGCGGGTGTTCCGCCGGCGGGGCCGCCGGTACGGAGGATACCGTCATTGTTACTCTCGATCGGGTAGTTGTAACCGTTTTGCAGCCAAACGGGGTCTCCGCTTACGCCGCCCAACAGCATGAGTTTTTCTTCAACGGTAAGCTGTGCGATAAATGCGTCAAGATCCACAAGGATTTTGCCGTTTTTGTCCGCTTTCATCGTGATGAACTTGTCGTCGTCGGTTACGCGTACCTTAAAGGTAACCGCGGTCGCGGCGGTAACGCCGGTTTTGACAGCTGTTGCCCGGATGGCGATCGCGTTCGTCTCGTCGAGTCCGGCCGCGGAAATCGGTGCGGCGTACACGGTGCCGCCGGTTTGCAGGTTGGCGGCGGTTACACTGTCAACCGTAGAAGCCGTAAATTCAGACTTCACCGGATCCCATGTGCAAGGAGCGGTCTGATAATAGATGGTCGCGCCGGCAGAGTCGGAGAACAGCTTGATGCCGCCGGCAACGTCGCTCTTCTTATAGAGACCGCTGGTCTGCTTCAGCACATTGTTGGTGTTCGCCGGGTTGATGTTGTTGTCAATTTGAAGTCTGACTGTATTCATGGGGGAGGTGTAGGTATAGATACTGCCCCAGTCTTCGCCATTGTAACAGATAAATTTGTACGTCGTGCCGCCCGTATAATCGGGGATATAGGCGCGCGGAGTAGTCAAAGCTCCGGCAGAGGTCACCGCGGGATTGATCCGGATCCGTTTTGCGCTCGGATTTTCTTTATACGGGTCAGTACCGTCATCGGTGTACCAGAGAGAAAGCGCGTCGTTTCCCGCATAGTCCGTAATCCATCGCGGATAGTTCGCCGCCGTGAGCCAGGTATGCGAGACACGGAGGACGATACGGGCCGCGTCGGGCGTTGCGCCGCTGGGCGCGGCGATTGACGAAGTAAACGCGGCTTCCGCTGTGATCGTCGTCACGGCAAACATGGCCGCTAAGATCATCACTGTCAGCACGAGAGCAATCGCTCTTTTTGCCAGTTTCTTAAAAGACATTCAAAATCCCTCCAACTTTTCAATTTGTTCTGCCCGAAACACACCTCATTCCCCCAAGCGGTTTACAACACACATAACGTTCAGCGCCCCGGCCGGGCAGAGTACATCATCCACAGAGGCCAAACGTGAGGGGGTCTTTCCTACTTTCCTTCTTCTGCTTCTCTTCTCTACTTCTTTTTCTTTTCCCCTCCCCCATCACAAATTTGGTACCAAGATCTCGGGATCCTTTTATGAACGGGTACGCCGCGCGAAACTCAAGCTCCCTGTCTCCGCCGAAAAACAACCGTTTGATGCGCTTTTTTCATTAATAGAAAAGCAGGTGCACAAAAAACGAATGTCTGTCCGGCGTAAGCCTTCTCGCAGGTTCAGAAACGGGAGCGTCCGCGTTCAGGGTACCCGCAACATACAGATCTTTCGGTCTTATGTTACCCGGTCATCCCCTCGTACTCTTCTTTTCCCACAAACCCAAAGGGATCCGCCAGAACCGTCTGCGCCGCAATCGCCGCCGCGCCGATCATAATCGGATTGACCTTTGAGGTGTCGATTTCGATTTTCAGGCCCTCCAGAACCAGGGGCCGTATCGTCTCGTTGACATGGTCGGTAATAATCTGCCGCATCAAATCGGGCGCAACCTGCGCCAGCTGGTCCCCGATCACGACGACGCCCGGGTTCAGTTGGTTGATGACGTTCACTACCCCTACGGCGAGGTACCGGCAGGC
>JGI994J12354_10003236_pt1 | contig 15334 bp, 25 predicted proteins | sample IntmicLarv3ML3BL_FD_12354 | JGI IMG/M metagenome (IMG submission 12354)
CTTCTCTTATTCTGTTTTGCATATCAAAAGCGACCTCCCCTTTTTATTATTACCCATGTATTATACCATAAAAACATATAAAAAAACAGCATTGTCGCTCATTTGGCGGCGGTAATGCTGTTTTTATTTTTATTGTTCGGTTTTTTCACATAAATCAATAAACTTGTTTATGATATTGGAAAGGAAATCGTATTGATCTTTGTTCAATGTCGCAATCCTTTTATCAAGGAGCACAAGGTCAGAACTCGAAGGCAAACCTTTTAACAAATAGTCCGTGCTTACGCCAAGTGCATCGGCATATCTGACAATGTTACCCGCACGCAGTTCGTTTTTACCTTTTTCAACCAAGGAAAGAGTCTGTTTTGTTGTATTTGCTCGTTCAGCGGCTTCTTCTTGGGTCAATTTCAGCATCGTTCGAAGAGTATAGATTCGTTTTCCCATTTCTATGACAGTATTTTCTTCCATGAATAGCACCTCCTCTTTACATTTTATATGGAACACTTTCCTTTTTCGAGAAAGACAACTTGACAAAAGGAAAGAGAACCGTATATAATGATAAATATATAAAACGGAAGTGAATGATTTGATGATGGATGTATCCGAGCATATACCTTTTGCTGTCAAAGAAAATAAAGAAAGTTAGTAATATGATGCCCTCAAATAATAAAATCGAATCCACGGCAGTGTTTACAGGTCATAGAAATGTCCCGAAAGATCCAAATGAACTAATAACCGCTACAGAAAAAGCGGTTATTTTTCTAATTGAGCAAGGAGTGAAGTTTTTCGGTTCAGGAGGCGCAATCGGCTTTGATTGCTTGGCGTCAGAGCTTATACTCAAGCTGCGAAAAACAAAATTCCCCCAAATAAAACTGATACAGGTGCTACCTTTTAAGGGCATGGAGTCTTTATGGACACCGGAACAAAAAGAAAGATTTTATGATATAAACAATAATGCGGATAAAGTCGTTTGGCTCGCAGAGAGCTACACAGGCAATGATTTATATCATGTGAGAAACCGTTATCTGGTTGATCATTCCGCTTACTTAATCGCTTACTGCACCAATATCAATGCAAGGAGCGGAACCGCGTCATGTTACCGATATGCGGTTAAACAAAACAAACGTATAATACTGATAAATGACCATTAAAAACAACAAAAAAGCGGTGGGAACAGTTTCATTCCCAACCGCCTCGCTCGGTTTACATATTTTCGCGTCAAATCTCTGTATAATCTATATCAATGAAAAGCTCGATTAGCGTCAAAATCAATTTTCCAGGCATAATTCAACCTCGTTCGGTAAGCGGCAAACGTTCCTTCGCCAAACAAACCACAGCATACAGCGCCCATTTCGACTATTATGGAATACAATTCTATTATAGTCGATTTTTTCGTTTTCTCAAAATATACAAGAGCTTTGGAATAAATCAATCCGGATCATACGAATAACCGACTTCTCGCAGCGTCTTTATGTAGTTCATGGCTTGCGGCGAGGCTTGAAGTTTTTTACGCAGTCTTTTTATCAATGACCAAACAACAAGCTTAGAATTGCTGTCATATTGTAATTTCCAAACCCGTTTATATATCTCTTCCGAGGATAAAATGCAGCCGTGATTTTCCATTAACAGACAAAGCACATCGTATTCTTTTGCGGTAAGCTCAAGTTTTCTGTTACCGATAAAAGCGTTCTTCTGATGGGGTTCAACTAATAAATTATTGTATATCATTATATTTGACACGGGACAAATCGTTTTATTCCGCTCACCGACACGCGTTATGTGCGCCAAAACAGACAAAACGTTTTCTTCGGGATTATTGTGCCATCGTGCATATAAGTCTGCGCCGCTTTCAAGAGCGGCGATTTCTTTTTCTGTGGTAAAATTTCCTGTGACAATCATTATGGGAGTGCTACTGACGCTTCGCATGGTTCTCAATAACGGCATAAAATCAATAATATCACCGTTTATTCCCACAAATATATAATCATAAATCAATAATTTTTGAATAGCTTCGGTCATATTATCCACGCGATCCATATCAATACCGCGTTCTGCCCATATAGCAAAATAAAGACCGGCATTGTCAAGATCATTATCGACAGATAAGCATTTTAAGTTCATTGAATCACCCTCCCTCTGTTTAATGTAATAGTCATTGCTACAATAAATACTTTATCATATTTTTCGACAAAAGTCAATAAATGTTGAAAAACAGCGGTTTTCGACTTTACTAATTAATAAAAAAGGGTATAATAATTATAAAGAGGAGGTGCGAAAATGCGGTTTAGTTCTCGTTTCGGAACAGCCATCCATACATTGCTGTTGATCAGTGAATATTCTAAAACTCAAAAGGTGACAAGTGACTTTATTGCTTTGCAGATAGACATCAGCCCGGTTTCTGTTCGCAAACTGCTCGGCGATTTAAAAAAAGCAGGAATTGTAAATATTGCGCCCAGAAAAGAAAAAGAGGGAACAACGATTGCCCGGCCGCTGAACAAAATAACGCTGCTTGATATATTTATGGTAGCCGAGCCAAACCAAAAGGAAGATATAAACATTCCAAGTACAAGACATGCCAATACGTGTTACAGCGGAATTTATGTAAATGAGATTATACTTGATTATGCCGATACTGCGCTAAAAGCGGTTTTTGATGCGTTTGCAAAAATTACGCTGTCAGACGCCTTTGACACACTTAAGAAAAAGGAAGCAGAATGTCCTGAATCCAATCCAAGGGAATTGCTGAGTAAAGAAAATATAAAAAGAATTATCGCATCAGGCAAATAAAAAAGACCGCCGAAGCGGTCTGATTTATCAAAACATCCTTATATCAGCGTCATTGATTTCATCGCTGATTTTATCGTTTATTCTGTTTTGCGGCGGCGGATCAGTTTTTGATACCGCCTTCGGAGTCGCTTGAGGCTGGTTATTTGCTTGAATTTTTTTATCTCCATTCTCTGTTACATACTTTGCCGAAAGCCAAGCCTCGTAATGAGTTTTCGTCATTACCATCAGCTCATTCACTGCACGCCAGCTCATACTGACCGCGACATGGTTTTCAGGGTTGCTGCCGAATTTAGGTACGATGAGACCTTTTGAATCCGCTTCACTGGGACCACTGTCGGCGATGAAAAGATATGAATCCTCTTTTTTTCCGAGAATAAGCTGCACAGTGCGGGATAAGCTCTTACCGTCGGGTCTTGGACGGTTATATTGTTTAAGCTTATCTGCAGATGTTCCGCCGAGAGATTGATACATAGGCATCTTATCGTTGCTTGCTCGCTGTTGTCGCGCTCTGCCATGCAATATTCCACTCAATGCTTCCTGCGCGAGACACAGGAACTCAGGAACATTTATATAGATGTGAATGTTGTTGGTCTGCCGCTGTCCTGTCGGCTTGCTTGTGTCGTAAGCCGCAAACTCCAGATGAACCTTGCCGATTTCGAAAGAATCACTTTTCGATTCAACGAAACAGTTTCGCGCATCAATCCGGATTATCTGCGTTTTGTTCCTGTCATCATAATTATTGTCCATTTGTCGGCCCTCCAAAATATTTTTTTGCCTTTTCTTCGGTTTTATTGGAAAACATTTTTACGCACTCCTTAAATTTTAATAATGATAATCCAAGACACCGCCGATGTAATACTTTTCACCCGGTTCAACAGAACGCATAAATTCGTCAAGCGGTATGGTATCGAAATCTTCCGTACAAACATACCAATAGAATTTATCGCAATAATTGGTTTTTATGTCATACAACAATGGCCCACATTCGACGCCGCTTGAAAATGTTTCGAGACTAATATCTGACGCTTTTTTCACAGCTTCAATGAATTTGCTGTATGCGGATTTAAAATACTCGTTCTTCCCGTTCGGTGAAATAAGGAAAGAATTATCCTTGTTGAATATAGCTGTCTTCAAATCTTGAAGCCGGTCTCGCAGGTGCGTGATATCTTCTTCCCGATCATTATCGCCGGAGACATAATCGGCAATACTGCCAACAAACCAATGATCCCAATAATAGTCATCTGAAAGATAATCGCTTTCCGGAATCGGTGAAGTTGTGATTTGAAAAATTCTGCTATGCATATTTACTCCTCCATAATAATAGGTACAGGCAAGGATAATCCCCGCCTGTACCGTTGTCATTGCCTTTATAAAAGGCTCTGTTACTTATTCAAGCTCCGCGTCTTCCTCAACAGGATCTAAACCAACGTCACCGCATTCATAACACGAATATTCATCAGCGTCATTGAAAGAAGCGAGGCTCATAACCGAACCGCAGCTCCGGCATTTATAAGGCAATAAGTCTTTACAATCGCATACCAATTCTCCTTGTGCATCACAGGTTATGAGCTCTTCAAAGTTTATGCCGCCTTCTTCGGTGATGATTTCAACCGATACCTGATCTTCAATACAAGCAGAATCCAAGGTAATGCAATGGTCAGGAGAATTCTGTGGATATCCATCAATCAGACAGCTATACGCACTCCATGCGAAATCAACCGAAAGATTATATGTCCCTGTCATATCATCAGGAACACCTTGAAATGCTGCATCGATTTCATTCGATATATCTTGCTTCATACCGTTTTTAAAGCTTCTCGCGAAATGCCTTTCCTCCCGGCTGTCAACATTCACATCGTCACTATGAATAAAACGATTGACGAACTTAACAACATTCGGTTTTGTCCCGGTTATAGCGGCAGCTCCGCAAGCCCAGTTTGGCATAATTATTCCGCCTCCTGTCTGGCTTGCACTATAAACCTCATGTCGCCGAGCGCGGCAAGCAAATCGTCAGAAAACATTTTCCAGTCGTCGATGAACCGTTCCAATTCATCCTCATCAATCAAAGATGCCTTATCCAGCTCAAACAACTCATATTCCGTTTTCTCCATATTGTCATACGGAAGTTGTAAGAAACCTTCTTTAACGGTCACGATGGTGACACCAGCGAATGTTCCGTCGGATATCGGATATCGCCATATGAGGTCGTTGCCGAACAATTCGTTATAACGACCTCGGACATCAGATAAAGCACAGTCGCTTTCACCACTGTCCCTCAGTTGCTCCAAAACGTCGTCTTTTGAAATCAGTTTAGCAGTATCAATTTCTATTCCGCATATTCTCATTTCTGCTCCTCCTGCATTTGGAACATTTTTTTGATCATCTCGCTGCCAACGGATGACGATGACGCACTTGATTCCAGCATTTCTTCAAACTCATCCTCGGTAAGAATCCTGATGCCAAGATTCTGCGCTTTGGTGAGCTTGCTTCCGGCTTTCTCGCCTACGATAAGATAATTTGTATTTCTCGTTACAGACTCAGAAGGTTTAGCGCCTAACGAAAGCAGCTTCATCTGGATACCTTCGCGGGTATAGTTTGTGAGTTTGCCTGTGGCTACTACGGTTTTCCCGAAAAGCGGTGTGTTAAAATTAGTATTCATATGTGATTTCTCCTCTTCTTTTTTAAATATTATGTGTTTTATTAACGGACGCCAAAGTTGTGCTTCGCTCTCATCCGCATACCATGTGTAAATATTGTCATGCATTATTTGCCCGAAATCTTTAAGCTGCGTGAAATCGAACCCGGTTTGGATGGCAGACTCGAAAGCCTCCCAGTCACCTTTGAAATAGTCGTTCAGGACGCGCCCTGCGCTGCGGCCAACCATCGGTATTCCCAGACCGGCAATGAACTGATTAAGCGTGCAGCTTCGACTATTGTTAATAGCCGTCTGTATCCGCTCAAAAAGCTTTTCACCGAAACCGGGTGTGTTTACAAACGCATCGCGGTGCTGTTCCAGCTCATAAAGGTCGCCGAAGTTCCTGACCCATCCGCTGTTGATGAATTTCACCAGCGTTTTTTCACTGAGTCCGGGCAGGTTCATGCGGGTTTTGCTGCAAAAATGCACGAATTTCCGAATCAATTTGGCAGGACAGGATTCGTTTTCGCAATAGAGCAGGCGAGTGCCGCTCACTGATGTCCTGATTGTCAGACCCGAACTGCAGCAAGGGCATTTATCGGGATACTCCAGTGTCCCGCTGCAGGTGATGTTCTCCGCCATCTGCGGGATAATCATGTTAGCTTTGTAGATTTTAACTTTATCTCCGATACCCAGATTGAAACTGTCCAGAATATCGAGGTTGTGAAGAAATGCCCGATTGACTGTTGTGCCGTCGATTTCNACATCAGCGAATTTCCCTGTGATGCTGACCATGCCCGTTCGGGTAGTCGCCAGATCCAGACCGANAAANNTCGTTTCGTGGAGTTCGTCCTCCCATTTATACGCCATCAATCGGTATTCGTGATGCCCGGTCGCTCCGAGCGACTTCCCGTAAGCAACATCGTTNTANTCNACTANGCANCCATCAACNGGATANNCAAATTGCTTNGGNTCANAAGCGCGGATGCTTTCCTCGATTTGCGCTCCGGCAGCGGAGTCGGGTATAAGCACATAAGGTACCACATCGAACCCGTAAGATTCGAGCGCCTCATATTGTGCGGCTTTTGTCTTTAAAGCATCGTTTTCGCTCACCATATCAAAAGCAAAGAATTCAAGATATTGATTCCTGCTTTTGCCCGCATCCAGTCGGCGAACAGCGCCGCCCGCAAGATTACGGGGATGAGTATAGGGTTCGTCTTCAGTCTCCTGATTGATCCTATCAAAGTTGTTCCAGCTTATCACGCCTTCGCCTCGAACCTCAAACGGCTCTTTGCAAGGAATTTCAATCGGAACATTCATAAAGACTTTGGCGGTGTGTGTTACATCTTCACCAATGCGCCCCTCAACTCCGCGGGTTATAGCTTGAAGCAGATGACCGTTTTCGTAGCGAAGCACCAAAGTCAGTCCGTCCATTTTCCAAGAAACGGTGGCAGCTTTTCCGCCGATAAATTTGATGATGTCCGCCATCGACTTGGTCTTCTCAGCAGACAGCATCGGTCTGGTGTGCGCAACCGGCTTGAGTGATTCGAGTATTGCGCCGGATACCTTTTGTGTCGGTGATCCTGACAGAATAATTCCCGTATCTTTCTCAAGTCCCAGTAACTCGTCATATAACCGGTCATAATCCCGGTCTGACATAATCGGGGCGTCGTTTTTGTAATAGGCGACGTCCGCTTCGCTTATAGTAGATATAAGCTCTTTCATTCGCTGCATCATAAGTAGCAGCCTCCCTTCGTTTTAAATAATTTCTTCGTATTCCGGATTCATGGAAACTTCTTTAACACGCGCTTCCATTGCGTCTTTTGCTTCCGGTGATTCTTGTCCTGCACTGTCCAAGTCAAGAACTTCGATTATGTGTTCGTCTGCCGGGATCGTTGAAAAAATTTGCGCAACCATTCCGCTTTCAACCACAATAACCGTTTGATTCGCTTCGTTTGCAGCCATTCTGAGACCTCCTCCTGTGTATTTTTTTGTATTAAAAACGGGGCGCCTGATGGCGTCCCGGAACATAGGGTTATGCGCTTCCTTTCGGAAACATCTATATAAAAGCGACAGAGGATGAACCTCCATGCACTGTTTGCTGTACCGCAATAAACGGCAGAAAACAAAAAAAGCGCCCAAAGGTATAAAGATACCTCTGAACGCTTTGTAAACTCGGAAACTTTAATTGCTAACGCAATTTCTGATACTTATGCTGATATTATACATCAGATGAAACAAAAAATCAAGGAGTAAATGCGTTATTGCCACGGAACGCTTTTAAATTCGGAATGAAAATTTACATGGTGCTGTTCTTCATCAACAAAGCATCCTATACCATCCTTTTTGTTTGCATAGAAACTATAAGCATTGTCACCGACATCCGCCTTAGCATTTGGGTTGTCAATGTGTTCGAAATCGAATTGAACCAGTATGCTTTTGATTTCTTCTTGGATAGCGTCGAAATCACCTTGTTTCGATAACGATATTTCATATTCGTTATTCCATGGGCGCATCACAGTACAACGATATCCTTGGTTTTCAAAGCGCGTTTTAATTTGCACGCCAATTTCCAACAAAAGCTTATCAACTGTTTTCATTTTGACCTCCTTCTGTTTTTGCTTGTTTTTGAAAAGTCAACCAATATATATCATCATCGGTAAACCCGTTATCCTTTAAGAATATTTTAGCGGATTCCTCGTTTTTAAATTCTCTAACATCCCCGTCGTCATCAAGTAAATACTCCAATGGGTTTATTGTGATGTCATTAATATGCTTTCCCACAATTATCATAACAATCTTCTCCTGACACTTTTCATAATTTCGTCCAGATCGCAGATACATTCAACATAACCGAGCGAAGTAAACCCGCAGGGTTCTCCTCCCATCTTTTGTTCCCCATATCCTTCGAAATCAATGTACTTTTTTAGAATCATATCTTCCAAGTCCAACGGACTCAGATTCATCTCCCTGCAAAACAGGTATTCGCCATACTCGGCATAGCTCTGTATCCCCTCAATAAAGTCAAATGAGCCGAGATACTCTGCCAATCCAGCGATTTCCTGATTGGTTGCTGCTTTCGCAAATTCAGCGACGGCTTCCAGTTTGTCATCATCGAATGGTTGTATTACCTGCTGCTGAACCAATGTCTTGATTAATTCGCTTTTTTCCATGTTATCCTCCATATTGCCCCTGACCCCGATGATTTCATAATCACCCGGTTCAAAGCATCCTTTGCAATCGCACAAGCACTCGACGAATCCTGTTTCTTCGTCGAGAATACCGCGATGCAGCGGTTCCTCCTCATCAATGAGGCTTTTGAATAAAACTTGCTTTTTCGTATAGCATCCTCCTCTTCAATATTGGTTTGATCGCTTTCATAATGAAACTCCGACCATTGTTTATCTATAACTTGCCCGTTTTCATCCAGAAAGAAATAGCCGAGGCGTCCGTTGGACTTAAGATATTTTATCGTATCGTCAATTTCCTCACGGCGACCCTCCATACTCTCTTTCCAGTTCTTTTGGTATTCATATAACTCGCCGGTTATTTCATATTGCTTGCTTCCGAGTTTACGGACATAGAAGAACGGACCGTCAAATCCTTTCAAGGGTACAAGCAGCGCACGGTATGCCACATCGCCGGGAGAACTATCATATCCGCCGCAAAAATAGCCTTTCGTCGTATGATAGTCTTTTTTGGTAAACGTACCGTTTCCCATTTTTATTCAGCTCCTTTTTTAAATTATGAATCATGTGATTCCGATTTCTTTTGCCATATCGGGATAAATCTCCGTAAATAGCTTCATATATCGCTTGAATCCGGCGTCGTTTAACGGGCCGCCGCACCATAGGGAAGTCAGGCTCCATATGAGAAGTTCCTCCTCTATGATGTGATACCTGCCGACCGGAACGACCTCATTGCCGTTGTAGTGAACCTTTGGTGGTGACAGAACTTCCTTCAACTCTGTTTTAGTCTTTACTTGAAGTAAGTATTCTATCTTTTGTGCGCAGATAATCGGAATCAAATCGTTATTGTTAAACTCTTTTTGATATCCGCGCATTGTCGCGCCGAGTTTAATCAACGCATCCACCCGCTCGCAAAACAGCTTGTCATTTCCTAAATCACCTAACCGTGAAATGCCCAAAATTATTTGCAAATCAATATCCGGAAACGTATTTTTCAACATGCAATCTCATCTCCTTCTATCTGATGATAATTTCGCATAGATAATGCTGATATTCGCTTGTGTTCGCCGGGATTATTTTATTTTCGCTCATTGGATTTGCCTCCCATATTATTGTTTAGGCTGCTTTTTCAACCGAAAATTCACCGCGAAACCTTGTTTTGAGATTGCGCTGCTTTATCCATTTTTCGGCTTCCTGTTCACTGCCAAACTGCTTGGCGGCACTGATATACGGACTATGATGCAGGTACCCTTTTGTGATTCCGGTTACATAGCTGCCGGAGCCAAAAGCAACAACGTAATATTCGCCTGTCAGCCGCGTTTTTGGCTTGTGCGTGCGTGGGAGGGGAACGTTGTCGTAATATTTCAGGCAGATATAAACCGTTTCATCAGGAGATTTGTTTTTCAGCCGCTCGTCCGATTCCTTAAGAAAATCTACTATCTCCCCATCAGAACGCAGATGCCGATCACATTCTGTGGTATGCTTTTGCCCACAATCCTCCTTATCGGCAGTTTTTCTCCATATACTCATGTAGGCTCTTACTGCAGCCGTATGGATTCGTTCGTCCGCCAGCTCTTTTATGGTCTTTGCCTGTTTGATACCGTTCTGGAAGAAACGCAGGAATGCCGCGTCATCTACCCATTTACCGCCACGCATGAAATGCTCCTGATATTCGCCGCCGCAATAACTTTTAACTCGTTTAATAAGCTCTTCCGGAGTATAGGCAGGTACAGTCTGTTCCCAGTATGGCGTCCAGTCCCGTTCTCTGCGTTCTTTTCCATTCCATGTCGTTTGCCAGCAGTTGTTTGAGCCGCAAAGTATCATCGGGATAATCCTTCCGTCTTCGAGCTTTATAAATTGCCTGTCATACACTATCGTGTAACTCATAATTTTCTCCTATTATTTATTTTGATTAAAGTTAAAGGGCAAGCAGATTATTAATCCGCTTACCCTTTAAGTTGTTACACTGCTTGTTGGTCGCGCTGGGAGCTGATTAATTTTCTCATGATTTCAATATTCCGCTCAAGAGCAAAATCAACCATCAAAGCAACACGTTCGCCTTCGTGATACTGACAGAGCAGATCATAAGAACCGTCTCCATACCCGCTTGACGAAACTACCCCTTTATTCGTTATTAACACTCCGCCTTGGTTCTCGCCGAGAGTAAGTTTACAGCATTCGCCGTAAAAAGAATGCTCGTCGTCATATTCGCCTCCGGATTTTTCATCAACCGGATAAAGAGTGTCGTCGAATATTCCGCACTGCCCGCTATCAACACCGACGCAGCCATCATACGGTTCCCAATCAGTCTTTATAGAATCGACATAATCAGTATGAACCGCCATAATCGCCGCAACCCTGATGCCAAACTTCTTTTCATCCTTTTTGACAATATAGGTTGCGTATTGCCCCGGTTTTACATCAATACCCGTAAGCATACACCACACATTGCGGTCATAACACGGATCTGATACGACTGCCTTGCCGGATAAATCTATGTATCCGACGTCTATTAATGATTTTTTCAATATTTGTCCTCCTTATCACATTTTTATAACGCGAATTTCTTCGGTATGTCTGCCTTTTTGTATAAGCGTGTCTCTTATGAACTCGGCAGATTTCGCACTGAACCTTTCTGTTTCCCAATAGACATACTCGACAAACGAAAACATCCCGTCGATATCCGCTGGCTTAAGAACCTTGTATTTAGTGAATATCATGTTATCAGCCATAACAGACCTCCGTTCCGTATATCGCGGCTATATTGGGGAAGCTCGCGATTATACGCATTCTTAATTTTGTCATAATGCTTTCGGCGGTCTTTGGAGTCACATGGATTTCTTCGGCGATTTCGTCGTAGGTAAACCCAATCGACTTCAAAGTAAGTACGCGCTTTTCTTTTTCGGACATTATGTTGAGTATCTGCGAAACGGCTCTCTTTTTATCCGAATCGTGGATATAGCCTCTGGCCGCAATGGGTGTGATGAAATCAATACTCAAGGTATGATTCGGGTCTACTCTTTCTGTTGTTTTTGATTTGCTCATGTTTTTCATTCCCTTTCATTTTTATAAGATTTTTTATTTTTATATAGAGAGGGCCAGAGGCCCGTAATAAAATTGGGGCCTCTGTAAAACAGAAGCGATATATATAAAAAAAACGCCCAAAGATTAAATCTCTGAGCGTTTTGTGACCAAATGGGTCGTGGTATAAATAATACGGGGATAATTTCCCCCCGCACTTACGATTCTGGGCTCCGCTTGAGAGCCGAAACGAAAAAAGCGCCCAAAGGTATAAAGATACCTCTGAACGCTGTGTAAACTCGGAAACTTTAATTGCTAAAAGCAATCGCTGATACTAATATAGACATTATACATCAAATCAAACGAAAATGCAAGCCCCAATATATTCTATAGAAAATTCGCACTATCTCCATTCAATAACTGTTTCTGCATCTTTTTTGGGGATAACCTTGGCTTCTTCGTCTGCATAGCCAAATGAAATAGCAGATATTAATTGATTATTTTCATTAAAATGTGCGCAAAGCTCATTGTATGCGAAAACAGTATCACAGATCCATAATGAACCAATCCCCAAATCGGCAGCCATGAGAAGCATATTTTCTATTGCCGCGCCTATAGATAAAACGTCTGATACCTCAACAAACTTTTCTTCTGTTTCGACCGCATCAAAAAGATGATGTTCGCCTGTATTAAATACGAAAACCACAACAGGCGATTGCCGCATAATCTTTAATGTGTTTTCAACTGACGGAATTAGGTGCTGTCTTTTTGGAAGCAATCCTTGTCCGCATTTCGCTTTTTCGATTCCTGATTCCATAGCTCTTAATGCCTCGTCTTTGCTTTCGCCTTTTGTAACAACAAATTTCCAGGGCTGTTTGTTCTTTGACGAGGGGGCTTGCAAGCCTGCCAATAGTATTTTTTCTATAACATCATCCGGTATATCCGAAATTTTATATTTGCGGATACTCCTTCGTTTATAAATTGCGTCGTATGTTTCCATTTTATCCCTCTAATTCTTTTTTGAAAGTATAATTTTCATTGGCTGACAAACAGCGGAAGCAGCAACGGCACTGATAATTGCTTCGGGTATGCCGCTTGTTAGAACAGTTGTGCCGATAATAACAAGCATCGCTCCTCCGGCAAGAGATGAATATTGATTGCCGAAAAACAGCCAAATGCCGCCCATAACACCAAAAGTGTTGGTAAGGCTTCCTAACGCCGCGCTCAGCGATAAGCAAAGTACATTTTTAGACGGCAGCCTTTTTGACAATACGCTGTATGTAAGTCCTGTTATTGTCCCAACCAAAATGCGAGGTACAAAGCAAATTAAAACGCTTCCGAAATTACCCGAAAACTCACCCAATGAATAAAACGGAGTGAAAACAAATGCGGCTATGGGTGACGGCGGCATGAATGTCCATACGATAAAGCTGAACAAGCCTGCACACGCGCCCATAAGCGTTCCTGCTTTTGTTCCGAGTAATAAAGCGGTAATAACAACAGGTATCATGGCTAAAGTTGCGACGATAGGACCTAATGCCGGAAGAGAACCGAGCGGAGTAAAGCAAAAAAGCGCTTCTATCGCCAGCAGAATAGCAAATTGTGTCATAAAAAGAGTTTTAGAATTATTTTTCATTACTTAAATCCTCCTCGTCGGTATAAATCAGTTTTTTATAAAAGTCAAATTGGCTGTCAATTAAATTTTCAGACACGCCTATTGACATAGCTTGTGTTTCAAGTCCTTTGATACAGTACATTATGTTGGAAGCCAAAATCGGAGCATCGTCATTATTTAAGAGACCCTCTTTGACGCCGTGAATTAAAATTTCCAAAACAGTGTTGTTTATATTATCAAATGACTCTGTAAAAAAATCTTTATCCGCTTCATTTTTATGCGCTATGTAAAATTCAAACATGGCCAACAACAAACTGTTTTCCATGTGCAGCAGACGTTTCTTTTGCGTTTCAAAATAATTGTCTAACATAATCTTGAAATCAGTATTTTGCGCGTTTGATATCGTTTGCTCCAGATTGGCTTGATTGTGAGCTTTGATAACTTCGATGAAAATTTCATCAACAGAAGAAAAATATAAGTATAATCCTCCTCTGCTAATATCACTTTCCTCAATAATGTCTTTCATTGTTACGCCGTTGAAACCTCTGCGAATAAAAATCTGTTCAGCGTTAGATAAAATTAGTTTGCGTTTTTCTGTGGAATTGCCTCCCATTTTATAATAACCTCTTTTCTAAATCAATATAAACTGACACGTGTGTCATGTATAATTATATGACACACGTGTCAGTTTGTCAAGCCGTTTGTAAAAATTATTCATCGGCAGAAAGGAGGCTTGCAAAATAACAATACATATGTTATACTAAATACAGGTCAAATGTTATACTAAGAGGTGTGCTTATGAATATACCGGGCATAATAAAAGAGATACGAAAAAGAACAGGCGACAGCCAGAAAGCAATGGCTGCCGCATTGAATGTCAGTTTCGCCACGATTAACCGCTGGGAAACAGGACGCTGCGAGCCATCGCCGATTGCTTTAAACGGTCTTCGTATGTATTGCGAAAATAACAGCATTGACTTCGCGGAATTTGAAGGAAACAACGTGCGGATAGGGAACGAATCGGTCATTCTTTACCATGGCTCAAAAAACGGTATTATCGGAGATATTCAGCCGAACAGCCGTGAACTATGCGACTTCGGCAAAGGCTTCTATATGGGAACCGAGCGCATACAGCCGCTGACTCTCATTTGCAATTTCCCAAATGCCAAGCTATACACCGTATGTGCCGATTTAACAGGGCTTTCTGTTTTGGATATTGAAGTCGGTATCGACTGGGCTTTGTTGATTGCCTATCATCGCGGGAAAATGGAAAACGTGAGGGATAGTAGTATATACAAAAAGTATTCCGAAATGACAAAGAACTGCGATGTGATTATCGGGTATATCGCAAATGACAGAATGTTTGTTGTGCTGGACAGATTTTTCTCAGGTGAGATTACAGACGCCGCATTGGTTCAAAGCTTATCTGCGCTCAAATTAGGCAAACAGTATGTGGCTCTGACACAAAAAGCGTGCAGTCAGATTAAAATAACAGAGGAAAAAGCTCTGAGCGATAAAGAACGCAACGAGCTGCGGACAGAAAGCGAAGCGCATCGGCAGGAAGGTATTCGGCAAGCCGAAGAGATTTGCCGTAAATATCGCCGNGAAGGNCGTTTCTTTGATGAAATAATCAGCGGAGGNGTGTAAAAATGCCGAAANCATTAAGCGGATTTGAGCGGCAGCTCTGCGACATACAAGGACGATTGTTTGAGCTTTCGCTGAAAAAGGATTTGAATTCCGAGGATTTTATACAGAAGTTTATGAACAGCAAAACCTGCGAATTTCTGGATATGCCCTACGACCGCCTACAATGGGCAGGGGAGGAATATATTTTAGAGAACCTGCTAGAGGAAACGCAGATTAAGACAGCGGGTATTAAATATAACAAGGAAGTTCTCTTTTGGATTGGTTACACTTATCGTTACTGGCATTTGTTGACAGGGGAGAACGGTAGGGATATCTACGCACAAGCGGACGCAAAGCAAATGGATGAATGTTATCTTGGCTTTCATGCGCTTGACGTTGGTATGGCAATAGAGGATTTGAAAGAGATTTACCGGCAGAAAAACAACATATAAATTTAACAATAAA
>JGI994J12354_10003237_pt1 | contig 15333 bp, 14 predicted proteins | sample IntmicLarv3ML3BL_FD_12354 | JGI IMG/M metagenome (IMG submission 12354)
GAAACCTAAGCCGTCCCTCTTCGCTTACATTAAGTGTCGGCTTTGATGACACAACCGCGCGGGTGTCTTTCTTCGCTTGAGTTCGCATTCCTATGGCAAGCTGTTTGCCGACCTCTGAGCGTAGCACATCGGCTTTTACGCCCAAATCCTTGGCAGTTTTCGCTATGTATGTTTCTCGCTTTATCGGGTCGAATATCCGCGCTACCTCGCCGATAGCCTTTCTAAGATACTCCGCTTGTCCGTCCGCGCTTGACATGTCAAGCCCCGACTTCGCTCGAGTAAGGCGGTGCTCTTCTACGGACAGCGACTTGCCGATTACACTTCCGAACGCCTCGCGCCCGAATTTTGCGATATATTCGTCCGGGTCTTTCGCCCCCGTCATCTGTAAAACTTTAAGCTTTATCCCGACATTACCGCAGATATTCTCTGCCCTTGCGGCGGCTTTCTGCCCCGCCTCGTCATTGTCGTACGACACTAAAATCTCGTCAAAGCTTCGCGATAAAAGCAAAGCTTGATCTTCACCAATCGCCGTTCCCAGCGTAGCCACAGTGTTCGGAAAGCCGCCCTGCCACAGCGACACAACGTCCATGTACCCTTCGCAAAGTATAACGGCTTTTTCACCGCTTTTCTTCGCATTTTGAAGCGAATAAAGTCCTTTGCTTTTCTTAAACACAGGCGTGTCAGACGTGTTCAAATACTTTGGAGCAGTATACCCGTTCGGGTTTTTCTGATAATCCAAAAGCCGCCCGCCGAAACCGATAACACTTCCCTTTGTGTCAATTATAGGAAACATAAGCCGCCCACGGAATATATCGTAAACGCCGCCCCGTTCGCCCTTTTTCACAAGAGCCGCCGCAATAAGTTCGTCCTCTGAAAAACCTTTCGCCCGCATATAGTCAGAAAGCGAGTTCCAGCTGTCGGGAGCAAACCCGATACCAAAATGCTTAATCGTCGCAGGCCGAAGCCCTCGCCGCTCTATGTAATCTCTCGCCGCTTGATAATTCTCTGTCTGCGAGAAGAAAAATCGTGCCGCCTCGCGGTTTGCTTCTAATATTCGCCGCCTGAGCTTTATTCCCTCGTCAGACACGTTGTTGTCTTTCGGCAGAGGAATACCCGTCTTGTGTGACAAAAACTCGAGCGCCTCTATGAAATCAAGGCTTTCAATCTTCATTATAAACCCGATAATATCGCCCGCCTCTTGACAACCGAAGCAGTAAAAAGAGGTGGTATCGGGGTATACCGTAAAGCTCGGTGTCTTTTCCGCATGAAAAGGGCAAAGCCCTTTTCTGTTTTTTCCAGCACGCGACAGAGTAACATATTCAGACACGAGGTCTTCAATGTTAATCGAATTTTTAACTTTTTCTATAAAATCGGTAAAATCAGCCATTAGGTTAGATGTTACTTGTGGGAATAAAAATTGCTTCAAACGCGTCTATGGCGTAGCTGTCCGACATTCCGGCGATATAGTCGGTCACCGCTCGATTGACACCCTCGCTCTCTGCGATCCTTTGATAGAGAGGCGGCAAAACAGTATGATTTTCGGTGAAATACTCGAACAAAGCCCGCAAAAGATTTTCAACTTTATCAAGCTCTGTAATTGTCGAAGCCCCGTTATATACAGCCCCGAACATGAAAGCTTTAAGCTTTGTGTGCGCCTCGAAAACCTCGTCACTCGGCGTGATTTTCCACCCTGTCGGAGTATCAACAATGCTGTTTTCGACAACCGACTTCACCATAGTTGTTATGCGTGTTGATTTGGTTTTGCCCAAAATCTCAAGGCAATCCTTCGGCAAATCAAGAAGCGACAGCGCCCCCGCGCCGACAGCATCGTCGATGTCGTGGTTGACATATGCCACCTTGTCGCACAGCTTCACGAGCGCTCCCTCAGGGGTCAAAGCCTCTCCCGAAGAGTGGTTCTTTATCCCGTCAAGCACCTGTGCCGTGAGGTTCAGCCCTTTGCCGTCGCGCTCTAAAAGTTCCGCCACGCGGACGGATTGCTCTGCATGGGCGAACCCAACGCCATTGAGCTTTGCCAAAACACGCTCGCCCGCGTGTCCGAAAGGAGTATGCCCGAGGTCGTGCCCAAGGGCAATCGCCTCTGTCAAATCTTCGTTTAATCGCAGAGCTCTGGCAATTGTTCGGGCAATCTGCGACACTTCGAGAGTGTGCGTAAGCCGAGTGCGAAAGTGGTCACCGCGAACGGCGATGAAGACTTGCGTTTTATGTTTAAGACGGCGAAATCCTTCGCAGTGAATTACCCTGTCGCGGTCACGAGCAAAAGCCGCCCGCACGTCGCACGGCTCTTCAAAATATTTGCGTTCTATACCCGCCGAAGATAGAGTAGCAGCAGCGGATAGCATTGAAAGCTCGAGGCTTTCAGTTTGTTCTCTTATGGTCATAATTCGTCCATTTTACAATCTAAATTATTATACCACAATATAAGGAAGTTGTCAAATAAAATATCCCCCGCTACGCAAAGCAGAGGGGGATATTTTTATCAACTATTTCACCATCTTCCTAAAGTCGGCAAGAGTATACAAATCCTTAAACAACTCGTCCGAGCGCAAATCGAAAGTCACAGGAAAAAACTTCAACTTTCCTATCCGCTTCGCGCTTTTTATCATTTCCTTAATCTCTTCTTCAAGCGGAAGAGCAAGCGCTTGTGCGCGCACCTTCTCGGGGATATATATGGTCACCTTGAAAAATCCATTATAAATCGAAAGCCAAAATGCAGTCATTTCCTTGTTTGTTCCTCTAGAGGTCGTCCATTTGTACAAACCTTTTCCAAGCCATGCCTTGCCATCGTTGTAATAGCGCCACTCCACCTCTAGGTCGTGCTTTTTCAATCCTTCAATAAACGCAGCATAGGCGCTGTTTGCCGCATCAAGAGCCGCGGCGATAACTTCGTCTGTCGGTTCTATGTCAGGGTCGCGTAGTAATTGTTGTTCGTTCATGTTTTCTTAAATCTCGGATGTTCGTACCATGCTTCGCCGCTAAATTCATCCCATTCTATAATGGATTTCGAGAATGAAAAAGTTAGATTGTAAATCTCTGTGCCATCTATATTAAAGCGAACCGAATATGTATTGTCGGGCTTTTGCCGATATTCGTCCACGCCGAAAATAAAGCCGGTCTTGCTTAAAATTTCGGCATATTTCTCCGGCTCTGCCGGCATAGCTTCTACAGATTTAATTAGTTTTTTGTCCGGTCCATATGTCTTACTCGCGCTAAAAACGAGGCTCTTGATAGAAACATTCTCAAATTTCATCACAGCATTTTCAATGCGCATATCTTTCGAATTGTCGTTTTGCGTGTTTTTAGTAGTGGCATTTATGTCAGAAACCGACCAAATCATTTCTGTTTCGGACAGCGTTGCTTCATTTATTTCTGCGTCATGAAACGAAAAGGCGTCTAATTCGTTGATTGATTTATATTTCATTATGTCAAATACTCCCCTTTAACCTCATCAAGCTTTTTGAAAAACAAACTGTCAAGGTTTGAGAAAGCGTAGTTGTTCCGAGAAATTATCACGTCCTTGTACTCTCTTTGCGGATTCTCAATCTCTCGCTCGATTAAGTTATGCTCTCCTAAAAGCTTCTCTGACGAGCGAGAAGCGAGCATGAATGCCCCCGAAACAGAGGACAAAAATTTTCTCTGAATCTCTCGGTCGCATATGTGTATCTTGCGCTGTGTTCCAATAGGAAGCGCCGAGTTATTAGTGTCCAAATATGCAATTTCTGTATAGTTGCCTAGATCCTCTGCAAGCAACTTTTCTTTACCCGCCAAAGGATGATTCTTCGACATCAAAGCACGCATGTGAAAGCGGTAGAACTCTGTTTTCGCAAGCCCTCGCTTTTCAAGCAAGTCAGAAAACAAAGCCTCAAATCTTGTGTCGTATCTTAAAATCCCGATGTTAAAAGCTCCGTTAGCTACGCCGTCAATTATGTCTGTCGCCTCGGCTTCTTTGTAGAAAATTTCGGTCAACGGAGTGGCATCAAGCGATGCGGAAAAGCGTAAAAAAGCGTCGCCTATGTAAAAAGCACAGGCGGCGGCAAGTGAAAAAGTCAAATCTGTTTGAAGCCCGTCACAGAACAAAGTTTCCACCTTGTCAACAAGAGAGAGAATGTTCTGAGCATAAAGCAAAAGCTCTTCCCCCTCCGGAGTGACCTCTATTCCAACGCGGCTTCGCTTGAAGATTTTCGCACCAAGAGAGATTTCAAACTCTTTTATGGCACGGCTTAAATTCGGCTGGCTCATATAAAGTCGTTCAGCAGCCGTGTTTATAGATTTTGCTTTCGCAACCTCTACAACGTATTTAAGATGCAATAGGTTCATTTTCTTAACAGTTTGATAAAATTAAGATTAACTTCGAATAACTGGCGGTGCTTTTTCATGATAAGGTCGGTAATAAGTCCTGTTATGAACAAAAGTGCTCCGCCCAAGACGAAAAATCCGCTTGTGATGAGTGTGGGCATACGCGGAACAAGCCCGGTGAGATAGAACTCGACAAGCACGGGAATAAACAGAGCGAGTGCTATTAAAACGCAAATTACTGCGAATATTCCATAGAAACGGAACGGTTTGAACTCGCGATAGAGCCGAACAATAGTTTTAAGCACTTTAATTCCGTCCGAAACGGTCGAAAGCTTGCTCTCGCTCCCCTGCGGTCTGTCGCGGTATGTAACAAGCACGTTTTCGACGCGCATGTTTTTGTCAAGAGCATGAATCGTCATCTCTGTTTCAATCTCGAAACCTTTCGAGAGGATAGGAAACGACTTGACGAAAAGAGGAGAAAATGCACGATATCCCGTCATGACATCGCGAATATTGCTCTTGAAAAGCAGGTTTATCATGCGGCGAACGGTAACGTTCCCCGCGTTGTGAAACCGACGCTTGTTCTCTGTGAAATATGTCGAAGAAAGTCGGTCGCCAACAACCATGTCCGCCCCGCGCGCAAGCACCATGTCTACCATCTCGCGGGCATGCTCAGCAGGGTACGTGTCGTCGCCGTCCGCCATAAGATAACAGTCGGCATCAATGTCGCGGAACATTCGGCGAATGACGTTTCCCTTACCCTGATTGTATTCGTAACGTACAATCGCGCCCGCCGCCTCGGCGATTTCCGCCGTGCCGTCGGTGCTGTTGTTGTCGTAAACGTATATGTCCGCATCAGGAAGTGCAGCCCTGAAATCCGCCACAACCTTCGCGATAGTAGTGGCTTCGTTATAGCATGGAATGCATACGACTGCTTTGGACATAATTAATAATAAAAATCAAATAATCTGAAAAACGACCATGAATAGGTCAAGACTATGAAAGATATAAGTCCGTAAAATCCTATGGTTTTTATGATTTTCGGTTTTATATGCTCGCAAATGCTTTTAAAGCCGACTGCCATCAACAAGACAAGAGGTATAAGAATCGGCATGACATATCTTCCCTGCGGCTGAAAATCGGTGCCCCACGAACGATATATCGAAAGGAAAACGGTTATTCCGCTTGCGATAATAAACGAAAGTTTCAAGATAAAGCCGTTATACACCGCCTTTCTTCTAACCAAAGCTTTAATTCCGCCGAAAACGAAGCCCAAAATTCCGATAGAAATTATTACCATGAAAACGGCATACCACTTATCGGATAAGTAAACACTCATCGCGCCAAGCACGCAGATAAAGCTTTGAAATGTTACCTTTTCCCACTGCGATTCTTTGAGCATCTCTAATATGCTCTTCCCCTCGTTTTTGTATGTAGCACGGTTTGACGGCTTTATAGAGTCATCTCCGTACTGCTCTGACATTTGGTCTGTTATTTCCACGCCAAGGAAATCGCCGTCATATAAAACGGCACTTCGCACATACCACCAACCCGAAACGAGTACAACAACGGCAATAATAAGTGCCGTTTTTCCCAGAATAGATTTGATGTTTTTGCGGTTTTCTTTTTTTCCAATCACTGTTGCAAACCACAGAAAAACACTTAAAATGACAAATCCAAAAGCACTATAGTACGACAAGAGGCACGCGCCGAGAGCAATAGCGAGTATTACACAGCTTTTGATATCCCAGTTTTTATCTATACCGTTCACCCAAGCATATATGATAGCCGCAACCGTGAAAACCGCAAAAGCATCGTTGTTTATGTAGCTTGAAAGAAATACGAACTGTGGCAAAAGACTTACAAAAGCAATGACAAATATTTTAATTCGCGGATTGTTTTTGAAAAGCCTTCCCGAGGTAAGATAAACGAACCATACCGTTCCCAAACTGGATATAATGCTTGGTATGCGGCATACATAAAACAAAAACAGCGGATTTTCCGTAAACCGTCTTGCGATTTTCAGAAAAAATGCGCCGACTATTTGCGTAATGTATGGCACAAAGGCATACGACATTCCCCAATAATCTATCCGAGTTTCTTCCTCGAAACCTGTCGGTAAAGCATTGTTATTTGCAATAAACTCGATGATTTTCATGCGGCTACGTTCGTCAGGAGCGGCATGAAAGGTGTATGGTATTATCAACGCCCAAAGCGAGTAGATAAAAAACAAAACGCCAAGATAGATGAAAATATTTCTGTGTCTTGCGCCCGCCTGTCTGATTTGAAGTAATCTGCTTTGCATTAATCATCTCCTGAACTTTTATATTCTACGGCAATTCTAACACAAACCCAAGCAAAAGTCAACGTTATCCAAGCACAAGCTTTACCCCGCTTATAATCATCACAGCGCCGAAAATCCGTTTAAGCCAAACGTTGTTTATGCTTTTAAGAAACTTCGCTCCGACGAAGCCGCCCAAAAGTCCCCCGGGTAGATAGATAAGAATGTCCGAAAACCGCACATTTCCCATCAAAATGAACACTGCTGACGATACTATCGACAAAGCAAGAATGACAGCAACGCTTGTAGCGTGCGCTTTCTTCGGCTCGACCCCTGCGTGCTCTAGTCCGGGCACAACAACAACGCCCCCGCCAGAGCCGAAAAGCCCGTTAAACACGCCTGCAATAAAGCCTATTAAAGCAAAAAATAACTTCTTATGTTTCATAGAAGTTATTTTTTGTTTATTTCAAATATTTTATTCAAAAGCTCTATTTTTCAGAAGGGTCAGCCTTGCGTATTTTGATATATGTAACTCCGTACATAACCATGCTCGACAGCACAAGCACGGCGGTTATCGCAAGCATAGCAACGAGTATCCATATGTTAAGATTGGGGAACAGCACCGCCAAAAGCATGAACGCGTAAAACACGAATGTTGCCGCTTTTCCGAGGAAATTCGACGGAATAATGTCAAGCTTCATCTTCTTTACTACTACCAAACCTCCGATAAGCATGGTAAGCTCTTTAAGGAAATGCACAGCGAATAGAATGAAAAACATCGGCTGTATGAAACCAAGGCAGAAGCACACGGCAGAGAGCGTAAGCTTATCCGCAAGAGGGTCGAGTATAAGACCAAGCTTGGTAATCTGATTGAACTTTCTTGCGATGAACCCGTCCAAAGCGTCGGTAAGCCCGCTTAACAAAAGTATTCCTGCGGGAATTAACAGCCACCATGTCCACGTTTGTTTGGGGTCGGCAAAGGAAAGATAGCTCCACGCGAATGCGGGGATCAGCACTATGCGAAAGATAGATAAGCAATTTGGAATAGACATAATTAATTGATTAAAGTCCTGATATGGTCCTTGAAAGATTATAGAAAGGACCGAATATAATTGTTTTGTTTATAACATCAGCGTTAGTAAACTCGAACGTTTGCGGAAAAAGCGAAATTAAAACATGGATTATCAATGCGATAACGCAAACCCAAATCAATCCCGTAACAACTCCGAGTAAGCCGCCTGCAACCCGATTTGCAGTGCCGACTATAGGAACTCTGTTGAAAACCTTCAATTTCTTTGACAAAATCATGACGATAATGAAAAAGATAATCACAAATATAACTGTCACGATAATTCCAATAATATTAATCGCTGCGGGACTTATGAAATTGTCCGTGATTACTGTTGCTACATTCTCTCTGGTGGGAATGCTTTTATCGAACAGCGCGAAAAACTCGCTTTGATTTATGTTAAACATATTCAAAGACTTAGGAAGGTTGCCCATAAGTCTTTCTACTCCGCCGCTTGCTGCGATATCAGGAAGTTTTGATGCTACCTCTGAAATCACTACTCCTCGAACAAAGCCTTTCCAAACCAAAGGAGCAATCAAATTTGATAAAAACAGAGCCAGCAGGAACGAAACAAAATAGCCTATACTTCGCAAAAGAGTCAGAACGAATCCACGGCGATAGGCGATAAACGCGGACAAAAAGATAACCGCGAAAACAAGTAAGTCTAAAAAAATCGACATAATTCACCTAAAACTTTACTTTACTGACCTTATAATCGCTTACAGCATACGCGCTGTTTTTCACTGCGACCACTGCGTTTGCCTGCTCTTCAAGCGCCGCCTTGTTCTTTTCTTTACCGTCTTTGTCAAACATGTATACGTTGCTGTCTGTAAGCGCATATGAGAAGCCATCTGCAATCGCAATTGCTTTGGGCTCGTCCGAAAACGCCGAGCACTCGGCTTCTTCGTCTTTTGAGTACCTGACTATCCTATATGCGCCCTGCCGCCACACAGCGACAGCAATAGTTTTTGCATTATTTGCGTCTGAAACAGCCCAAGCAAGTGTCTTTTCCGCAAGTTCGTATTCTTTCAAAAGCGTCCCGCTGTCATCAAAAAACAGAATTTTGTTGTCGCAAAGCAAGCTCCAACCGCCGTTGGTTTTGTACAGTCCAAGGCAGATACTGTTCTCTACGGTAAACTCAAATGTAGGATCTTCTTTAGAGAAATTAAGCCCTGTTACAACTGTATGCAAAATTCCTTCTTGCGAACGAAGAGCCGCCAAAACGGCTTTTTTTCCGTCGTGAGCAAGCTTTACAGAGATAAGCTGATCCGCGCAAGAGTAACGGAATTTCTCATTACCACCTTTATCATACACGGTAAAAGCGCTTAAATACCGCTCGTCCTTGACGATAATCCCGAAAGTTCCGCTATTTGAAACGTCAGCAGAAACGATAGTTTCCGTTAAAGTTTTCTGAAACTTCTCTTTTCTGTTTTCTATAAGAGTAATATTACTCCCGCCCGCCTCGTAAAGCACAGCGTTCTCGCCCGAAAGGCTTATCAAAGGGGTTGCGAACCCATGCGGAGCCGCCGAAATTCTTTCTCCGCTGTCGCTGTAAATCATGTATTGACGGTCGCTTACCGCAATAAAAGAATTCCCCGAGCGAGCAAAATTCTGCAAACGCTCTCCAACAAAGGTTATAGGGAACTTAGAATCAACAAGCCTGTAAATATCAGAGATTAGGTCGCTTCCCAAGGCGATAGCAACAGAAACCGCAATCAAAACCGCAAGCACTGCACAGCGGCGAATTAAGGTCTTTCTGTTCCTTGTTTTGCGATATTGACCCACGTCTTGCGTATAATTTTTTCCCATGCGACAATCTTCTGTTTATTCCGCCAATTTATGCTAATAATTAATTAGAGTGTGCTGACAATAATCAACACACTCTAATATATCACAAACGGAACGCAAAGTCAACAGCAGAAATATTTACATCGTTTGCATTTTGCGTAATACTTTTATCATTCCGCCACGATTTTTCGCCAGCTTCATAAAAGTCGGAAGGTGGTCTGATTGCGTCTTTTTCACAATATAATCGGCGGTCGGCTTTTCTCGAATGTCCGCATCAATATAATCAATCATATACTGCAAATGCTCGCGGCTTATAGCCCACACAGGCTTACTGTCAAAGCTACTTTGATAGTAAAGCGGAAAATCAAAATACGGTTCAATGCCGTTTTTGATTTCCTCAATTACACTCCATTTCTCGGCAACCTTACGCACTTTGTCGGATTGACCAGTGCCGCAATAAGGGCACTTAACGTAAAGTGTCGAGAAGTGCTGTTTATTCTTGTCAGTAATGTCAGTTCGATAATAACGCCCACATTCTTTGCATTGGCTGTGAACATCATAGCGATAAACTGTCCGCTCTTTAGTTTGGCTGTCGCCGCATGCCGTACATTTGAAATAGGAGTTTTCGCGGTCTGCTTTTACAACTCCCAGCTTACCGCATTTAGGACAGCGGACATCAATTCCGCTTGTTCTTGCGGCATAAACAGAGTAATTATATGCCGGCTTATCCTCAAATCTTTTCATGTTTTATTTCCTCGTGTACGAACCGCCGAAACAATCTCGTTTATTATCAAAGCGACCACCCCGAAAATCATAAAATAAAGCAAAAACATCGGTCGGTCGTTTGACACAAACATTGTCGGCGACATTACCATCATCATCTGGCAGAGCCCTCCGACGGCAAGTGCGACAGTCGCAAATATAAATGCTTTTTTGTTAAGCACGCGGTAAATCCCGTAAAGCAATGACGCGATTATCACGACATACCAAAGCAAAAGCCAAATCGGATGAACAGAAAGAAAATCGTCTATGCCAACATAATCACGACCCCACATTACCCACGAAAAGAACATTCTGAAATTAGTGCAAAGAACGATTATCACATACAGAACCATCGGCAAAAAGAGAAGTAAAAGTTTGTATTTTCTCTTTATAATAAATAACACAGCAAGCGCAATGACAACCCCAAACAGGAATGTCGGTTGTGTTACAAAAAGAAAATCAAGTATATGCAAAAACATTGCATACGCCTTTTTGACAATCCCCGCATCGTTATACCACAATGCCACAGCGTTTATTGAGGACAGCTTTCTTTCCGTGTTCCCGGGCGAAAGCAAGACATTGATTGTTCCCAAAACGGATATGGCCAAAGCAGGAATAACGGCCGCAATATTCCGCCAGCACTTTTTAAAAACGCAAAACCCAAGCCAAAACAAGCAAATTAAAAGAGCCAAAGCGGCATAAACTTCAGAGCAAACCGCAAGAGAAAGCGCTATGAATGATAAAACAATCCGAATTTTCGAAATCGCTTCTCCGTTAAAAAGCTTTCTGAAGCCAATCAGCGAATACAAAAAAAGCGAAAGAGGAAAAAGGCAGACAACTGTTGTCGCAATGACCCCTGCTGAATTGAAAACCCATATGTTAACAACAAGTGCGGCGGCAAGGTTGCAGATGAAAGCGACCTTTTTATCCTTTATTCCAAACAGATTATATATTGAATAAAAAGTAAGCCCCAAGGACAAGAATGACAATAAATAAAACAAAATTTTGTGCGTGGATAGAAAGAACATTCCTCCCTCAAGCCACAAACGCGATGACCATGTTTCGTATCTGTAAGCGATAAAGCCAACGATATCGCCCGAAAATTCTGTGTAAAATCCTGCAAAATCTTTATAATCGCCAAGCTCGAACCCTAAAAGACAGAACAGTGCACAAAACAGCAAAAGCGGAGCATATGCAACAAAATTTCGCTTTATTTTATTTAACATATATATTTATACCACTCTCCGTGCAGATGTATTTCACAGTAAAGCTTCCCTCTGCATCGAAATCCACAGTAATATCAGCATCAGCAGTAACTGACGGCTTTGCCCCGTCATACACAAATCGGGTAATCCCGTTCATGCCCTGCTGTCCTATGACATTGTACCCGCCGTCTATGACTGTTGTACGCCCCGTACCGGCAACGGGAGTTACCCCATTCGCTTGAATTTTGTCTAAATCTAACAGCAACGCTGTCGCGTTCTCTGCTATGCTCCATTCGTCCACAATCGAAATGTTCGGGTCGAATAAATTCACAAGCCGTCCCTTGGCGCTCCAACTTCCGCCGTCCACAGTTGCCGCTACAACATACGCTCCGCGCGTGGCAGAGAAATATTTATTATCTTCAAATGGGTGTATACCTCTGACGAACTCTACATATTTGTCGCTAAGTTTACCGCTCGCCGCAATGTCCGCAGGAGCATGGTCAAAGTGGGTCAAATTCTCTTTTCCGACAGCATTGAACAAATGCTCTCTGGCTGTTCCTGCACTGCTCCAGAAGCCGCCGACCGAGTTGTAAACGTCGCTGTCGTCGCCCACATATATAAGCTGTCCGCCGTCCTGCACCCACTGCGCCAGTGCAGTGTGAATACTTGCGTGCTCGGGCTTGCAGAACTCGTACGACAGTATAAGCGTTTTGAAATCTTTAAGATAATCGTCATATCTTGTGACGTTGTCAAGCTGAACAGGGCGCAGTTCAAGTCCTGCGTCCACAAGCGGCAGAGCCGCTCCGTAGAAGTTAGAGAACAGGTTGTTCTGCTCGACCGAAGCCGCAGAAAAAGCAACTCCGCCCGCCGCGTTTTCTTCTGACCTACCGAAGTCGAGCCGCTGGTACATGGCGGTATCAGACATAAGAATTCCGATATTGTCGCTTGCTTTGTCCTGCTCTGCTTCTAAATCGCGCAAGACGTTGTATATAATTCCAAGCTCGGTGGAATACCCCTCGGGCATTGGCTTTGCATCCTCTGCTCCGCGGGGATATGACCCGCCCCAAACGCGGCTTGGCCACGGGCAAACCTCAAAGCTTGCCACGCCCTTATGCAAAAGAGAGGCAATCAAAGTCTTGCGATAGTTCTCTACATAATCTTCCCAGCCATAGCGAGGGTTGTCCTCAATCGGGTCGTGCAAGAACCACATTTTCTTATCGGTACCGCGTACAAGTTCTTGCATTACTCCGTACTCGAGATAAGCAGTATAGAACGTACGCTCGGCAGCAACTCCGCGAAGCATATTCGATGTGCGCGAGGTTCCCGTCCAGATTTGAGCGATATATCCGTCAACACTCGGGAGGTCGATAAGCCCGCTTTCGGGCGAAACAATCTTCCAGTGCGAGTAGTTTATAAGGCTGTGTGTAGGCACATAAAACCGCAGGGCTCTGCCGTATTTGCGCATGGAATACGTTTTAAGCGAACCGCAAAGGCGATCGAGCATACGGCGGTAGAGATAGGCTTTAAGGCGGCTTGCCTTGAACTGATTGTCGGGGTCAGAGTCGGGCGAAACCCAATCCTCGCCGTAGAATATCCGCCACTCGCGCTTGAAAGCTTCGCTGTATCCGCCGCCGACCCAGAACTCGGGCTCTTCAAGGTGGATTGCTTCAACTCCTGCATCGACAGCAACTCTAAGCTTTTCAGTAAGATAGTCGGCGAAGTCGGTCGTAGGGCACATGTACGGTGTCCATCTGCCGTGCACGATTTCCGTTCCGTCGCTGTTACGCTGAGCCTCGTCGAGGTGGTTTTCGGGATATATTGTCGGCTCTTCGTGATGCCAAACAGCATCGCTGTTGCGCTTGGCATCAACAGGGATTTCGCCGCGCTTTTCCGCATCATACTCGCCTGAAAGATAGTCGAGATATCCGCCCCAAGCCACGCCGGTCATAAGGTGAATGACGTATCCTTTTTCGCGCCATTTCGCAACGCGTTCGGGCATGGATTTGTCAACTCCGTAAACCATGACAAAGTCTGTTTGTAAATTTATTTCCGGTCTGTAGTGAGCGGCTTCTTGAAACCCGGTAACTTCAAGGCTTCTGTCGTTAGTAATGTTCATAATTGTCGTTGTTAAAGTGATAGTTGTCTATATTAAAGCCTTCGCCGTCGAAGGATATATTCATAACCATATCGATGAAAAAGTCAGGCGTCGCCCAGTTTTCATATCTATATCCAATGGCCGCTTTGCAGACAATACCGCCGCTGTCAGAGAAACTAAAGTACACAATATTGCCAAATGATACTCCTGTTATATCTCCGCCCTCTTCATTTCGTTCTGCAAATCCAATTGTAATGCCTTTGAAAAGCGCTGTACCATCTTTATACACAAAATCCTTTTCGCCAAGCAAATCATCGATTGTAATAGTGTATTCCTTATATCTTTGAACACGCTCATAATAATCCGGCGTTTTCTCGTCAAATTTCAACACATGAAGTTCTGAAACATTAAAGCTTGTTCCCGTGCCAATACATTCTATTTCGGCAATCTCTTTTACTCCGTCGCCGTCAAAATCCGCATATTTAAGTCGCGGCATTATCATCTGCGGGCGGCTCATTCCCATCCAATCAAAATATCTTCCTGCACCGTCTTGATAAAGAACAACGCCCTGTGGCAATATATTATAAAGATATATATTATCCTCGGGAAGTGCCGCCACAAGCGGAAAATTAGTGTTCTCGTCGATAATCTGCCCGTCAATAAGCCGGACACCATACGGGTCTTCTATGTACGGCTTTTCTTCGGGCTCTACAGAGCTTTCACTATGCTTCAGTTCGCAAACACTGCACCCTGTCAAAAACAGGAGCAAAACCACCAGTAATACAGCAAGCTTTTTCATACAATCGGGCTCACTTTTACAGTCTTCTGATTTGTATAAATCACAAAGCCGGGCTTTGCCCCCGCGGGCTTTTTCACATACTTCGCATATGTCCAGTCAACCGCCACGTTGTCGCCGTCTTTTGCCTTGCTATGCCCCGCGGCAACTCCGCATGCGTACTCGATTGTAGACATCGGAGGTAGCTCTCCGTTCTCACACACAATAATAACGTGCGAGCCGGGATAGTCCTTAACATGGCACCATATATCCCTGTTCTTCGCCGTCTTGAATGTAAGCCTGTCATTTTGCACGTTATTCCGCCCGCACAAAACCGCAAGCCCGTCAGGCGAAATAAAGGATAGTACCGCAAGAGCTTTCTGCTTTTTGCCGCTTGCTCTTGATTTTCTAATATAGCCGCTTTCAACAAGCTCTGCCTTTATTTCAGAGAGCTCTGCCACCGCGGTGGCTCGCGTCAGAGCGTCCGATACCGTTTCGATGTATTCCGCTTCTGCCTTTGCTTCTTCAATAAGTCCGACAAGTACGTTCTGAGCAGACACGAGCTTTTTGTACTTTTTATAATATTTCTGCGCATTCCCTGACGGAGTTAAACTCTTGTCGAGCTCTATCACTCGCTCTTCGTCGGTATAGAAATCGCGCACAACAATCCGTCCCGCTTTCGGGGGAATGTTATGAATATTCGCGGTAATCAAATCGCCGATTTCTTTATATTGCTCGCGATTTTCAGAGCTTACAAGCTCTTCTAACCGAACTTCGATTTTCTTTCTGATACGGCCGCTTAAATTCGACAAAAGCCGACTAAGCTCTGAATAGAGCGACTTAAACGCAGAGGCTTTTTCGACCTCGCCAAGAGTTTTGTCGACCCAACTGTTGTACGTGTCAAAACCCTCCGGCAGCGGCTGTTCGGGCATTTCCGCGAACTGCTTTGACGGAGGAAAAGTATACTCAATCCCGGGCAGAATTACTCTGTCTTTATCTGGCCCTTTGCGGGAAGAGCACTCGATAATCTTGCCGAACGCGTCA
>JGI994J12354_10003238_pt1 | contig 15331 bp, 18 predicted proteins | sample IntmicLarv3ML3BL_FD_12354 | JGI IMG/M metagenome (IMG submission 12354)
TGACAGCGCATTTTCGGGCAGACCCTTCACTGTGTCCGACGGCGCAGGGGATAATCATGCGGGCAATGTGCCCGCCGGTCTGATGGCAGAGGTCACCGTGCGGAACGTCAATACGGCCTACACAATCCAGTCCACCAATCAGGCCGGAACCACATTCACAACGATTTTCGTGACCGGCCCATTTTTCGGACAGTACCAAACCGAGCTGACCACATTTTCCGCAACGCTGAACGTGACCACAAAGGCAGGCGCGGAGGTGGTGGCCACATACGGCGGCTTTAGCTATTCGGCCACCGCCAACGCCAGCGGGCTGGCCGTGCTGGCGATAAAGCGCCCTGCCACCTACACCGTGACAGCCACCCTTTCCGGGCAGATTGATACTAAGACCATAGCCGTCACCACCAATGGCGGCACCTACGCCCTGACGCTGGCCTTTATTTCGTCCGTCCTGAATGATAACACATGGGCGAAAATCAAAGAGGTTTCCGACGTCGGCCAGGGTGCCAACTACTGGGCCGTGGGCGACACCAAGGACATTGTCATAAACGGCACGGTGGGCAACACGGTCTTTTCAAACCTGGCCGTAAAGGTCTTTATCATCGGCTTTAATCATAATTCGGCGCGGGAGGGTAATAACCGGATTCACTTCCAAATCGGAAAAATCGGGACCGTCAATGCGGCCCTGGTGGATGCCAACTACAGCACCGCAGTTTCCACCGCCGGCTATTTATCCATGAACGCCACCAACATCAACACAGGAGGGTGGAACGGCAGCCAGATGCGGGCCAATATCATGGGTGGTGGAACTACACCGGCAAGCCCCAAGGGCAACAGCCTGCTGGCCACCCTCCCTGCAGATCTCCGGGCTGTCATGAAAGCTTGCACGAAGTACACCGACAACACCGGCGGCGGAAACAACACCGCCAGCTATGTCACCAGCACCACAGAATATTTGTTCTTGCTCTCGGAATGGGAATACCGTGGGGTCAGAAGCTACGCGAACGCCGCAGAACAGAATTACCAAGCGCAGTATGATTTCTATAAAGCCGGGAATCCCCTGGTGAAGTACAAGCACGACGCCCTGGGCACCGCAGTCTTTCACTGGTGTCGCTCCCCGTGGGCGACCAATGCGACATACTTCTGCAATGTCGCCAACAACGGCGTCATCACCACCACGGCTGCCAGCTATTCCTATGGCATGGCCCCCGGCTTTTGCGCCTAATCTGGCGCAGTCAATCCGCCCTTGCCCTGTTCATACGGCCAGAAACCAACCAAAGAGAGGTGCAATCATGTATCAAATCATAATGGGCGGGGTTCCGGTGGCCCTGACCGAGGCCCCCAATTTCATCAAAAAGCACGAGAACGGCAGCCTGGTCCTGTGCCGGGAACCCGAAGCGGACGGAATCGCCCACAGCGGTACGGCCTATAAGCTATTGGGCCGCCAGGGCCTTGACGACCACGGCGACCTTGAAACCGTGACACTGCAAGAAATCGACGCTGGTGAACTGCAAATGCTGATGCAGCGGGCCAGCGAGGACACCGACGTGCTACTTGTTGACCAGGAGTATAGATTGACATTGCTTGAGTTGGGCATTTTTTAGGAGGTAAAACCATGATTTTCAACACATTAAAGCGCATGATCGAGCGGGGCCAGACCGATGACCTGGAGGACAAAATGGACGTGTTCTTTGCCGCCGCGAAGTTGACAGAAGACGAATATTCCGCGTTGCTGGCGATGCTCCACGGCGAGGGCGCCTAATCATGGAGTATGGCCAGTACATCGCAAAAAAGCGGGTGCGGATGCCGGGAATCTGCGGCCCGGTGAATATCCCGTGGGGCACAGTTTTGGCCGCCGCCGATGGCTTTTTAATCCATGAGGGGAGGGCCGTGTGCGCCATTCGGTCCGAAAATGCAAAAAAGCATTTTTGGGGATATGACCCAAAAAATCCGCGGGCTGAAATCAAACGGCAAAAAACCGTGGCGGCGCTTATGGCCGCCGCCCCGCCCGGAAGCGGCGACGCACTAGCAGACCCGGCAAACCCGTGGCGCAAATACGGGTCACTGGAACCGGATTGTGGGGCCTGGCGGTGGGTCTGGAAAACAGAGGTTGAGGATTTGCCACTGGTTACCGCCGGGCACTTGCTAACCTGCATCCGCGGACTGCTGGAACCTGCGGTATAACGATATGCAGAACATCAACATGGTACAGCTTGTGGAATCGCTTTGCGCCATAATCGACCAACAAACCGCCATCATCAAGACGCAGGCCCTCGCCCTCGCCGAATACGGGGCTGTGTCGATGGCAGCACAGGCCGCAGAAATCCAAGCAAGATATACAAAAACCATCGGGGACGAGGTGATCGGATAATGTCTATTGAAGTTTCGTATTTGATAACGCTTGTTTTCGGTATCGCGGGCTTTGTGAGCGTCATTTACAACCTGGCCAACTTCAAAAAGCAAGAGGCCAAGCAAGACGCAAATATCGCCTTTGAGCTAAAGGCCTTAAAGGACAGCTTGGCAGAGTTCAAGGTGGAAATCAAACTGTCCATAGATTCAAATGGGGAAATGGCCCTGGAGAATCACGACGATATCATCAAGCTAAAGGGTGATATGAAAACGGCTTTTATTAGAATCGACGAGTTGAAAGAAGCGGTTAGACGACCATGAAAAAGCGGGTTTTAACCGTCCTGGTTCTGGTGATGTGTCTGCTTCTGATTTCATACCCCTGGATTAACACTTGGGTGTATGAAACCAAAGCGGACAAAATCGAAAACACCGTCACCATCAAAGTGACCTGGAAAGAACGGGTTTCCCATGGCGACATATACCAGCAGCATTACTATTTGATTTACGGAGAGCTGCCGGACGGGACCCCCTGTGTACTGCAAAACACCGACAGCCGCCAGCGCAACAAATATAATGGTTCCGACCTATACCAGCAGATTGAGCTGGGAAGGGTCTACACATTTTTCACCACCGGGGAGCGAAACCCACAATATGCCCGCTATCCGAATATCATAAAAATCATCGACGAGGCGGAAAACTGGAATGAGTAGCCGAACAATCATCATTGCTGCGTTGGCCCTACTGGCCGGAACCGCTGCCGGGTTTCTCATATGCCGCGCTCTCCGGCAGTACATTCCACGCTATGCCCCCAAGAAAATGGGCGTCATGGACAAGATTCTGGTGCTGGAGGCCATCTTGCTTATTTCCTATACCGTGGCCGCCATGTGGATATTTTACCGTGTTGGATCCGAGCCCTCCACCCTGACCGCCTGCGTCTTTGGTGTTTGCGGGCTGGAAAATGGCGTGATGGGCTGGATTAAAACAAATAAAGACAAGGCGGACAAAGCGGCAGAGGAGGCCAAAGCAAAGATTGAGGCCGCCCTGCAGGCAGGCCGAGAGCCGCCGGAAGGGGATTTGTTATAATGACAGAACATGAACTGCGCCAAAAGATTGTGAATACGGCGGTGGGCTATATCGGTTGCAAAGAGAGCGACGGAAGCCACCGAAAGATCATTGACCTATACAACGCCCACACCCCCCTGGCGCGGGGCTATAAGGTGAAGTATACGGATGCCTGGTGCTCCACCTTTGCCTCCGCCGTGGCCATCAAATGTGGCCTGACGGACATCATCCCGACGGAATGCGGATGCCAGGCCCATATTGCCCTTTTTTTAAAGCACCCTTCCAGCAAATGGCAAGAGAACGGGACAATTACCCCAAAGCCCGGAGATTATATTTTCTATAACTGGGATGACGTTACCCAGCCGAATGACGGCCACGCCGACCATGTGGGCATTGTGGAGGCCGTGACCGGGAACACCATCACCGTAATCGAGGGCAATATTTCCAACAGCGTGGGCCGCCGGAAATTGGCCATTGGCCACGGGCAGATTAGGGGCTACGGCCTGCCGAACTATGCGGAAAAAGCCGCCGGGGTAAGCGGGACGCAGGGCGGTGGCACAGGATCGACCGCCGGGAAGATTCACACTGTTGTGGCAGGGGACACGCTTTCGAAGGTGGCGGCACAGTATGGCATTACGCTGGCCACCCTGGTGGCGGCTAACGGCATTGTGAACCAAAATCACATTACCGTGGGTCAAATCCTCATGCTTGAGATTACAGCTGCCGCCGCTGTCGCCAAGCTGGCCGCCTTGGGCGTCATAACCAGCCCGGACCATTGGGCACAGGCCGCATCAGCAGGCAGGCCCCAGCACCTCGAACCCATGCTGATTAAGGCGGCGGTAAAAATCAAGAAAGCAGGCCGCCGCACCGCGACCGCCGAGGAGGGCGTGGCCGCCCTGGCGACCGCCGGCGTCATTAACACACCGGACTATTGGCTGGCGAACTACAAAACAATCCCGAACCTGGACGCCTTACTATGCGCCCTGGGCGGGGCCGTGAAATAGGAGGATGGAATGAATACTTTAGACATTTCGACACTACTGATGATTGTGGCCGCCCTGGTGGCACTTACCAACATCATCACCCAGGTGCTGAAAAAAATCACCTGGGAGAAGTTGCCCACAAACGCCCTAGTTTTGCTGATTTCCATGGCCCTGACCCTGGCGGCGTTTTTCGCATGGTGCCAGGCCAAAGCGGTGGCGGTGGCGTGGTACATGGTGGCCGCTGCTGTGGTGGTGGGCTTCATGGTGGCTTACGCCGCTATGTTTGGTTTTGATAAACTGAAAGAGGCCCTGAAACAAATCGAGAAATAGACAGATGAAAGCCGCCGGCATCTTGCCGGCGGCTTTTGCGCTATGGAAGTCACCTTGAAGTCCTCCGCTCAATAACTTTTCGGATTATGTGGCGGATTGGGACGTACAGCACCACAAAGATAATCACAAACAGTAAATATTTCATGCTAAGCCCTCCTTGACAAAATCACATTGCTTGCTTTATTATGGAGGTGCGGAGGTTGTCCCCTCCGCACCCCGGTTCCTACCACTTGAGCCATTTCAGTATGGCCGCCGTGACTAGGCCGGACACAATCCCGGCGAGAATGTCAGCTGGTACGCTATCCATTCTCCGGGGCGCCGTCGGTTTCTTCCGGCGGCGTTTTTTCTTGCCCATAATAACCACCCCCTTTCTCTTTGACCTGTCTATATTATATCACCGTTAACGGCGATAGTCAACAGTCAATATCACCAAACACGGCGATATATTTTTGTTGCATTTGTCGCTTGAAATGGCGATATATTGTGCTATACTAATAGTCAGGAGGTAATCGTAATGGGAATTAGTTATGAAAAGGCACTGGCACTATTCAAGAAGAAAGGAATAACGACCTACACAATAAAAAAAGATAAAATAATTGGGCAGTCGGCATTCGCAAAAATACAGGACGGTGGACATATTGACACCAGAACCATTGAAAGATTGTGTGAATATCTTAATTGCCAACCTGGCGATCTGCTAGAATATGTTCCTGACAAACAGAAGTAGCAACACATGATAAAAGTCTCCCGGTGCTCCGAGGCCGGGAGGCAAACACAAAACCGCACCCCCTCTATGCGATGATAACATTTTTCTATATGCTGACTATTACCACGGCTTAACGCTGCCCATCGTGGTAATATCAAGAAAAATGTTGGATATTACCACATGGAGAGAGGCGCCAATGAAAATATTCGACTTCCACGGAAAGAAAAACCTGTGCGGCGACAGAATCCGAGAGGCCCGACAGCGGGGAAGGTTATCACAAAGCGACCTTTGCCAAAAACTACACCTGGAGGGCGTCATGCTGGAACGCGACACAATCAGCCGCATGGAAAACGGCGACAGGTTTGTGGCTGATTTCGAGGCCGTGACCATTGCAAAGGTATTAGATGTTCCCGTGGAATGGCTGCTGGGGAAAAATTAAGGCGGTGTGGAATAAACCACACCGCCCATTTTTGCTCTGGAGACAGAGAAGGGGAAGCAATACCATGTGGGGATATAAGCACTTAACCTGGAATGATCGCCTTACAATCGACAAGATGAAACGGGCAGGCGCAAAGCAATGCGAAATTGCCGCCCGGCTGCACGTCAGCGAGGCCACCATAAGCCGCGAATTGCGCCGGGCCACCTACGTGCATACCAATTCGGACTTAACCACAGAAGTGCGCTATAACCCGGAAGGGGCACAAAGGCGGTATGATTTCAACAAAACAGCGAAGGGTGCCCCCTTGAAAATCGGGAACGACCACAAGCTGGCCGCATTCTTGGAAAAGATGATTGCAAAAGAAAAATATAGTCCCTGCGCCGCGCTGGCTGTCATTCGGAACAACCCGGACTTGTATTTCAAGGTTACAATCTGCCGGAAAACCCTCTATTCGTATATCGATAGGGGCGTGTTTCTCCACATCACCAATAAAGACCTGCCATTTAAAGGGAAGCGCCGCAAGTCCAAGACCAAGCGCGTCAGGGCCGCCAAGGTCCCTAGAGGCGAAAGCATCGAGAAGCGCCCGGAAAACATAAACAATAGAACAGAGTTTGGACACTGGGAAATGGACCTGGTCGAGAGCTGCCGTAAAGGGGAAAGCTATTTGATGGCTCTAACCGAGCGGCAGACCAGACAAGAAATTGTGGTGAAAATCCCAAATAAGCAAGCCAAAACGGTTGTAAAGGCCCTTGACCGCATTGAAATAAAGTATGGGGAATTGTTCAAATCAGTATTTAAGAGCATTACCGTAGACAACGGCACAGAGTTTTCCGACTGTGTGGGGCTTGAGCGGTCAGTTTTCGATGGATGGCGGACAAAACTCTATTATTGCCACCCATACAGTTCATACGAAAGAGGCAGCAACGAAAAGCAAAACCAAATGTTAAGGCGCCCTTTTCCAAAAGGAACAAACTTTAACACTGTTTCAGACGAGGAAGTGGAGCGCGGGACCAATTGGCTGAATAATTACCCTCGGCTGAAACTCGGCTGGGGAACAAGTGCGGACCTATTCGATACAGCTATTTCCAGCATCGTTGCGGCCCGCTAAAAATTAAATAAAAATTTCTTGCATTTACCTATTGACATTTGCCATATTGTGCGAAAAGTTTACGGGATGGGGATACGAGGGGCTTGACAAAAGCGCCGTTAGGCATCCTAAGTCATAGCCGCGGAGGCAAAGTTATTTTGTCGCGAGTGGTATGCCAAACAAACCACATCGGGGAAAATCCGCAGATTTTCCCCGATGCATCATTTCAATTTTTTCTTGAGGTACTGGCCGGTGTAGGAGCCCGGTACCTTGGCCACTTGCTCGGGGGTGCCGGTGGCGAGGATTTCGCCGCCGCCGTCGCCGCCCTCGGGGCCAAGGTCGATGATGTAATCGGCAGTTTTAATGACATCGAGATTGTGCTCGATGACCAGGACGGTGTTTCCGCTTTCGACCAAGGTATCGAGCACACCGATGAGCTTGTGGACATCGAAGGTGTGCAGGCCGGTGGTGGGCTCGTCCAGGATGTAGACCGTCTTGCCGGTGGCGCGGCGCGCAAGCTCGGTGGCCAGCTTGACCCGCTGGGCCTCGCCACCGGATAAGGTGGTGGAGGACTGGCCCAGCTTGATGTAGCTGAGGCCGACATCGTAGAGGGTTTGCAGCTTTTTGGCAATCTTGGGCACCGGCTCGAAGAAGGTCAGGGCCTCGGCCACCGTCATGTCCAAAACCTCGTAGATGTTCTTGCCCTTGTACCGCACCTCCAAGGTTTCGCGGTTGTAGCGCTTGCCCTTGCAGACATCGCAGGGGACGTAGATGTCGGGCAGAAAGTGCATTTCAATCTTGAGCAGGCCATCGCCGGCGCAGGCCTCGCACCGCCCGCCCCGGACATTGAAGGAAAACCGACCGGGGCCGTAGCCCCTCGACTTGGCGTCCTGAGTTTTGGCGAAGATGTCGCGGATGTCGCCGAACAGGCCGGTGTAGGTGGCCGGATTGCTGCGGGGGGTACGCCCGATAGGCGACTGGTCAATGGCGATGACCTTGTCTAGCAAATCGATGCCTGTCATGAGGTCGTGCTTGCCGGCCCTCGTGCGGGCGCCATTCAAATCAGCGGCCAGGCGCTTGTGGATGATTTCATTGACAAGGGACGATTTGCCCGAGCCGGACACACCGGTGACACAAGTGAATGTGCCCAGGGGGATGGCGACATCGACGCCCTTGAGGTTGTTCTCCCGGGCGCCCTTGACTGTCAGCTTGCCGCCGTTGCCCTTGCGGCGCTTTTTGGGTACCGGGATGCTCAGGCGGCCCGAGAGGTATTGGCCGGTGTAGGAGCGCTCGCTCTCCATAATTTCCTTAGCTGTGCCGACGGCGATGATTTCGCCGCCGTGGACGCCGGCCCCGGGGCCGACATCGATGATGTGGTCGGCGGCCAGCATGGTGTCCTCATCGTGCTCGACGACGATGAGGGTGTTGCCGAGATCCCGCAGGCGCATGAGGGTGCGCAGCAGTTTTTCGTTGTCCCGTTGGTGCAGGCCGATAGACGGCTCGTCGAGGATATAGAGCACCCCCATGAGAGATGAACCGATTTGGGTGGCCAGGCGGATGCGCTGGCTCTCGCCGCCCGACAGGATGCCCGAGGGGGCGGCCAGGGTGAGGTACTCGAGGCCGACGCTTTGGAGGAAGCCGAGGCGCTCGCGGATTTCCTTGAGAATCTGGTCGGCAATCATGGTGTCCTTGGCGTTGAGCACCAGGGTATCGAGGAAGGCCAGGGCCTGGGTGATGGGCTTTTGTGTGTATTCCCAAATGCTCAGGCCGCCCACGGTGACGGCCAGCACTTCCCTTTTGAGCCGCTTGCCGCCGCAGTCGGGGCACGGGATTTCGCTCATACACTGTTCGATTTCGTCGCGCATATAATCGCTGTTGGTGTCGCGATAGCGGCGCTGAAGGTTGTTGACAACGCCCTCGAAGGCCTGGAAATAGTGGCCTGCTCCCCCGCCGTTGCGCTGCCAGTGGAGCTCGAGCTTTTCGCCCTTGGTGCCGTAGAGAAGGACATTCTGCACTTCCTCGCTCAGCTGTCCGAAGGGGGTGTCAAGCTTGAAACCGTATTTTTTTGCGATGGCGGTGAAGTACATCTTGCCGATGCTGTCATCCTCGACACTGAAGCCGCTGGCGCGGATGGCACCCTCCAGGATGCTCAGCTTGGGGTTGGGCACAATGCGGCTGGGGTCGATTTCGCGTTTGAAGCCGAGGCCGGTGCAGGTGGGGCACGCGCCGTAGGGGTTGTTGAAGGAGAACATGCGGGGCGTCAGCTCCTCGATGGAGATGCCGCAATCCTCGCAGGCATAGTTTTGGGAGAAGAGAATCTCGCCCTCCTCCATGAAATCGGCGATGACCAGGCCGCCCGAACGGGCGCCCGCTGTCTCTACCGAGTCGGTGAGGCGGGAGACGATGTCGGGCTTGAGCACCAGACGGTCGACAACGATTTCGATATTGTGCTTTTTGTTTTTATCCAGCTTGATGTCCTCGGTGACCTCGTACATGTTGCCATCGACGCGGACGCGGACATAGCCGCTTTTGCGGGCCTCCTCGAAGACCTTCTGGTGCTCGCCCTTGCGGGCACGGATGACGGGGGCAAGAATCTGCACCCTTGTGCCCTCGGGGCGCTGCATTAGCTGGTCGATAATTTGGTCCACCGTCTGCTGGCGGATTTCCTTGCCGCAGTTGGGGCAGTGGGGCACGCCGATGCGGGCCCACAGCAGACGAAGGTAATCGTAGATTTCTGTCACCGTGCCCACGGTGGAACGGGGGTTTTTGGAGGTGGTGCGCTGGTCGATGGAGATGGCGGGTGAAAGGCCCTCGATGTAATCGACATCGGGCTTTTCCATCTGGCCTAAAAACTGCCGGGCATAGCTCGAGAGCGATTCCACATAGCGGCGCTGGCCCTCGGCGTAGATGGTGTCGAAGGCCAGGCTGCTCTTGCCAGAGCCGGAGATTCCGGTGAGCACCGTCAGGGTGTCGCGGCGGATTTCGACATCGACATTTTTGAGGTTATGCTCTCGGGCGCCTTTGATGAAGAGGGTGTCACGCATGGTGAGGGATTCCTTTGTTGTATAATTTTCCGAAAATCAATTATTAATAGGGGATTATCGAACGATTTTTTATACCTTGGGGTGCGCCCCTACGGTCATTGCCCGGCTTTCTTTGGCACGCCGGTGTTGAGCTCCTCGCGGAGCTTTTTGATTTGGTCGCGCAGCACGGCGGCGTACTCGAACTCGAGCATTTTGGAGGCTTCCTTCATCTGTTTTTCAAGCTTTGTGATTTCCTGCTCCCGCGCGGCGCGGGTCATCTTTTTGCGGCTCTCGGCGGGCAGCTTGGCAGTGGTGTCCGACGAGATTTCGATGATGTCGCGGACATCCTTGAAAATGGTTTTGGGCACGATGCCGTGCTCTTGATTATAGGCTGATTGGATGGCGCGGCGGCGCTCGGTTTCATCCAGCGCGAAGCGCATGGAGGGCGTCACCCGGTCGGCGTACATGATGACGCGGCCCCCGGCGTTACGGGCGGCGCGGCCGATGATTTGGATGAGGCTCGTCTGGGAGCGTAGGAAGCCCTCCTTGTCGGCGTCCAGAATGGCCACCAGGGAGACTTCGGGCAGATCTAAGCCCTCCCGAAGAAGGTTGATGCCGACGAGCACCTGGAACTCGCCCAGGCGCAGGTCGCGCAGCAGCTGCATGCGCTCGATGGTATCGATATCGTGGTGCATGTAGCGCACTTTGATGCCCTCGCGGGAGAGATAGTCGGTCAAATCCTCAGCCATGCGCTTGGTGAGGGTGGTGACCAGTACGCGCTCGCGTTTTTCCTCCAGGGCGCGGATTTCGGAGATGAGGTCATCGATTTGCCCCTCGACAGGGCGGACGGTGACCTCGGGGTCTAAGAGCCCGGTGGGGCGGATAATCTGCTCGACCAGCTGGGACGAGCGCGAGCGCTCGTACTCGGCGGGGGTGGCGCTGACATAGACGACCTGGCCGACGCGCCGCTCGAACTCGGGGAACATGAGAGGCCGATTATCAAAAGCCGAGGGCAGGCGGAAACCGTAGTCGACCAGCATCTCCTTCCGGGCGCGGTCTCCGTTGTACATGGCCCGCACCTGGGGCAGCATAACATGGGATTCATCCACGAACAAGAGGTAATCCTTGGGGAAGTAATCCATCAGAGTGTAGGGGGCCGAGCCGGGCTCTCGCCTCGATAGCACGCGGGAGTAGTTTTCGATGCCGCTGCACACGCCGATTTCGCGCAGCATCTCCATATCATACCGCACCCGCTGCTTGAGGCGCTGGGCCTCCAAGAGCTTACTATTCTGTTCGAGCCACGCAAGACGCTCTTGAAGCTCGGCATCGATTTCCAGGAGGGCTTCTTCAAGCTGGTCTTTCGGCGTGACGTAGTGAGAGGCCGGATAGATGGCTACGTGGTCGACGATGCGGTTGACTTGGCCGGTGAGGGGGTGGATTTCCGAGATGCGCTCGATTTCGTCGCCGAAGAACTCGACCCGGATGGCGTAGGCGTCGGTGTAGGCCAGGTGGATTTCCACCGTGTCACCCCGGACGCGGAAGCGGTTACGGTCGAAGCTCATATCGTTGCGTTCGTATTGGATTTCCACCAGGCGGCGGGTCAGCCGGTCTCTCCCCCACTGCTGGCCGGTGCGCAGGGAGACCACCATTTTGGCATAGTCGATGGGGTTGCCCAAAGAGTAGATGCACGAGACGCTGGCCACGATGATGACATCCCGGCGCTCGAAGAGCGCCGAGGTGGCCGAGTGCCGCAGGCGCTCGAGCTCGGCGTTAATGTCGGATTCCTTCTCAATATAGGTGTCTGTCGATGGTATATAGGCCTCGGGCTGGTAATAGTCATAGTAGGAGACGAAAAACTCCACGGCATTGTCGGGGAAGAACTCCCGGAACTCGGAGCACAACTGGGCGGCCAGGGTTTTGTTGTGGGTCAAAATCAGGGTTGGGCGGCCCAGTTTTTCGATGACATTGGCCATGACAAAGGTCTTGCCCGAGCCGGTGATGCCCAGAAGGGTCTGCTCCTCAAAGCCCAGGTTGATGCCGTTGATCAGAGCATCGATGGCGGCCGGCTGGCCGCCGGCCGGCTTGAAATCACTTTTTATCTGAAACTCGGGCACAGCAAAGCCCCCTTACATAAAGTAAACATCCCAAACAGTATATCAGAACGTTTGTTCTTTGGCAAGAGGGCGCGGTGATTTCTTCGGGTTCTTTTACCTATAGGCTGCCCGAATCGGCCAGGCTGACAAAATCGTTGTCGGCGACGATGATATGGTCTACCAGTTGGATGTTGACCGGGGCGAGCACCTCGCGGATGCGGCGGGTGGTGACCAAATCCTCATTGGAGGGCAACGCGACGCCGCCCGGGTGATTGTGGGCTATGATGACGCCGACGGCGTTGAACTTGAGGGCGGTGGACATGATTTTGCGGATGTTGACCTCGGCGGCGTTGACACTGCCCCGGTGGATGAGAGAGGTGCCGGTGATGCGGCATTTGCTGTCGATACACACCATGAAGACGACCTCCTCGTTGCGGCCGATGTAACGGGAGAGCAGGTATTGCCCGGCCTTTTCAGTGCTGTTGAGGACGATGTCGTTGTTCTTATCACTGCTGTAAACCCTGGCCAGCTGGGGAATCAATTTGAGGAGGGCGGCGGCGTGTTCACCCACACCCGGGGTGGCGGTCAGCTCGGCCAACGGGGCGTCCATCACCCCGGAGAGGCTGCCGAAATGGTCTAAAAGGGCGTGGGCGATGACATTGGTATCCCGGCGCGGGATGCCGAAAAAGAGCAAAAGCTCCAGGATATTGTGGGGACTGAAGCCGTCCAGCTCCTCCGCTAGGAAGCGCTGAATGAGGCGCTTGCGGTGCCCGTCGTGTACACCCATTGGGGCCTCCTTTGCTCATTTTTGAGCAGATTAGAGCAGAATTATTGACCATTATCATTATACCGGCTGTGGGGTGCGCCGTCAACAGCACTTTATCGTGGGTGGTATTTTGGCGCAAATTACGATACAATGCTGTATGAGGAGCAGTTTTTGGGGCAGACGGCCCTTTCCATGGGCCAGAATGCCGCGCTGATGCCGTTGGCGCTGCTGCATCCTTCTCTGCCGCTGGCGGCCATGAGCGTCACGGCACCACGGGAGTGAACGCGGCCACCGGGGGAACGGCGCAGACGCCGGGGCCGGTGGAGGCGAGCTTGCCGAGGGAGGTTACAAGTGGTATACTGAACTCAAGCATGGGAATGGAGCGACACAAGATGGACGAACCCAAGAAATTAACACCACGCTTGCCGGGGCAGACGGAAGAGCAGACGCCGGAGCCGGCACAGCGGGAGTGGACGATACCCGAGATGGTGGCGGCCATGAGCCCGCCCAGGCCGAAGGGCTGGAAGCGGCGGTCACCAGAAGAGGTGAAGGTGATCAAGGATTTGCTGTTCGATCCCGCCAATCTGGAAAAACTGTTGAGCAAGTCGGATAACTAGAAACTGCTGCTGCGGAAACCCAAAACACCGTCGAAGCATACCAAAAGGCAGTCGACGGTGGGATTATTGAGTTTGCGCAGCGGGTGGCCGGGGTGCTGCCGAGCGCACGAAAAACGGGAGGCTGTATTTCCGCACAGCGTTTTATGATGAGGGGAACCTGCAGAACTGGATAGAAAAAAGCGACCCCACCGCGCTGACATCCGCACAAGGCGGCCAGTATTTCGGTGGCAATCGCTTTTTTCTTGGTGAAATTGTAGCAGAGGGTGGAGGCGATGTCAAGGGCCGCTATGCTGTACGGCGGGCGGCGGATGTAGGGGCACAGGAAGACCGATGGGCCTCGATGCCGGAGCGGGCCTTGGATGACATGATGGAGGCGGTGCCGGACAGCAGGGCAAGGCAGCTTGTGGTGGTTTCGGCCTATCGTTCGGACGCAAAAAGAAGCACAGACCAAGTGCTGAACATCTCGCAAAGCGAGCCGCAGCGCACGCCCGAAGCGCCCCTTGATTCTCGTGCTTCTTTCGCAATCACTATACCACAAATAGATGGGGCTGTCAATGGAGAGGCAGATCGGCCGCGCCGGATTGAGGCGACGGGGGCGTTGCCGAGAACGGCCCATAATGATTTTAAAACAGCTGAGGTGAGCCCTTGAGACGATTGTTTTTTGCGCTGCTGATGGTGGGCCTTCTTGTGGCCGCGCCTTGCGCTGCCGCTGATTTTGAACTGCGCGGGGTTTGGGTTTCGACAGTGTATAACCTCGACTTCCCTTCCCGCACCGGGCTGAGCGCGGACGCGCTTCGGGCCGAGGCCGACGCCATTTTGGAAAACATAGCGGCTTGGGGTCTCAACAGCGTTTTCCTTCAAGTGCGGCCCGCTGGGGATGCCCTCTACCCTTCCGAGATTTTCCCCTGGAGCGTCTGGTTAACGGGCACTCAGGGCCAGGCGCCCGATGGGGGCTTTGACCCGCTGGGGTATTTCATTGAGCGGGCCCACGGCCTGGAAATTGAGGTGCATGCCTGGATTAACCCCTATCGTATCACCCGCACGGCCCGGGAGAACCAAGAAGCCGCTTTTGCAGCTATCAGCCCGGAGCATCCGGCACGGGCCATGGGGGAGGCTGTGGTGCTGGCCGAGGACGGCTGCCTCTATTTTGACCCCGGACGGCCCGAGAGCCGCGCCCTCATTGTGGCCGGGGTGCAGGAGATTTTGGAGAAATATCCGGTGGACGGCATCCATCTGGATGATTATTTCTATCCCAGTGCCGGCATGGACGACAGTGGCACCTTTGAAACTTTCGGCGCGGGGTTTGATAGCCTTGGAGATTTTCGCCGGGCCAGTGTGACCCAGCTTATTCAAATGTTGTACAACACGGTCAAGAATCACAGCGAATATGTGGACTTCGGGGTTTCGCCCTTTGGCATTTGGGCCAATGTCGGGCAGCATCCCGAGGGCAGTGACACAGCGGGGGATTCCTCCCATTTCAGCCACTATGCCGACACCCGGAGCTGGGTGCGCGAGGGGCTGGTGGACTATATCATGCCTCAGCTCTATTGGCAGGTTGGCAGCAAGGAGGCCGACTTTGAGACGCTGCTTGACTGGTGGAGCGCGGCGGTGAAGGATAACGGTATAGACCTTTACATTGGTCTTGCGGCCTACCGCGCCATCGACGCGGGAGCGGATAGCGTGTGGCTTGAGGGCGCAGAGCTTGTGTGCCAGCTAGAATGCATGGAAAGCTCTGCGGCCAGCGGTGTTTGTCTGTTCCGCTATGGATCCTTGGTCGAGCTTCCGGCCATGGCGGCGCGTATTACGAGGGCATTGGCCACGCCCCTGCCCCAGCCCGCGCCTCTGGCGACGCGGCCCCATAGGGTGGGTCTGGTGAGCC
>JGI994J12354_10003239_pt1 | contig 15331 bp, 15 predicted proteins | sample IntmicLarv3ML3BL_FD_12354 | JGI IMG/M metagenome (IMG submission 12354)
CGGGGCGTGGTCGAGGTGGTGCGTGCGGTGACGAGCCGCAGCAAGAGCGGCAATGGCTCGGACAGTACGTGGCGGGAGCTGACGACGGTGCTGATTGTGGACAACGTGGTGAGCGGGCTGCGGGAGAGCTTGAAGGCGCGGTTTCATCGGGCGAGGAACACGGAGCAGATGCGCGGGGCGATTCGCTCGCAGGTGATTTTGGAGCTGGAGAACAAGAAAAGCCGTGAGATGATTGCGGGATATCAGGCGGTGAGCGTGCAGGCGATGGAGGAGAATCCGACGGTTTGTCTGGTGACATTTGCGTTTTCCGTGAGCCACGGGCTCAATCAAATTTGGATTTCGGCGCATATCAGCGTGTAGAGAAAGGGGCGTGTTTGAGAGATGGGTATGATTACAGGGTTTCCCACGAGCAGTGACATTTATTTGGAGATTGAGGGAAAAAAGGTGGCTGTGGTGCAGAGCTATAGCGTTAAGTCAACCAAGACAAGCCTTGTGGTGGAAGCCTTTGGCGAGAACGAGCCGGTGGCCACGGCGGCGGGGCAGCAGAGTCATGAGATTACGCTTTTGCGCCTGTACGCCACGGAGGAGGCGATCCGAGACGGGATCAGCTTTTACGGGCTGGAGGACTTTTCCGTGGTGATTGTGAAGCCGGATCGCAAGGTGATTTTTGGCGGCTGCCAGTGGGTGCGCATCAGCGAGGAGGCGAAGATTGCCTCGATGGTTGCGGAGCAGATGACTTGCGTGGCGGCGCGGCGGATTGAGACGAAGTAGGGCGAAATAGGACGATAGGAGGCGGCGGGATTGGAACGTGTGGGGCTTTTTTGGTATGTGAGGCCGCTGCCGACGGCGGTGTGCCAGCGGCTGCGCAGTCGGGGCGGGTCGTCGGCGGAGCGCAATGCGGCGGTGCTGGCGTATGCCCTGTGCCGCAAAGACGGGCGGGCGGTGTTCGGCGATGCGCAGGACGTGCTGCGCCTGGGCGAGCGGCGCATTGAGCGGTTGGCGCAGCGGTGGCTTGCCATGAGTTTGCGGGACAATCCGCCGCCGACTGCGGCCCGCGTGGAGCGGCGGATGGCCGAGCTGCGCTCGGACGGGGCGGGGCAGCTGGCGGGCGCATTGGGCTTGTGGCGGTGGGCGGTGTACGATTGGGAGTTGACAGAGCTGGCGGCGGCGGTTTTGCTCGAGGAGGAGCGGATTTTGGCCGGGCTTTGCCCGGTTTGTCGGGCGGCGGCGAGCGGGGGCAATTGCCTCTGCTGCGGCGAGGCTGTGCCCGAGATGGAGCGGAATGAGGCGTTTGATGAGGCAGCGTTTTTGGCGCTGAAGGAGGGACGAGCGGATGGTTGATGTGCTGGAGGCGGTGTATTGGGACGAGGCGGAGGCCACGACGATTTCGACGGTGCGGCGTAGGTGGAATCCTCTGCGGCGAGGGGCTTTGAACCGTCGGGAGCGGGAGCGGGCGGCGGCAGACAAGGCGGGTTTGAGCGTAGGTGATATAGCGGAGCGGCGTGGTGCGGCGTTTGATTTGGCGAGACGGGCGGGCTTGCTGGTGGGTCTGGGGCGTCGGGGCGCAGATGCGGCTGCGCAGCAGCGGGCGCAGCTGGTCGAGGCGCAGGCCGTGGCGGCGAGACGGGCGGAGTCGGAGGCGGCGCGGGTGGCGCTTTTGCGTCGGGTGCGGCAGGCGGCGCAGGTTGTTGCGGGGGCGCAGCGAGGAGCGGCGGTCGGTGCGGCGGAAGAGCTCGAGCGAGGGCAGGTGGGCGGCGGGCTGTCGCCGTGGGTATCGGGTGCAGGGTCGGAGATGGGCGCTTGGGGCGAGCGGGGGGGACGTTTGTGGCCGCATGCGGCGTTGGAGCTGGAAGAGGTTGACCGCGGGTTTGAGCGGGATGCTCGAAGGGGGTATTGAGGTTTTTGCGGGGATGTTGGGTTGGTTTTTCTTCTGTCAGAAGGCCTTCTTAAATTGAATTTCTCCCCGGTTTCGGCGGGGGAGCGCTTGCCAAGGGATGGGCGTTGCATAGCATCACAGAGGAGTGCCACGGATGGCGGTGGAGGCTTTGCGTGTGCGGTGGGGCTTTTGGCGGCCTGCGGCCGCTTGCGGGGGAATGTGTGGGTCGTTCCCTACGTTTTGCGCATGGCTCTCCACGAAAATGCGAAGCATTGCCATTTTGAGCGGAGCGAAGAATCTTTTTCTTCGTTACGTTAAGATTCTTCGCTTTGCTCAGAATGACAGACTATGAAGAAAGTATAGATTGCGGGTCGAGTCTGCAATGACGAGTGGGGGAGACAAGAAAGCTTGAGGAAAACAGTGAGCGGGCAAACGAAGTTCGCCCCTACAGGAAACACAAGAAAAGTATAAAGGAAAACGGCGAGCCCGCAATGACGAGCGTCGGAGCGGCGGGACGCTGAGGACAGCGCCCCTACGGAGGAGCGGCAGAGAGGGGCGGGGACGATGAGAAGAGTGTTTCTTGCGGAGGGAAGAAGTGAACGAAGGGCGGGCAATAAAAAAAGGAGGAGAAGTTGTTGAGAGAATTGACGGCGATGCGGTTCAAAAACTACGTTTGGCCGCATAATCCAAAAGTGTACAGCATCAGCTATGAGCGGCATATGCAGGCCGTGCCGGTGCCCGGCGGGCAGGACTTTGTGGCGTGCAGCGGCATGGGGCGCAGGGTGATGCGGGGGCAGGGCGAGTTTGCGGGGAAGGGTGCGTATGGGGAATTCAAGCGGCTGGCGGCGGTGTTTTACGAGCCGACGGCGGGGACGTTGGTGCATCCGGTGTGGCAGGCGGCGCAGGCGTATTTTGCCGAATTGAAGCTGGAGCAGGAGCCGCGGGCGGACTATGTGCGCTACTCCTTTGCGTTTTGGGAGGATTTGTACCCCTATGAGAGCAGCCTTGCCGCGACGGAGACGATGAAGGAGACAGGCGCTGCGGCGGTTGGCGGGTCGGGCGGCGGGAGTGCGGCGGTCGGCGGCGGGCAGAGCTATACAGTGGTCAAGGGAGACTCGATGAGCGGGATTGCAAAGCGGTTTGGCATGAGTCTGGAGCAGCTGGTGGCGAAGAATCCGCAGGTGAAAAATATACATCTGATTTACGTCGGCCAGGTGCTGACGGTGGGTTAGGAGGTGGCGGGAATGAAAGTGACGGGGATGCTGACGCTGGCGGGCGGCGGGACGATGGCGCTGCCGACGGTGGTGGATTATCGGTTTTCTTACGGCGAGGGGCGGGCCTGCGACAGCTGTGCGCTGACGTGCTTGCCGGAGGATTGGAGCCGGAGGGACATGCTGCGGCAGGCGGTGCGGCTGACGGCGACGGCGGGCGGGAAGCTGTGCTTCACGGGCGTGGTGGATGAAATTTTTCTGGAGGAGACGGGCGAGGGGCGGCGGTTGCAGGTGCACGGGCGGAGCATGGCGGCGCTGCTGCTGGACAACGAGGCGGGGGAGATTGTGTACCCCTACGCTACGTGGCGGGATGTTTTGGTCGGGCACGTGCAGCCCTACGGCTTGCAGGTGGATTGCCCCGTGAGCTTGCCGCCGGTGGCGGATTTTTCCGTGCCGAGCGGGAGCAGCGAGTGGGCGGTGCTGCGGCGGTTTTGCTACGAATACGGCGGGCAGAAGCTGCGGGTGGACGAGTGCGGTGTGCTGCGTATTGGTGCGGCGGAGACCGGGCGGGTGCTGGCTGTGGGGGCGCAGAGCCCGGTGACGAGGCTGGGGTATCGGTGGAAACGATTTGGCTGCGTGAGTGAGGTGCTGGCGTTTGAGACGGGCGAGCCTGCGGCGCTGCGGGTGGAAAATGCGGCGTTTTTGGCGCTGGGCGGCAAGAGCCGCAAGCGGATTTTGCTGCCGAAGGGCAGCGGAAGCGCCGAGCGGCTGCGGGCGGCGCAGCGGGTGATTGACGAGAGCATGGAGGAGGCGGAGTTGATGGAGCTGGCGTTGCCGTTTCCTTTTGCGGCGGGGATTGGTGATGCGGTGGAGCTGCAAAATTTGGGGCTGCGGCGCAGGGTGAGCGGGGCGAGGATTACGCCGGGGGAGAGTCGGTTGGTGTTGCGTTGAGTAGGGTTTTTTTCGTTTTTTTGATAGATTTTCAGATAGAGAGAGTTTTTCTCTAGCTTTGGTTTCCGCAAGTTTCGCTTGAGGGGAGTTCATTTTTTATTTAAAAAAAACGAACCAAAAATGCTTTCCATTGGCTGAAAGTTGCAATTTCGGACGTTCTTGGCGTTGGAACGTTTTCGATGCAACAAAGCCAATGGGGTTACGTTTGGCAAAGGTGGAAGTGTACATAGAAACGGCCGATGCTGCGGTGTATGGCGGTGGAAGCTTTGCATGCGGGGTGGGGTTAAGGCGGCCTGTGGCCGCTTTCGGCGGGAGTGCGGGGGTTGTTCCCTACATTTTGCGCATGGAGGGCATTTTCGCCGCAAGAGGGCACAGCCCGACCAGAATACGTTTGCAAATACCGGAGTGGCACGAGGCTTTGCCGTGAGATGTAGGGCAGAATTCAATTGCTGCGGACCAAGCTCCCGCCCGCTGGGGTTGCCCATTTCGGGCATTCCCCCGTGAGAATGCCCGAAATGGAACAGCAAACCAGTGGAATGAAGCTTTTTTGGTGACTTTTTCGAGCACAAAAAAGTCACTCGCATCAAGCGAAAGTGAAGAGGAAAAAGATTCTTCGCTGCGCTCAGAATGACAGAATAGAAGGAGACAGAGATTGCGGGTTGAGCCCGCAATGACAGTGGGGGCGGCAATGACGAGGCGAGGGGCGGAAAACAAAATGAAAAGGAGCGGATGGAGCATGTGGATGTCGAAACGGCAGGCGGTTATCGGGCGGGAGGGTTCGGAGGAGATGGCAGGGCCGGGGGTTGCGACGATGGGTGGCAATCCGGCGGCGGTGTATTTGGGCACGGAGCGGCGGGCGCTGCCGATTTACAGTGCGGGCGGTCTGCGGTGGATGCCCGAGGTGGGGGATTCGCTGCTGGTGGTGAAGCAGGGAGACTGCTACTGCGTGGCCGGGCGGGAGGTGAAGCCGGAGGAGACGGCGGCGCTCAAGCCCGGAGAAATGATGCTGGCGGGGCCGGACTGCTCGGTGACACTCAAGCAGGGAGGACGTGCGGAGCACAGGGGAACGGCGGTGTTCTCTGACAGAGTGGAGCTGGGCGGGGCGGTGTACTGGAACGGTCGGGAGCTGGAGCAGCGGATTCGGGATATTGTGATTGGTGTTCTCTCGACGATTTGATGGAGGTGCGGAGGTTTGGATTTGAAGCTGGTGAAGGGCGATTATCTGGTGGAAGGCGGACGGGTGCAGGCGGCGGCGGGCGCGCAGGCGGCGTTGCAGCGGGTGCAGCTGGCACTGGCGACCCGACAGGGGAGCTTTTTAGCGAAGCCGACGTTTGGCAGCCGGCTGCATTTGCTGCTGCGGGAAAAGCCGAGCGCACGGGAGGCGCTGGCCTTTGCGCTGGTGCAGGAGGCGCTGGCGGAGGAGCGGAATTTGCTGCTGGAGCAGGTGACGCTGGGAGAGAGAGACGACGGTGTGGCGGTGCTGACGGCGTTTTTGCGATGGCAGGGCGAGGCGTTGACGGTGGCGCAGGTGATTACGTGAGGGCAGAAAGGATGAGAGCATGAAGAGTATGCAGGAGATTTATGAGGCGATTTGCGGGCGGATTGAGGCGCAGAGCGGAGTGAGCGTGACGGAAAACGGGGAGCTGTCGCTGCGGCTGCACGCCATCGCCTATGAGATTTACAGCCTCTATGCGCAGGCGGATTGGGTGCGGCGGCAGTGCTTTCCCCAGCATGCGGCGGGCGAGGAGCTGGTGCTGCACGCAAAACTGCGAGGTTTAGAGCGGCAGGAGGCGGCGAAGGCGGAGGGGACGATTCGCTTCTCCGTAGGCGAGCCTGCGGTGACGGAGTTGACCATTCCGAAGGGGACGGTTTGCACGACGCCGGCGCAGCGGCGCTTTGCGACAGTGGAGGAGGCGGCGATTGCGCATGGTGCGCTGTTCGTTGAGGTGGCGGCCGAGGCGGAGGAAGCGGGCGCAGGCGGCAACGTGGCGGCGGGCGAAATTTTGGTAATGAGTACGCCGGTGTACGGCGTGTCCGCCTGCGGCAACACGGCGGCGTTTTTCGGCGGGCGGGATGCGGAGGGGGACGAGGCGCTGCGGGCGAGGGTGCTCGAGAGTTACGCCCAGCTGCAAAACGGGGCGAACGTGGGATACTACAAGACCGTGGCTCTCGGGATTGCCGGCGTGGCGGCGGCGGAGATTTTTCCGCTGAGTCGGGGCGGAAACACGCTCGATGTGGTGGTGGCCTCCCCGGAGGGGATTGCGGCGGAAGAAGTGATTGCGGCGGTTTCGGCGGCGTTTGAGGCGCGGCGGGAGCTGGGCGTAGATGTGCTGGTGCGGGCGCCGGAGCGGGCGTATTTCAGCCCGACGATTGTGCTCAACATGGAGCCGGAGGGCGATTTTGCGGCGGCACAGGCAACGGTGGCCGCTCGATTGGAGGCGGCCTTGGACGGGCGCTGCCTCGGCAAAGTAATCACCGGTGATTTGCTCACGGCGTGGATTGGTGCGGTGGACGGCGTGCAGGGCTATGCGGTGGTGGAGCCGGAGGCGGGCTTTGAGCCAGGGCGGGATAAGCTGCCGAGCCTGGGCGCCGTGGAGGTGCTGGACAGTCGGGCGGTGTGCACATGAGCTTTGGTGCGTATTTAGGCGAGATGCTGGCACCGCTGGGGCTGGCGGCGGCGGGGGGGCTCGCTGCGGCGGAACTTGCAGCGGTGGGCGAGCAGCTTGATGTGCTGGCGGCAGAGCTGGATGAGCTCGCCTGCGAAATGCTGCCGCTGCGGGCGGAGAGCTGGGGACTGGAGCAGCTGGAAGCCCTGCTGGGGCGCAGGCCGAATGCGCCGAGCTTGCAGCGGAGGCGGGAGAGTCTGGCGGCGCTGCTGCGCATTGGCGCAAAGAGTGCAACGGTGCAGGATATCAACGACACGCTCTCTGGCTGCGGGCTGATTGCCCGTGCGAGGGACGGAGCGGTGGCGGGTCAGGTGGAGGTCTACTTCCCCGAGGTGGCCGGTGTGCCGAAGGGGATTGAGGGCATACAAAAAATCATCGGGGCGATTTTGCCCTGTCATTTGGAAATTTTGTACTGCTATTGGCGCATCACCTGGGCGGAGCTGGCGGTGCATTTTACGCACTGGGAGGCCATCGAGAGCAGGGGCTTTTGCTGGACGGATGTGGAACAATTTGTGGGTGAAGGAGCGGTTTTATGAGACGGATTGAGACGGCAAACGGCATGGTAATCTACGAAAAAGAGGCGTCGGATTACGAGCGGGAGGCGCTGGTTCGGCTGGCGCAGATGCAGGCGCAGGCGTTGGGAGACGAGGCGGCGGCGCAGGTGGCGGGACTGTTTCCGCAGTGGCAGCCGGGGCAGGCGTATGCGCTCGGTGAGCGGATTTGCGACGGCAGAGGGCAGCTCTACTGCGTGTTGCAGGGGCACACGAGTCAAGCGGACTGGACGCTGGAGGAGACGGCGGCGCTCTATCTGCCCCTCGGCGTAACGGCGGAGGAGCCGGAGGCGGTGCCTGCGTGGGTGCAGCCGGTGGGTGCGCACGATGCGTACAGCACGGGCGACCGGGTGTGCTATGCCGAGGTGGTGTATGAGTCGTTGGTGGACGGGAATATCTGGCCGCCGGACGGGGCGTTTTGGGCGTTGGTATAGGCACTTGACAAGGGGCGGCGGTGGGCGTATAATGGCCTTCGGGAATGAAGTGCTCCCGTGGCGTAAGCCAGAACCGCTGTAATAGGCTGATGACTTCTGTACAGGGCAGTGTGGTCAGCTTTTTTTGATTGAAAAAGAGCCGATGGCGACTGCGAATGTGCAGAAACCATCGGCTTTTTTATTTTTTGGAGGGATTTGCGATGTTGACGAGCTTGGCGCTGATGTTTTTGGTGGGGATGTTTTCGGGGTGGCTGTTCGGGCGGCTGGGGCTGCCATCGCTGCTGGGAATGCTGATTACGGGCATTTTGCTGGGGCCGCATGCGGGCAATCTGTTGGACGGGAGTATTTTGGGGATTTCGGCGGATTTGCGGCAGCTTGCGCTGATTATTATTTTAACCCGGGCAGGCTTGGCGCTGGACGTGAATGACCTCAAGCAGGTGGGGCGTCCGGCGGTTTTGATGTGCTTTGTTCCGGCGAGTGCGGAGATTTTGGGCGTGATGCTGCTTGCGCCCCGCCTGCTGGGCGTTTCGCTGTTGGAGGCGCTGGTGATGGGTGCGGTGCTGGCGGCGGTGTCGCCGGCGGTGGTCGTGCCGAAGATGTTGCAGCTGATGGAGGCGGGCTACGGCACGGAGAAGTCGATTCCGCAGATGATTATGGCGGGGGCATCGGTGGATGATGTGTTCGTGATTGTGGTGTTCACGGCGGCGGTGGGGTTGGCGCAGGGGGCGAGTGTGCAAGCCGCCCGTGCGCTGCAAATCCCGCTGTCGATTGCGACGGGGATTTTCGCAGGGGTGCTGCTTGGTGCGGCGTTGGCGGCATTTTTTGCGAAGGTGCATTTGCGGGATTCGGTGAAGGTAGTGATTTTGCTGAGCTTGAGCTTTTTGCTGGTGGCGCTGGAAAAGGTGAGCGCAGTGCCGTTTTCGGGACTTTTGGCGGTGATGTGTATGGGTGCGGCGTTGCAGAAGAGGCGGCCTGCGGTGGCGAAGCGGCTGTCGGCGAAGTACGGGAAGCTCTGGGTTGGAGCGGAGCTGTGGCTCTTTGTGCTGGTGGGCGCAACGGTGGATTTGCAGTATGCGGTCGGGGCGGGGGCGATGGCGGTGGTGCTGATTTTCGGGGTGATGGCGTTTCGGATGGCGGGGGTTTGGCTGAGCTTGCTGCGCACGGCGCTGACAGTGCGGGAGCGGAGGTTTTGCATGGTGGCGTACATGCCGAAGGCGACGGTGCAGGCGGCGATCGGGTCGATTCCGCTGGGTCTGGGTCTGGGCTGCGGGGATATGGTGCTGACGGTGGCGGTGCTGTCGATTTTGATCACGGCGCCGTTGGGGGCGTTGGGGATTGAGGGGACGTATCGGAGATGGTTGGGGAGGGGGAATTGAGCGGTGGTTTTTTATTTTAGATTTTTGTGTGTTTCGCTTGCGGCGAGGGGATTTGGATTTTTACGGGGGTTCTTAAATTGTCATTCTGAACGGAGTGAAGAATCTTAAATGTAATGAGGAAAAGATTCTTCGCTTCGCTCAGAATGACAGAGGTTGCGGGTCAAGCCCGCAATGACGAAGGGAGGCGGCGGGACGCTGAGGACAGCGTCCCTTACGTCGTAGCACACGTCCTACATTTCCGCAGTAAGAGGGCACAGCCCGACTAAACAACGCTTGCACCGGATTATCTCCGCACCTTGCCGTAAGATGTAGCGTACTATCAATCCCACTGCGACTCAAACTTCCGCACGCCGAATCTGCCCCACGAGGGGCGCTCCTATGGAAAGAGCGCTCCCGAAGCTGGGGAGAAATTCGGTGGAATGAAGCTTTTTTTGGTTCGTTTTTTTGAGCACTAAAAATGAACTCGCCTCAAGCGAAGCTTGAAGCGAGTTTAGAGGAAGAAAAGATTCCTCGCTGTGCTCAGAATGACAAAAAATGCGAAGAGAGGGCGGGACGCTGGGGACAGCGCCCCTTACGGGGATGCGAGGGGGTATAGAGGAAAAAGATTCTTCGCTTCGCTCAGAATGACAGAGAGAAAAAAACTGGCGGGCGCACAAAGTGCGCCCTTACAATGAGAAGCACGCCCGAGGGCAAAATGCGGGAGCGCTATAGAAGTATTGGGAGCGGTATAAAAATAAAAAGCCGCCCGAAGGCAGGTAGTTATAAGGACACTTTGTGAACTACCCCTTGGGTCGTGGTGAATCGAATACGAACAACAACGGCGCAGGAATTCCTGCGCCGTTGTTGCGTTTTGAAGAAAATTAGCGAGGGCTTGAGGTTCTGGGTATTTCACGGTGAAGCAGGTCGTTGCTAAATAGGTAGTATAGCTACTCACGAGCGGCAGAGTTATCTTACTTCGGATAAAGAGTTTCCCATGTCTCTTTTGAATAAATTATCTTTAAGCAGAGGATTAAGAAAGCAATGATCCATCCTTGGACTTTTTTGACAGCGTCGCTTAAAAAACCATATAATCCGTCATAATTTGTATTCCTAAAAGAGATGTAAAATGCTGAGTAGCATAGCGCCATAAGCCCAAGAATTACATTTATATAGCTTACATTATTTACAGACCCTCTTATGGCGAGAAAAGTGTGGTAGCCTGTCAGTAAAATGAGCGGGACGAAAAGAAGCGCTCTTCTTGCTCCAGCGAAATACGCCGCTATAGCTGCTATACTCAAGAGGATTGCGGAAACTCGTAGAAAATCGATATTCCAATTATTAAAGACTGCAATCGCTATCCCCAAAATCAACATAGACAAAACATATGTATGATTCCAGAGTGCATTCAACTTGCCTCTCTTTTGGAGCGGCAAGTCCGCCATTATTTCGTTATCAGCTATCTGCTTAGAAAGATACTTGAGGTGTTCTTTTGGAATTTCTTTGCCTTCTTTGTGGTAACTCGCCGCTTCAAGAGCCCACGTTTGCGCCACAAAGGATTCTCCAAACAGCGCAGTGGCAGCTAGGATTAAGATTATCACACTTAAAAGGCGTGGTACGTTTCTGAAATCGCTGAAAAGGGTTGGGCATATAACCCACATACCAGCAAAGATTCTTAGCGGATATCCCCAGCAAACTAAAGCCAGTGTCAACTTTGGACGCCGATTCTTTCGGGAATACTCATAGGCAATGGCGAGCAAATATATGAGAACAGAGCACACAAACAGAGGGACTTTGCTATCTCCGCCCGTCACAGCAATCAGCACAACCGCTCCCAAGATTTTTATGAGTATGGTCGCACAGCTTAACGCACTTGCAGTTCTATCACCAAATACCCCAATCGGAAGGCGCATTCTTTGTTTGTGCATCGGATGGTTCTTGTCCTCTGACAACCCACGAAGATCGTTTATTTGATAGCGAGATTGGTACACTAAGACATCAAGGATTAAAACTGTGATTACCGACATGTTGATTTTTTCATCTAAGCTTACACCAATGCCGCACATAGATAGTCCAAGATATCCCAGCACTATGCCTAACACCAAGAAAAATATTTTCTGGAAGTCTTTTGGCCGTGGGTAAATATAATACAGCACTCCTTTGATTACTTCGAGAACAGCAACCCGAGGTTTATATCTTGGGTCAATGGGTTCGCCATATATTCGTTCCATCTTTTGAGTTGAAAAAAACACCGAAAAAACAGTCAAAAGCACCACGACCAGAAAACATATGAGTGCAAAAATACTCAGTGGCGTGTGATTCAGTCCTCTAAACTGCACAGCAATATAAAACACTGCAAGAAGTAGCACTGCGACAAAAACAACCAAGTAGTTTATTTTATATAGCAGATTTGGCATGCCATAATATTTCTTCCAGTTTAGAGAAATCAGCTTTTTATTTGTTATTTCTGACAGTGGAATTTTACTATCAAGCAGACGCTCAAGGTGTGCAGCATGGTGATGCCTAAAGGTAGTCAAGACTCCCGCATTTGTGATATAGGCAAGCAACGCACAGACCATGATTATTGTAAGATAGAATGAGAACTCAGGAAGAACCTCATATTTTCCTGATGCCGACGCATATTCTGATGCCGCAAAGAGAATTGCCAAGAATGTAAATGCTACGGTAATTACCTGAAATATCTGTGATTTTGTGGCTCGCTCATCTTCTCTGCACTGAGCAAGCTCGTGAAGGAGTTCTTGAATTTCTTTTTCTCCGATGCGGCTTCTTTCTTCGGCTTTCACAGCAATACCCCCTACAACAAAATTTCCAAAAATCTTAGGCTGAACTCGCCTTCATGATATACCGTCAGGGCATAGTTTGCCAAGGATAAGTGCCAGAGAGTAATGCTCTGGCGGCAACTTTTTACGGAATACTATTTGACGGTTATGTGATAGAGATCACCGCCCGTTTCCATGAGAAAAACGGACGGCGGCCGAATTTGTATCGGGTGTCAAAAGTTGATTCATGAACAAGATGCGGGGTGTTAGCATAAAATTACTATCCTAGTCTATTTTCAAAACAGTGGCTTCAAGTTATATGCAAACTAGCTAATACATTCAAAAATATAGATTCTGCATTTTTCAAACTATCTACATATCCCTTAAAAACTATGGTGAAATCATTTTCTGTAGTGCAACTTATTGTGAATACATCCCCATCCGTTTTTATGCTGTAATAACCGTTGGTTCCGTCTCCTGTAGCTACCTTTGTTCCGGTTGACTTAGTATCGTCATGTCCATAATAGAATCCTCGGTTCATCACCATCATTGTCATTCTGCTCACTGGATCGCTAAATAAAGCATATCCAGACAAATAACTCCCCGCATCAAATTGAAGAATGTATCCAATGGGATATTCTAACCAATAACCTTGTTCATAATTGGTGTATGTTTGATATTTTTCTGCATCAATTTCAATAAAGGGATTGTATGCGCTTCCGTCTAATGTTACTGTAAATAGATATGACATAGAATCTGGCACGAATTCGTTTGTAATCCTCATATTAAGAAATAACATGTTGTTACATACTTTGATAGAGTGGATTTTGTAATTTTCAGTATCTAGGACATTTTGTGTAAGGATTTCTCGTATACTTAAAGCCGAAACTTCATAACAAAACAGGCCTTCGCTTGTCGCATAATATATGGAATCCCCATATATCGTATATGCGCTCACATCTTGAGCGATTGGCTCTCTTTTGTCTGCCATATATAAATTTTTATGTGTATCACTATACAATAGCAGACCGTCAATCAAAAAACTGTCTATTTGCTGGCCGGCAAGCACTAAGGTTTTCGTCTTTCCATTATACTGCAGAACACCTGAATCGGTTAGATAAAAAAGTTCACCATTCACAATTTGAAAATCCATAAAGCTACCTTCGAAAAATGTTTCAGGAGTGCTCTCAGGTTCGTCTAGTCGCAACCTCAAGATGCAAGGTTGATTCGCACCTACACTATTTAAGTCTTTCAAAGTATAATACAGGTAATTTCCTTCAATGAAGCAATTGCCGAGCCATGCTTTATTGTCATCAACATCGATAATGACACGATCAATTCCTTCTTCTTTCTTGACAATTGTATTGCCCATCCTGTAATATACCTCGCCTTGGTTAATTGCCACCCCCTCTATTGGATATTCTGAAATTATTTCGTGAGAATTATCATCTGTGGAAATTTTGTTGAGTCTTGCCAAAGTATCTTGCGTAAACGCACCGCATGCATCTACTTCATAGTTCCAAGAATTCCATTGAAAATAATAATAGCAATTGTCCGCCTCACTATAAGCAATATTATCAAAAGTACCTCCATTTATGATTCGAGGAAAGCTTTCTACCATAGACCCATGAAGTTGAGTGCTACCCACATCCCCTAATATTGGGGATGTGGGTGGTGTACTTGCTTTCGGCCATAGGCTACATGAACTTAGCATTACCAAGCTAAATGCAAAAACGATTATTCGCCAGATAAATCTATTTATCATATACTTGAATCACACTGCCCACATTCCTGTAGACACCCTTTCCGTTTGATACTTCTGCGGGATTGGTCAGCATTTGACCATCATAATAGAACTGTGTGCTTCCGCCGCCATCAAGATTAAGAATATTTATTGCACCCAAATCTTTTAATATTTGTTCTCCATCCGGTATAGTTAGTCCCCCCCGCACTGCTTGTCCATATGAGTTGACTTCTCCCGAGTCACTCGCAAGCAGAATGATGGTTCCATCTGCTCTCACACCTATCATCGTTCTTTGTATAGAGTCGTTAGGGCCTTTATCCGCTTGCTTAGTTCCACTTATGATAAAAACTGCATTTTCCGTTTTTTTCTGCACATCTGCTTGTAATAGCGTATTTGTTTTTATTACTTCTGAACTACCATCCTTGTAATAGAATAGTGTTTCAAAATTATTATAATCAGCTAGATTATTTTTGCTTATTCCCCCATTTTGATATAATCCTGTTGCTTCACTATATGTCCAGCCAATGCTTTCATTGCCACTCACAAAGAAACCAGCGTTAATCATCACCTTTGGGGTTTCATTTGCACCTATTGTGGGCAAGGACTCTGATCCTTTATTCCCAAGACTCAGGACCACTTTTTCTGTCGCCATGTTAACACCGTAAAGAAATACTCTTGTATTTCTTCCATTCCGATCTGTATGTATCATCTCATGTAATCCAGTTAATTTCTTTGTTACGCCGACACTACACATCAATTTATGGAAGTATTCCACTGATATGTGGTTTGAATCATCAATGTTTATAAATTCTGTGTCCCTAACTGTGAATGTTGTGGTTCCACTTGCAGCCACATAAGATGGTATGCCATAAAACACTAGCTGGTTGACCGATTGTCCATTCCGCCGCACATAGAAACGAAGAGTTAAAGAGCCTATGTTACCTTCATAATACTGATCTTGGGATCCGATTCGGAATGATGTGTCTGTTGGCAATTTAGCAGATGATTCAGTTGTCAGGTTGCTGTTTAAATGGCCGCCATAGGCTTTAATGAGGTTTCGCACAGAGGCATAAGCAACTCCATCGATAGTTTTTGCATTAACATTTTCACCAGCATGCATTAGCGCCAACCCCGTTGGGTCAACCATATTGATTGGATTATTCCCCACATAGGCGTACCAATTCATCCCGTCCTTGATGGGGTCCTCCTGGATGAATCTCTTTGTGCCAGCGTCGTAGAAACGATTCTGCGCATAATAGATACCCAGCACATCATCATAGGTATAGCCGGTGTAGTTGTTGAGGTTGCTCACGCCGGACTTGTTGATGTTGAACTCGGTGTTCACCTGCGGGTTGCCCCACTCATCATACATCATGTGGAGTGCCACTGTTCCGTCCTCATCCACGGCAAACAGTGTGCTCGTCAGATGGTTGGTGCGGTAGATGAGCTTCTCTGTGTGACTCACAGCCGTGTCGCTGGCGATGTTCTCGCCGGGCTCGCCTCTTGCGGTGTCGTCCATATAGGTGAATGTGGTGCTCACCCTCTGGAAGCTGCGGTCGTAGACATGGCGCTCTGTGAACTCGCCTTCATTATACACCATTAGGTCACGGTTTGCCAGAGATAAGTAGTCCACGATGTACTCTTTTGTGTAGGTCGCCGTTTCCAACTGGACGATATGCCCCGCTCCGGTCTCCCATGTGGGCTGCCAATCGCTGCGGTCAATCTTGTAGATGTCCAGATAATCGTGCTTGAGGTAGCGGCTGCCC
>JGI994J12354_10003240_pt1 | contig 15325 bp, 17 predicted proteins | sample IntmicLarv3ML3BL_FD_12354 | JGI IMG/M metagenome (IMG submission 12354)
CCCTCGGAAAAACAGCAGCCTTTTTCGCCCTTTTGGACCCTTCTTCCTGCTCTTGCTCCTTGTGCGCCTTTTTCTTTGAGTTTTTCAGTGCTTACCTAGCAGCTGCATTACTTTCAACGTATCTACATTAATCAAGCTCTTAAATTGTTCAATTAACTCTATTGGTATTTCAGGAGAAAACATTTTTGCTATATCGAGAACATATGAAACAGTAGCATGTAAATGTTGAATATCCTCATCGTTGATTACAATCCTATCAATCTCTGATTTGTACGCTTGTGCAATCCGCACCGCCTCATCTCGTTCGTTGAGCAATTCATTTACCATTTCATCATACACATTGCGAAGCTTGTCGTTGTCTCTAATTGCTTTTGCCGATCTAATTTTCCCCGTCACTGCCGTTGCTGTTCCTTTTGCAGCCAAAATTCCTAACTGGACTGCAAGATCCATCATCGCATTGTTAATGTCTCCCATCGAATAGTCACTCCTTACAATTTTCAGATTCAAAAATATTTCGCCTGCCTGCACTACCAACCCCTAAAACAAAACACCCGCCATGACCGCATCCACAATAAATTTTGGAATCAGCGCCGTCACAGCGGGCATAGCTGCAAATTATTTTAGTCTCTGCTCGTCACGGGATTGATCAGACTCCCGACATTTTCGATGCGGATTTCCACCGTGTCCCCCGCCGTGAGCGGGCCGATGCCGTTGGGGGTGCCTGTCATCACCAAATCGCCCGGCAGCAGCGTCATGACGCCGCTGATGAAGGCCACTGCCTCAAAGACGTTGGTAATCATCTCGTTTGTGCTGCCGCTTTGCACGCATTTGCCGTTGCGGTAGGCCTCAACCTTGAGGTTTTCGGGCGAAAGCTCCGTGACGATGTGCGGGCCGATGGGGCAATAGGTATCAAAGCCCTTGGCGCGCGTCCATTGACCGTCTCCCTGCTGCAGATTGCGGTCGGATACATCGTTGCCGCAGGTGTAGCCAAGGATGCAGCTTGCGGCATCCGCCGCCGTGATGCTGCGGCATTCCCTGCCGATGACCGCCACCAGCTCCGCCTCATAATCCGTGCGGTGCTGCGGGTGGGCGATTTCTATATTATCCTGCGGATTGCACAGCGCCGAGGGGGGCTTCAAAAAAATCAGAGGCTCCGTTTTCAAGTCCTCATTCATTTCCGCCGCGTGCTTGCGGTAGTTCAGCCCCAGCGCGACGATCTTGGACGGCTGCACGGGCACCAGCAGACGAAACTCACCCGTTACCGGCGTTTCGCTCACCTCGCCCATGCAAACACAATCTCCCGCCGCGCGGTAATAGTCGCCGTTTTTGTATTCCGCATAGAAGGCCTCATTGTTTTGTTCGAGTCTTGCGATTGTCATAGCATTTTCTCCTAGGTTTTTTTGGACGTCGCGGGCGCAGCCCTGCAATCAAGGCTTCCAGCGCATGATTTCGGCAATGCTCTCTACCGAGATATTCTGTGTTTCAAGCTGGGTTTCCGGCACTGCCGTGTCGATATCCACGAAAAGCCGCTTTGTTTCGCGAAGCAACGCCGCGTTATCGGAATGGTCGATTATTTTCTTTTCGCCATTTGTGGAACGATCCAAATCCCACACGCGCTCGGAGACAAATTCTCCATTTTTTATCGACAAATACCCAAAGCGTTCCATACTTCCGCCGTACTTGCGCCAAAACAGACCGGGAAACGACGGGGTGTTTGAAAAATACAACACGCTGGCATAGGAACCCGGATTCTCCAGCGTACCAAGCTCATAGACGCTTCCATGATAAGAATAAACAGTCAAAAGGCTTTTTGAGCCCTCATTTATCCGCCTGTCAATGATTAGATTCGGGATGCTTTTGCCGTCCATCTGCCGAAGCGCGAACGAAATATGGTCATAGGAATCATGCTCCTTTCGGTCTACCTCCCGCAGGAATTCCGCATAAGCGCTTTGCCATTTTTCCGGCGCTTTCGTTGGCGTTGCAAGTGTTGTTTCCGCTCGCGTTGTCGATGTTGTCAGTGCTGTGGTCGATAGGTCGGTTGTGGCGGCTTCCGTGGTTGATGCGCCGGATGTCGTTGGCGCTGATGTGGTATTTTCCGCCCGCTCGCCTGCATTGGAAGCACAGGCGGCAAGCAATGTAGCCACCAGCACCGGGAGCAACAGCAATAACGCCATACGCTTTGTTTTCATCGTAACGGCACCCCTCTTTATCATTGTTATCGCGGTCTAACGCCCCAGCCAGCCGCCGTCCACAGCAAGTGTGAACCCGTTGACATAATCACTCGCGGGGCTTGCCAAAAATACACAGGCTCCGGCGATGTCGGCGGGTGTGCCCCAGCGTGCGGCAGGGATGCGCGCGAGGATATCCGCGCTGCGCTGCTCGTCCGCGCGCAGGGCGGTGGTGTTGTTGGTGGCCATGTAGCCGGGGGCGATGGCGTTGACGTTGATGCCCTGCGCGGCCAGCTCGTTCGCCATTTCCATCGTCAAGCCCTTGACGGCGCTCTTGCTGGCGGTGTAGCTGGGCACGCGGATGCCGCCCTGGTAGGAGAGCATACTCGCCACGTTGATGATTTTGCCGCCGCTGCCCTGGGCAATGAACTGCTTCGCCGCCGCCTGGCTCAGGAAGAACAGGCTGCGCAGATTGATGTTCATCACGTCGTCCCAATCCTGAACGCTGAAATTCACGGCATCCTCGCGGCGGATGATGCCCGCGTTGTTCACGAGGATATCCAAGCGCCCGTAGCGCTCGATTGCGGTTTTGATGATGGCTTCCACCGGGTCGAGCGTAATGAGGTTCGCCACCATATAAGAAAAGCGTTCCGCACCGAGGATTTCGGCGGTGTCACCGCTTTCGCAGATGTCCACACCCAGCACCTTCGCGCCCGCCTCAGCCAGCGCGATGCTCATCCCTTGCCCGAGGCCCGTGCTGGAGCCTGTGACGACGGCGACCTTGCCGTCCAGCTTGAATTGTTCGAGAATCATGATATGTATCTCCAATCTGTTTTTATTTGATTTCCAGTTGCTTTTCGCCCTGCGCGGCGAACCAATTGTCCACGGCGGTTTTGTTAAAATAGTAAGCCTTGCCGATTTTCACATAGGGGAAGCCCGGCCATTTTCCGCTTGTGATGTTCTTCTCCAGCTCCTCCAGCAGCCACTGTTCCACCAAATCATCTGCGTTTGAGACGCTCTGCGTTGTCTCAACGCCCTGCGTCACCATGTCCCCGTTGTTCGCCTGCGTTGTAGTGGGGAACTGCGCTTGCCGCTCCTCCCGCTCCGCGCGGCGCAGCATTTCCGCATCCGGCTCCAGCGCCAGATAGTCGCGCAGCTCATACAAATCCATCAGCACCGCCGGTTCGGTTGAGCCATTATAATACCCGCCGCCGCCGTTCAAGACGCCGCTGAAGCTGCCGGACATCTCACGGTCGCGCACAATCAGCGCCGCTCCGCAGGCCGCGAGCAGAATGCTCACGCCAACGATAATCGCACACAAAATCGCAGTGGTCTTTTTGCCGTTTTCCATGATGAATCCCCCTTTGTTATTTCAAATCCGGCGTTGCAAGCCCCTGCATGTCGTCAAAATCCTGGTTTTCGCCGCACATGCCCCAGATGAAGGTATAGTTTTTCGTCCCCACGCCGCTGTGAATCGACCAGCTGGGCGAGATGACGGCTTGCTTGTTTTGCACAGTGAGATGCCGCGTTTCGTCGGCCGGGCCCATCATATGAAAAACGCTGTGGCCGTCCTGCACATCAAAATAGAGATAGACCTCCATGCGGCGCTCGTGGGTGTGGGAGGGCATGGTGTTCCACACACTGCCCTCGGCGAGGATGGTCAGACCCATCACCAGCTGGCAGCTCTCCACATTGCCGGGGAGGATATACTTATAAATTACGCGCTCGTTGCAATCCGCCGAGCTGCCCAGCGCCGCCTGCACCGCCTTCTCCTTGGGGATGTGCGTGCTGGGGTATTCCTTATGCGCCGGGGTGGAGTTGATGTAATACTGCGCGGGGTCGGCGGCATCCGCCGAGCGGAAAACGATGTCCTGCGTACCGCGCCCCAGATACAGGCAATCGTATTTCTGCATGGGATAGCTCTTGCCGTCCGCGAGGATTTCCCCCGCGCCGCCAATGCAGATGATGCCCATTTCGCGGCGCTGCAAAAAGAAGTCGCAGGCCAGCTCCTCGGCGGCGCTCAGACACAAATCCTTGCCCGCCGGGACGGCGCTGCCCGTGATAATGCGGTCAATATGCGAATAGACCAGCACAATTTCGTTTGCGTGGAACAAATCGTCAATCAAGAAATTCTCCCGCAGCGCGGCGGTGTTCATGACGGCATATTCATTTTTGGAAACGGCGTAGCGTGTTTGCATGGTGTTTCATCCTCTCGTTTTTTTCTATTTATTAGTATATAGGGCGCAGGGGCTGCTGTCAATGCAATTTGGGATTTTTCGGGGCAATTACTTTGTTGGACTTCGGCGGGCAGGCTTACCATCGATTACAGACGAGTATGCCGCACAGATCCAGAAAGCGTCTGAATTGGCTTTCCCCTGCTCTTGCAAATGGATTTGCTCAAATAATTTGCCCACAGTCCCCCATTGTTCCACTCACCGGCTCTTTTCATAGCAAGGGGGTGCTGCAAAATGCAGCACCCCCTTGGGGAAAACCGTTTGCGAGCTCGATGGGGCGCGCATTTTGCATCTTTCCAGCTGCAAAACCACGCTTTTTCTCACGCTCCATACATAAATGCGGCAGACCTTTTGTTTTATTGACTGTCCTTCGCGCGGATTTCCGCTCTTCTGATTTTGCCGTTTACGGTTTTGGGTAGCTCCGGCACAAAATCGATGATGCGGGGGTATTTGTAGGGGGCGGTTTCCGTCTTCACAAAGTCCTGCAATTCCTTTTTCAGCGTGTCGCTCGCCTCAAAGCCGGGGTGCAGGACGACGGTGGCCTTCACGAGGTTGCCGCGCATTTCGTCCGGCACACCGGTGACCGCGCATTCCATGACGGCGGGATGCTCCACCATGACGCTCTCAATTTCAAACGGACCGATGCGGTAGCCGGAGGACTTGATGAGGTCGTCCGTGCGGCCAACATACCAATAATAGCCGTCCTCGTCCTGCCACGCAGTGTCTCCGGTGTGGTACATATCATCGTACCAGGCCTCCTGCGTCTTGGCCGCGTCGCGATAGTATTCGCGCATGAGACCGTGGGGCACGGCTTTATCCGTGCGGATGACGATTTCACCCGTCACGCCCGCCGGGCAGGATGCGCCGTCGCCGTCCACGATGTCCACCTCATAATGCGGCATGGGCTTGCCCATGGAGCCGGGCTTGGGCTCCATGCCCACGATGTTGGCAATCATCAGCGTGGTTTCCGTCTGGCCGAAGCCCTCCATGAGCTTAATGCCCGTTTGCGCCAGCCAGTTGTTGAACACGTCCGGGTTCAGCGCCTCGCCCGCGATGGTGCAGTAATTCAGCGCGGAAAGGTCGAAGGATGCGACATCCTGCGTCATCATGATGCGGAACATCGTCGGCGGACAGCACATTGATGTGACCTTGTATTTTGCCGCGATGCCCAGGATTTCCGCCGGGTCAAAGCGGTCGAAGTCATAGGTCATCACGCAGCTTTCCAGCATCATCTGGCCATAGAGCTTGCCCCAGACGGCCTTGCCCCAGCCGGTGTCCGCGATGGTGAAATGCAGCCCGTCCGGGTCGGCATTGTGCCAATACTTGGCGGTGGAAAGGTGCGCAAGCGCGTAGGTATGATCGTGCAGCACCATTTTGGGGTTGCCCGTGGTGCCGGAGGAGAAGTAGATCAGCATCGGCTCCGCCGCAAGGGTTGGTACGCGCGCGAAGTCCTCAGATGCGCTTTCCATCTCCTGCATGAAGTCCTGCCAGCCGTCCCGCTCTCCGTTAACCATCAGGCGCAGATTCAGACTTTCGCATTCGGGCAGCGCTTCGTCCACGGATTGTGCCGCGTCACCCTCGCCGGTGCAGATGATGCAGCTCACGCTCGCCGCGTTGACGCGGTACACCACGTCGTGGGGCTTGAGCAAAAAGGTGGCGGGGATGACCACCGCGCCGAGCTTATGCAGCGCGAGGATGACAAACCAGAACTGATAATGCCGCTTGAGCACCACCATGACCTTGTCGCCCTTTTTCACGCCCTTGGCGCGCAGCATATTGGCGGTTTTGTCGCTGCAGCGCTTGAGGTCGCCGTAGGTGAACAGGCGCTCCTCCCCCGCCGGGCTGCACCAGAGCATGGCGCGGCGGTTCGGCTCGGCCTTGGCGATTTCGTCCACCACATCATAGGCGAAATTGAAGCTCTCGTAGTTTTGAAAGCGATATTTTGTGACAAAGCCGCGCTCATCCCGCGTTTCGTCCACATATTTCAGATGCAAATTCAGCATGGCTTATTCCTCCTCCTTATTGGGCTTCAAAACGATGGCCAGGAACATACAATCCGCGCCACCGGATGCAATCATGCCGTGCCCGCGCCCGGAGTCGTAGAGCAGGCAGTCGCCCTCGTGCAGCTCCTCTACGCGGTCCTCAAAGGCAAATTTCAGGCTGCCCTGCAACACATAGTTGAACTCCTGCCCCTCGTGGGTGGAAAGGTGAATCGGCGCGTTTTGCTCCGCCTCGTTGTAGGGCGCGGTGACCAAAAACGGCTCGCAGAGCTTGTTTTTGAAGCGGTAGCCCAGATGATAATAGTTGAAATCCGAGCGGCGCTTGATGGGCAAGCCCTCGCCCTTGCGCACGAGCGTATAGCCGGAAAGATGGGGATTGTCGCCCGTAATCAGCTCTACCATATCCACCCCGAATTTCTCGGCGCATTTGTAGAGGAAGGTGAACGAAAAATCTGTTTCGCCCGACTCCGCCTGCGCGTACTCCTGCGGCGTGCAGTCCGCAGCCTGCGCCATTTCCTCCACGCTGAACTCCATAATGTCCCGCAATGCGCGGATGCGCTGCGCAACCTCTGTTAAGATGATTTCCATGTTTTTTCCTCCTTGTTTTGTTTGGCTTGTACGTACATTTATCGGATAACACGAACAAAAAAGCCCGCCCCATCTCTGGGGCGAGCTGTTGGCTCGCGGTACCACCCAAGTTCAGCGCAATTGCGCCCTCCCGGCTCGTCAAGATTGATTTTTACGACTCTTGAGTTAAGCCTTTTCCCTTAACGCGGGCAAAACGGGAGTTCCTACACGCAGCGCGCCGCTTTCGGTATCCTGCTCGGGAGTGATAAACCTTTCGCCGCCCCGCATGCCCGGTTTCACCAACCCCGGACTCTCTGCGCGGATTCCTCCGCCGCGTGGACGCTGCGCGAAAAATCGTCTCCGTCATAGCATTTTGCTTGATTGTCTTGTATTATAACCGCAAGGATTTGATTTGTCAAGTGTTTTTTTACAATTTTGATTTTCGCTTCAGCCCTACACCCAGCAACACACACGACGATGCCGTCAGCGGGAGGTACTGCACAAGAAACTGATGCGGAAAATCAGCGCCCGGCATCGACGAATACAAGGGGAACACGGCATGTGCTGACGCCAAGAGATAGTCCATAAGTACATAAAAAAACACCATAATCATTGCAAATACAATGGATTTTGTGCGTGAACCCAAAAAGAAAACAAACGAAAAAATGAAAATGCAGGGGAAGATTATTTTCAAATAATCCATCCCCAACTCCGGAAAGGCCAATATATAGACCAAATACTGCAGCGAAACATTTAAAAAATACACCGAAAATATCAGCAGCAAATCCCGAAGCATCCGTTTTTGATGACCCAGATAGATGGCTTCCCCGCCATTTGATTCTATGACATTGCGCAGAAAGAAGGAAATCCACCAGCCGGAAAACAGCGGAACAAAAATGCTTGTCGTCTGCTGAATATGCCGCCGAAACTCATCGTCCAAGCCGATTTTGCGGTATTCGCGCCAAAAAGCCAACGGCAGCAAAACATTCAACACCAGCAGCGGAACAAAAAATGCCCACCCCATGCTGCGGAACATCAAAAACAGCCGGCGGGAAAACAGCGCTAGATATTTTTTACGACACATAGATAGCCATCCTCCACCGTGGGCTTCACCGCGTCATACGGAAGCGTTTCGTTTGTTAGAATGCGGGATTTCCTCTGCCCGTTTTCCTCTGCGTACTTGACCAAGTGAAATTCTTGCTGCAAGGGTTCCAGCGCCGCATCATCCAATACATACACCTTGCCGTGCGCGCGCCCCTGCAAGCCCTCCGCTGTGTCACAAGCCGCCACGGTATGTTTTTCCATAACCGCAATATGCGTGCAGACAGCCTCCACATCATCCACGATATGCGTAGAAATCACAATCAGCTTATCCTTTTGTATTTCCCGCAGCAAATCTTTGAAGCGCAGGCGTTCCTCCGGGTCAAGCCCGGTGGTGGGTTCATCAAAAAGAATGATGCTCGGCTCCCCTGTGATTGCCTGCGCAATCCCCAGCCGCCGTATCATCCCCCCGGACAACGCGCCCACCTTGCGCTGCATTTGGTCTGTAAGGTTGACCAATTCAAGGGCTTTTTCAATTTGCGGGGCGGCAATGCGCTTTGGAATCCCCTTTAAGTTCGCAAGCAGCTCCATCATTTCCAGCACACGCAATTCCCGAAACAGACCGAACTGCTGCGGCAAATAGCCGATGTGCGCAAGATAGTCCTTTACGGCAGAAATCGGCTTTCCCTTGAAATAGATGGATTTATGGGCTTCCGGATACAACAGGGTCAGGCAGCGTAGCAGGGTGGTTTTCCCTGCGCCGTTCGGGCCCAGCAGGCCATATATCCCCGGCTCAAAGGAAAGGGAAACGTTTTCCAGCGCTTTGTTTTTCTTGAAGCGCTTGCTTAAATTCCGAACCTCCAGCATCTCTCATTCCTCCTGTCCGCTTAATTGAGATAAAAAGTCTTGAATCGAGCGGGTGTCTGCGTCGTCCGATATATACCGTTCGCAGCGTTCTAATACATAACCCACTCCCAGTTCCTGTATTTTTTCGCTTAGCAAAAAACGGTACAAGCCGGAGCCCTGCGAAACTTTATTCGTTTCTTTTTCCGTTTCAAGCATTTCTTGAAACATATCTGGAAATTCCACATAAGTAGAAACGATTTGATCCAAAAGAGCTTTTTTGCTGTTCACTATTTGGTCTTGATAATATAAATGCAAGTCCCAAAATTGCGGAATAAGCAAGTGGTCGGAAAATTTGGCGGTTTTATCATATGCGCTAGGCATATTTGTACCCGGCAGAACAAATACCGCTTTCGTTGTATCATCCAAAATCCCTTTGCGAAAAGCGTTCGGAATATAGTCGTTCACAATGTTTTCTTCATTATATTCTTCCGGCGTACCTAAATAGGGATAAACAACTGTAACACCGTCCGTGGTTAATTGTTTCAAAAAACCGCTGATTAAGGTCACACCGTTGCTCTCGCCAGCGAACACATTGTGCCGAACGGAGGGTAAATTACAGTAGATGGTGCGGGGCGAATCGACCGTTATGCGGAAAGGCGTATTTTCCGCAAGCAGAAGACGTTCCGTGCCATACAATTCCGTGTTATATATAGCCGAAAAGCCGCTGTGCGGATAGTAAGGAAAATAACCCGGAAGGACTGTGCTTTGCGAATTACTGTAAAAGCGGGATGAGCTGCCCGCATATATAAAAGTCAAAACACCGCAGTTTGTTTTGTTGGGGTTTTGCAGGGTAATATAGTCGCCGTCCTGCACAAACCGCAGCTTTTCACCGGCAGTATTCCGGATTGATTTCACACGATAACCATGGTATAAAGTAAACCGATATTCCGGCAGGTTTGGGTTGTCAATCGTCAGCTGTACATTTGCCTTGAGCAAACGGCGGATTGACAGCTCCATATTGTATTCGGTTATTTTGAAATCAGCAGATTCATCCCGCTGTTCGTTCCTATAATAATAATCCTGGTCGGCAACCGCGCCGCTTTTGAGATCCATAGAATCCAATAATACTTTTGAAGAGGGCTGCAGATAATAAAACAGGGAAACACTAAAAAGCAGCGTGCATAAAACTATCGCGGCAGATTTTATCCTGCTGCGGTTGTTTTTCAGACTGTGGTGCAGAAGATAGGCCAGCATTAAAAAAATCCAAAACGCAAGTAGCTGCCAGCGGTAACTCAAGAGGGAATAGCCAAAGCTTGGCGTCATTGTTTTCAAATCCGGAGAGGTCATCTGAAAAAAATACAGCAATGGAAAAATTGAAACATGGCTGCTTTCGTACAGCAAAAAAGCGAGGGAGTTCGGAAGCGGAGAGGTAAGCAAGCAAAAAACCAACAACACTGTTACGGAGGTTATCCGTTTTTCTATTGTGGCAATTCCTGCGCCGATTAAAATACCCACAATAGGAATGAAGAGCAAATTGCACAGGAGATTCAGAATGATATGCCAAATAAATTCCTCGCCTAAGTGAGAAAGCACAATAATGTCAGCGGAGAAAAATACGCTGAAATACAGAAAAAGAATCGAAAAAAGGACAGCCAACCCCTGCGTAAAAAAAGAAAAATAACCCCAACGCATACTGCGTATCGTTTCATCCAAAAAAGCTTGTTTGATTTTAAAGAAAAACTCATAGCTGACAAACGCAAAAAACAAAAATGCAAAAAGAGAAATTTCCAAAGTATATCCTAATATATGATATTCAGCATTGACCAAATTCGAGCTGAACCACAAGTACCCGACATAAGCAAATGAAATAGCAAAAAATAAAACCGTCCCTGTTTTCAAAGCAATGCTTTGTAAGAATAGGCGCAGCAATCGAGTATATGCCGTCATGAAGCCTCCCTCTCTTTCCCAATTCCAAAATACGGTTAGGTTCAGTTACCCCGAACGCTAACCGTATTTCAGCATGCTGTTTACATATTATACCAAATAAATCCAGACGCTTCGCAATTCAACCATATCCCTTCGGAATTCAAAACCAGCTTCCACTGGGTATGTTGTTTTGTGCCAGTGCGAAGTTTTGGACAATGGGCGAAATACCCCGCCACCAAAATACTGTTGGTCGTATCTTTTATGAACTTACTTCCATTATGGAAATAGGCATCAAACCAGACCCCATGCTTCGAATTATTGGTGGTTTGACCCGCAAAGTATTTGTAAGTTCCATTTACGGTTCCGCTTTCTGCGGAAAGTTTCCCCAACGCCAAGTTAGCGGTTTTGTACTCACTTGCTGCCAAATTAAAGTAACTCGGCAAATAAGCGGAGGCAGAAACCGCAAACAACGTAATCATAGCGAGAGTTGCCAGCACAACAGAGAGAAGTTTTCTTTTCATTGCGACTCGCTCCTTTCTAAAAAATGTCGTGTGAATGAACCGCTTTTTGTTGCCATAATCAAGAACAAGTTTAACGGAACATTCCCAAGCAATCAGGACACTAACCCTTGAGAAATGAAAGCAACAACAACCCTAGCCCATTGGACTCACCCAACCCTTTCTGCTAAAAAGCAACCCTCTATAAAAACCGCATTCCGCGCATTTCACAAGCTCCATAGGCTTTGTATGATACAGATTGCCTCATCTGTTGATATAATCATATCAAATAATCGGCACTTTGTCAAGTTGTTTTTTTATTGGGGGGGGGTTTTTAAGTAATTTTCACAAAATTTTCGTCTTTGCAAATCGTCTGCGCCACCGCACGGCGTTGCCGCCTTCTCTCCCGCCGCATTCACATTTCAAACATCCGCAAAATCGCCCTGCGGTAGATTTCCTTGGCGGTCTCATATTGCGCCGTGCTTTCGCGGGAGTAGTGTTCCATCATCACGCCGCTGTTGATTTCCAGCACTTGGAGACCCCTCGTGCTTTGGATGATGTCCACCGAGGCGAAGCGGATGCCCACTGTTTCGGCGGCGCGTTTGGCGAGGGCTGTGAGGGCTTGGATGCGTGCCGCGTCCGTTACCTCCTCGCTGCCTGCACCCTGGCCGAGGTTGTGCTTCCAATGCAGGGGGAAACGCGCGCCTTCGGGCAGGATTGCGTCCGGCGCGGCGGATTCGGGCAGCTTTTCAGGCAGGGTGCCGCCGTCGCGCAGGTACGCCGCCAGCAGCGCCCGCAGGGTCTGTTTGCCGTCCCCGGTCAGCGCGGGGATACGCTTGGCGAACATCAGCTGCACCTCGCCGTCCAGCAAAATGACACGGTATTCCTGCTCGATGGCCACAAAGGGGCAGACCGCCATGGTGCGTGACGCGGAAAAGACCGCCGCCGCCGCCTTTTCCAGCTCCGCCGCCGTTTTCACGCGGTAGACATGGCTGCCGCCCGTGCCCTCGTTGGTCTTGCACACCAGCTCGCCGTGCTGCGCGAGCAGGGCGTTCAGCCGCTGCCCGTTCCCTTCCTCCCCGATGAAATGCAGATTGTTGGGCGAGAAAAACAGTTCATGCGGTACCGCCGGAACACCGCCCTGCGCCAGCAGCTCCGCCGCCGCGCTCTTGTCCTCACAAATGCGCCCCGCCGTATCGGAATTCAGGGCAAATTTATAGCCGAAGATACAGCGCCGCAGCCCGTTTTTCTCCAGCAAAAAAATCCAATCATAGGAAAACGCCGTGCAGGCAATGCCTTCACGGGCGCAGATATCCTTAACCATTGCGGCGAGATTGCGTTCGGTGTTGTTCATGGTGGTTTCTCCCTGTATTGTTCAGAAAATGATTGACCATAATGCTAATTTGTGCTATTGTATAGATATAGACAATGGAAAGGTGGGACACAAAACATTGGACATAAGTCTGGGGATTTTGCGCAAGCTATGCCATGACGAAACAATGCTTTTGACGCAGCACCTTACCAATCGGTGCAGGGAGCGGAATATCCGCTTAGACGACATACAACATGCCATTCGCGCCGGGGAAATTATTGAGCAATATCCAGATGATTTCCCCCACCCTAGTTGCTTGGTTCTGGGATCATCCTGCGCCGGAAAAGCATTGCATGTTGTGGTTGGAATTGCAAGCGAGCACCTTTGGGTGATTACTGCCTATTTTCCGACCTCCAATCACTGGGAAAGCGACCATAAAACACGAAAGGCAGGCAAAAAAACATGAAATGCCTCTTATGCGGCGGTGAAATGACCGCTGATGCTACCACGCACGTTGCGGAGCTGCCGAGCAGCATTGTCATTGTCAAGCAGGCACCCTGCTTGAAATGCGCGCAATGCGGGGAGACGGTTTACACGGCGGAGGTGGTGCGCATTCTGGAGCAAATCACGGACAATGCGCAGAATATGCTCACAGAAATTGCCGTGGTGCACTATCCGAACCGCGTGGCATAGCACAAACCAGAATCAAGGGAAGCGGCTTTTGACCGCTTCCCTTATTTTTTCATGCAAAACCTTGAACAATCGCCAACAACTCTGCCCAATCCGTGATGCGCAAGTGCTGCGGCAAATCGCCGCTTTCCTCCCTGCCGTTTCGGTTGTACCACACAGGGTAGATGCCGACGCTCGCCGCGCCGCGCACATCGCAGCGGGGGCTGTCGCCGCAGAACCAGACCTCGTCGGCAGGCAGACCGGCTTTCAGCAACGCGAGGGTAAACAGGCGCGAATCGGGCTTGCGCACCATATAGTCGGCGGAGGCGATGACGAATTCGAAGGGATTGCCCGGCAGCAGACGGTCCAGGCGGTTTTGCAGCGTTTCGCCGCAGAAGCCGATGTTGCTGATGACACCGCTGCGGATGCCCTTTTCGCGCAGCGCGTCCAGCAGCGGCAGGATGTTGGGCTGACGCTCGCCGGGGCAGGCGGCATCCCAGAAAATCTGTTCCAGCTCCTGCGGGGATTTCTCAAAGCGTAGCCCCAATAATCCATAGCCAAGGCGCTGCATGTTCCAGTTGTGGATTTCCATATCCAGCTTGCGCACCTTGTCGCAGTCCTTGAAAAACAGCTGACCGCTCACGGCAAACAGCTGCTGCGCCGTGACGTTCTGCGGATTTTCCACGGCGCATTCCAGCACGGCTTGCATCCCGCGCTCGCCATCCAAATCCGGCTCATACAAAAGTGTATCGCCGTAGTCAAACAGAATCATGCTTGGTTTTTTCATGGGTATGACCATTCCTTTCAGTAGCACGTGGATTCTTGTGCCGATTTCGGCTTCGCCGAAATTCGGGTTTTTCAAACCCGAAAGGCGCAAAATCCAGTTTGAAAAACTTGTTTTTCAAACTTCCCCTCTTTATGGCCGGTATTCCAAACAGGCATCCATATATGCAATGACGTTTTCCACCGGCACCTCCGGCTCGAGGATGTGGGTGGGGCAGATGAGCAGACCGCCCTGCTTGCCGGCTTGATCCAGGCGCGTTCTGACCTCGGCGCGGATTTCCTCCGGCGTACCAAATGGCATAAGCGTCTGCGTACCCAGCAGGCCGCAGAAGGAGAGCTTGTTGCCGTACTGCGCGTGGAGCTTGTCAAAGTCCATGCTTTCGGGCTGGACGGGGTTGAGGATATCCACGCCGCAGTCCAGCAAATGCGGGATGAACGGCTCGATGTAACCGCAGCTGTGGTACATAATCAGGATGTCCGGGTTCACGTTGCGCGCCGTATCAATCAGCTTTTTCAGGCGCGGCTTGAGGAAGCGAATGTACATATCCTCGCTCATGAGGATGCGGGACTGCATGCCGATGTCATCGCCGAAATACAGTCCGTCCGCACCCGCGCGGGCGAGATTTTCCGCACGGATGGCGGTGTTTTCCGTGACCCTGTCCAGCAGATAATCCGCCATCGGCTCGTCGGCAAGCATATCCATCATCAGTTCCTCCATGCCGCGCGTATACCAGGCGGTCTCCCAGATGGAGCAGCACAGGCTGCCCATGGCGAATTGCCCGTTTTCATGGGCGAACGCCACGGCTTCACGTTGCATATCGGTTACGCCGCGCTCGAATTCGGGGTAGGGGTAGCGCTCCAGCTCCTCAAGCGTGGTGAAATTCTTCATGGGGTAATGCTTGCGGCGCATGTGCATACAGGCCGCGCTGCCCGGCTCACTGGCCGCGCCATAGGCGCTGAAGCCCGTACCCTCCGCCAATTCATAGTCGAAGAACTGCCGAAAGAAATCGCGTGGCTTCGGGTATTTCTGCGGCGTATCCGGCAACTCAAAAAAGCCCTGCTCCGGCACGGTACAGCCGGTTTTGTCCACATATTCCCCAAAGCGCCGCGCCAAATCCGGGGTCATGGTGAAATACACCGGCATCCGCTCATAGCCCTCGCGGCGCAGGAGGCCCAGCATGTTTTCTCTGTCCGTCATCATACGCGGTAAAACGCCGTCACGGCCGCAAAGTAGGCGTCCAGGTTCTCCCATTTGACATCGGCGGGGATGTCACAGCCGGAG